>Ga0114956_1002036_pt1 | contig 16001 bp, 15 predicted proteins | sample MaitaG_FD_87304 | JGI IMG/M metagenome (GOLD analysis project Ga0114956, IMG submission 87304) | Marine algal microbial communities from Maine, USA - Maine_Asex2 metaG | ecosystem: Host-associated > Algae > Red algae > Unclassified | place: Maine, USA | collected 2015-01-05 | reverse complement strand
GACTACAACGAACATTACCGTTCAAAGACGTCGATGTGCTGATAGTTAACTCCGTGTCCGCCCACTTCAGACAGTTATTATTCAGTCAAGCAACTATTGTAGACAAGCAACTTACACATTATAATTTGTAAACGAAGCATGTTTACACCTGAATGACAAAACATAGAGGGCACAGATAATGTCTGTTAATCACAAGGAAGATGAACGCAACATAACTCGCCGAAGAGCGTCCAGAATTCATCAAGGACCCGGACATTGGCATGTTGAGAAAAGATCGAGTGTAATAGTTTGCAGCGATTGTAAAGCGCGAATTCCCAAGTGGAAGAATCCTGAGTACTGTCCGGAATGCAACGCTGGCAAAAACTAAACATTAATGCACTGAAATTAGTCATACAAAAATCGCTCGAATAGCGGAATATTTGCCATGGGCTCTGGTGATTCAATATAGATGAAGAGGATATCTTCACTGAATCCTAAATCTTGTAATGAAGTTTTTTGTCGTTCGATGTTTCCAAACGCATCATATTCAGTACTATTCACTAGCACACTCGGCCCAATTTCTCCGGTATCGGATATTTCGGCCACATTATACTCCCGTCGAATCAGTTGTTCTTTTTCATTGTAGTGGTAGTGACGAATCTGATGCTGTCTCCATCCGAGCCAGACTCCAACCATTTGAGTAATCATTACCCAGTGCAGCAGGATTTGTATTCAGGTTTATCTGTTCGCTCGATTCAGGTACAGATTCAGTATTTTATGTTGGCGCTTCCCTATTTAAATCCAAGGTCTTAACAATTTCATAAATCGATCATAGTGGGCAATACCTCGTTTTAAATCATCTTCATTTTGATCCCAGGTATCATCTGGATCGGGTGCTATAAACGTACCAAGCTCCGTCTCCAGTATGGTCAAAACCGCACCTGCGTAGATTGTCCGTGTTGGGACAGTTGGACTCTCCAAAATGGCATACACACGACTCAACGCCAGTCGACGTGCGTTATACCACTCGTGCGCATTATCATTAGACCTGTCGAGAACACTCATTAACCAAATTGCACGATCTGCGCTTTCGTCCTCAATTAACAAGTCCATGACTATTTCTACTTCCAATGCATTATTGCTGTCGGCAAACGCACCCAACTCTACCAAGTCTGTTCGAAAGCTATTTGCACGTAAAACAGATAGCGCAATAGTAGCCAGCTCTGGGCGGCTTTGTGCAATCTGTAGAAGCCCTTCGGCGGAAGCAATTTTTAACAATATTCTGCAGAACTTATTGTACAACTCAGCGGGAACAATGGTCGACCAGCTTTGCAGCTCAAGCACCAATGTATCAGAAGGCTTGATGCGTTCTCCTGTTATGCCAACGACATCAAGCGTTTTCTCTTGAAGATCTAAATCAGACTGTTCGAGAATTTTGCGAAGCACACCAAGAGATACTGACCTTTTATCTCTAATTGCAGCAGACAAAATCGTATCCTGGACTTCTTTCGAGGGGTCAGAAAGCAGCAGCGACTCGAGTAAAGCATTTTCGGTACGAATATCAGTAGCTACACGCGCAAGCAGGTTGCATGCAGCGGCACGCACGCTGGCATTCGGGTCATGAGACGCGTACTGCTCAAGAAGATCACAGTCCCCATTGCCTGCAAGAAAGACCAATAAATTCTGTCTTACTCCAGGGGAAGGTTCTTCAGCTATTACCTGCCGCATTTCCTTTGGAAATTCAGAGTCATTCAATTTAACCCCAAGCGCCCAGGACGCCCACACTTTCACTGGCATGTCATCAATAGCAAGCAAGCTGCGTAGCTCTTCTTCATCCAGTGCAAAGACCTCTGAATACGAATTTAGTTTACTGTTTCCCGACATTGCAGAGTATTCTTTATTGCAGCCTGATGAATGGGATCTTGACGATCAGGCTCATCTGAAATATTAATCAACACTTTTTCTGACCAGGCACTCTTGCGAGGCTGTTCAAAAGTGACCTCTGATGTCTAAGCTGTGCCTGTAGCAAAAAACAACTTGTACACAAGTAGAAAGACCATAACCACTATTATAAAAAAAAGCAGACCATACAACACCTTCCTGGAATCAGTCGTTTTCGGGTTTGGTTGAATACCGAATAACCGCATTATCCAAACGGCCAGTAGTTCGAAGATGGCTATGAAAAACCACCCGATATACTCCACTAATACGTGCATTACATTATTCCCGGGGTTTTAACTATTTTTACTCGTCGGTATCGAAACCAGCAAGCGCGACGCACAATTTTGCTATCGGCTCGCTGTGCAATAGCGTATTCGTGTTTGTTGCTGCGCGCAACCCATACGCCTACACCACAATTTTGGCAGGTGCGTCCACAGGTTTGTTAGACCTTTTTCCTTGCGAGTCGTATTTGTGCAACTGCTACATAATTCCGTCTCCAAACATATTGCCAACATGGCCCGATAACTGTATATTCATACAGTCTATGGCTATCTACCCCACCAAAGACACCTCCATCGCCTATGCAGAGCTGCATTGCGTGTCCAATTTCAGCTTCCTGCGTGGTGCTTCCAGCCCGGTAGAGCTGGTGGATACCGCAGCAGGCCTCGGTTACACCGCGCTTGCTATTACCGACGAGTGCTCCATGGCCGGTATTGTTCGGGCTTATGGGCGGGCACGTGAGATTGATTTCAAGCTCATCTTTGGTAGTGAGTTTGCATTGGACGATGGCTTCAGGCTGGTTGCTCTGGCGCGCGATGCAGTTGCGTATTCGCGTTTGTGCCGGCTCATCACTCAGGCTCGCCGGGCAGCCGACAAGGGTGAATACAACATTACCCGCGAGCTTATCGACAATGCGGGTCTGGATACTTGCTGCTTGCTACTGGTGCCGCCCTACTATCCTGACACACCGACTGCTCATGTTGATCAATGGCTAAGCTGGTTCAAACAACTGGGGCCACATACTTTTCTTGCATTAGAACTGCACTACGGCGCTTACGATCAAAAACACAGTCATTGGGTTATCGACACAGCCGCGCGCTTCAATCTTGCAGTGGTGGCTGCAGGCGATGTACATATGCACAGGCGTCAAAGGCGCGCACTACAAGATGTGGTCACCTGCTTAAGGCATAACTGTACGCTCGATACAGCCGGGCGAAAGCTGTTCCCGAACGGGGAGCGTTATATGCGTGATGCAAAAGCGCTCTGCTCTATCTATCCTGAGCAGGCTATTCAGAACAGTGCTGATGTTGCCGCACTGTGCAACTTCGACCTGGGTGAGCTGAATTATCAATACCCCAAAGAAGTGGTGCCCGATAAATTAACTTCTAACGAATATCTTCGCCAACTCACTTACGAAGGCATGCATTGGCGCTGGCCTGACGGCATTGAAGATCATGTTCGCGAACAGATTGAGCATGAGCTTGAACTAATCAAAGACATGAAGTACGAATCGTATTTTCTTACCGTGTACGACATTGTGCATTTTGCTCGTAGCCAGAATATTTTGTGTCAGGGCCGTGGCTCGGCTGCAAACTCGGCGGTTTGTTATAGTTTAGGCATTACTGAAGTCGACCCGTCGCGCACCAGTATGTTGTTCGAACGGTTCATATCCAAAGAACGAAACGAGCCACCTGATATCGATGTTGACTTCGAACATGCACGCCGCGAAGAAGTCATTCAATACATTTATACAAAGTACGGTCGTCATCGCGCAGCTCTTGCTGCAACGGTTATCTGTTATCGAAAACGCAGTGCCGTTCGCGATATTGGCAAGGTACTGGGTTTACAACAAGAGCAAGTGGATGCTTTGTCAAAATCATTGGCATGGTGGGATGGTGCAAATGTCATTGGCGAACGTCTGCAAGACATGGGCTTCGATGCAGACAGCCCGTTAATGATGCGCTTTGCCTGGTTGCTCGAACAACTACTCGGCGCTCCACGACACTTATCTCAGCACGTTGGCGGATTTGTTATTAGTGATAGTGATCTGTCCACATTGGTGCCGGTTGAAAATGCAGCCATGCCCGATCGCACCATCATCCAATGGGATAAGGACGATCTTGAAGAACTTGGTTTAATGAAAGTAGATGTACTCGCGCTGGGTATGCTTACCGCTATTAACAAGTGCTTTAACTTAATAAAAAATTATCGCGGTATCGACTACACCATGGCGAATATCCCACCCGACGATACACCCACATACGACATGATCTGTGAAGCCGACACCATCGGTGTGTTTCAAATCGAGTCACGCGCACAAATGTCCATGCTGCCGCGCTTACGTCCACGTAACTACTACGACCTGGTGATCGAAGTAGCCCTTGTCCGACCGGGTCCCATTCAGGGCGGTATGGTGAATCCGTATTTACTACGAAGGCAAGGTTTAGCCGATGTCACCTATCCAAACAAAGATCTTGAACGCGTACTGGAGCGCACCCTGGGTGTACCGATTTTTCAGGAGCAGGTTATGGAGATAGCCATGGTGGCAGCCGGATTTAGCGCCGGTGAAGCCGATCAGCTAAGACGCTCCATGGCCGCGTGGCGACGCGTAGGGGCTGTTACACAATTTAAAGACAACGTGATTAACGGCATGCTTAATAACGGCTACGAACTTGAATTTGCCGAGAGTATCTTCAAGCAAATTGAAGGCTTCGGCGATTATGGTTTTCCTGAATCACATGCAGCCAGCTTTGCCTTACTGGTTTATGTGTCGTGTTATTTAAAATGCCATGAACCGGCAGCCTTTCTATGCGCCATGTTAAACAGCCAGCCATTAGGTTTCTACGATGCATCCGATTTGACTCAGGATGCCCGCCGGCACGGCGTTGAGATATTGCCCGTCGATATTAATCTGAGCGACTGGGATCACTTACTGGTGCCGGGTCAACATGGCGAGCCAGCGGTCCGACTCGGATTTCGTCTGGTATCACGGCTATCTGAAGCCGGAGCCAATCAGGTATTGGCAGCACGTGAACGACAAAGCTTTACCAGCGCAGCAGATCTTGTACGACGCACCGGCATCAATCAGGGCGACCAGCAAGCTCTGGCAGTTGCTGGCGCTCTGGAACACATCAGCGGCGATCGTCATCATGCGCAATGGGACTTACTCGGCGTTGAGCAAATGCCTGCACTACTCGAAGACGCATCCGCTTATGAGCCAACACTCAACCTGCCACTGCCGACCGAAGGCGAAACAATTGTTGCAGACTACATGAGCACAGGCTTAACCCTGGGCAGGCATCCACTGGCCCTGCTACGAGAGAAACTCGGCAAGCGACGTATCATCGATTCAGCCAGTTGGTCTGCGGTCCCGAACGGTCGTAGCGCACGACTGGCTGGCATCATAAAAGTACGCCAACGCCCCGGTAGTGCCAACGGCGTCATGTTCATGACCATCGAAGATGAGAACGGCCCTGTGAACATCATCCTATGGCAACAAGTAGTAGAAAATTATCGTCAGGAGGTATTGGGAGCAAAAATGGTCAGCGTATTTGGTATTACCCAGCGTGAGCAAAATGTTGTACATCTGGTGGCGAAAAAAATTGAAGATCTGAGCTGGATGCTTGGAGAACTGACTACGAATTCACGAAACTTTCACTAGCAAAAACACGCTATTAATTTGTAACCACACTAATATTCCGTAACACACACTAAGTACAATTACCTATCTGCATTCACCTATCTACATTTTCAGATGTTCACGATTCAATACGCGTAACACCGTGTTAATCTAGCCGCCATAGCACCAATATCAGGATGTTGCGATAATGCAGCAAAGCAAGTTGCCAGGCAGGATTTACCTGCTGCTTATATGCGTGGCATTTTTTTATATCACCCAATCGCTGTTAGTCACAATATCAGCTCTGGTTGGTTTTGATCTGGCAGTTGACAAACGTTGGGCAACACTGCCTATAGCACTGCTATTTTTCTCAATTGCGCTAATCACGGTTCCTGCATCTAGATTTATGAGGCGCTATGGCCAGACCCAAGGTTTTATCCTTGCTTCTGTGCTCGGTATTATGGCCGCGATAATCACTTCATGGTCTCTATTCAATAACAGCTTTATTGGGTTCTGCACAGCGTCGCTGTTCTTCGGAGCCTATATAGCATTCAGTAAATACTACCGTTTAATCACTACAGAATTAATCTCACCGGAATTTGAAAGTCGCATTATTTCAATGCTAATAACAAGTGGCATTATTGCCGCTTTTATCGGCCCGAATCTGGCGAATTGGAGCTCGGGCATTTTCAATGACAACAGTTTTGCCGGACCCTTTGTCGTCCTGATCGTTATTTATCTGGTCAACATTGCCACCGTTTTAATTGCTCGACTACCGGCGAGTACAATGCCTGTCGATAAAAATAAGCAGGACGAAAAACCGGCCCGCAATATTAAAGAGATTATAAAGCAACCCCTTTTTATCATAGCAGCGTGTTGCCACGTACTCGGATTTGCCGCAGTGATGCTCATCGTGATCTCAACACCACTCGCTATGAAAGCCAATGCATTGTCAATTGGTGCGATTGCCATAGTCATTCAGTGGTACTTTGTCGCAACGTTCGCGCCTACTTTTTTCACCGGCCGAATAATAAAGCGTATTGGACTGAAAAAAGTGTTGTTTGCCGGAGTGTTGTTTGGCGTTCTCTGCATTGTTGTCAATTCCTTTGGCGAATCCAAGTGGCACTTCATTACGGCTTTGATTCTTCTTGGTCTCTGCTGGAATTGTTTACAAGTTGGGGGTACATTAATCAAAGCCGACAGCTATCGTGAAAACGAAAAAGCCAATACGCAAGTGGCATACGACGTAATGGTTTTTTCTACCGCGGCGATAACCGCCCTTTTGGCAGGTGTCCTGCATTTCCAGTTCGGCTGGCAAGCCATTAATCTGGCTGCAATCCCTTTTCTGCTGATCATCAGCGCGGCAATAATCTGGATATATCGTTTAAACACATTAACAGCCAATCAGCATTCCAAATTGCAAAACGCCGAGTTACAACGGGATAAAATCAGGCTCGAAGCGAGAAAATGGGAGGGTGTTCAGGAATATGCACCCACAGGTCAAAGCCCAAGTGGTGACCAAAATCTAAACTATGCCGAAATCGCAAGCCACAACGAAAACTCAAGCCTGACTGATAAGTCAAGTAGTTATCGAAGTCCAAACCAAACCGAAAACTTAAGCCCTAACGAAAGTTCTGTTCATATACATAGCACTAGCCGAAGCCAGCAGGTGCGTTGTGGATTTTGTCGAGGTCGAGCACGCATCAAAACTGATCGCAACTGGACAACCTGCAAATTCTGTAATGGTCGGGGAGTGCGTGCTGCTAATTAGCCTTCACACATTTAGTTATCCATTAAAATTAAAAGCAGAAAAAGGGCATACCCCATCGTCAACGGTGAAGACTTGGCGATCAAATTGATCATCCAACACCGTGACACTTCCCATTCTATCCATACGAAAATGACGGAACGCCGCTTTTTCGGGATCGTAGCCAACTAAATACCACGCTGGTGACAACACCAACAGGGCGTGAGGGTCAGCAACTCGTTTAGTCTTTTTACTGTTGCGATCGGTGTAACGAAATCGCATGCGCTGCGAATTTAAAAAACCTGTTTCAAATGCAGGCAACACAGATTGATCAATTGACCCGATAATAGGCATTGGAGCAACCGGATCAGGCGTACCTATATAAACGCTTTGCAGAATTTCTCGCAGCTCCATTACACGATCGCGCGGTAATGCCTGTTCTATTTTTTTCAATCCAGTATCTGCTAACTGCGCAAATGGAATTGAGTGCGTCTCTTTGAGTACGGCTATTGAGATAAGCAAAGCAAACACTTCAGCACTGGTGAGTTTGGGAGACACCAAAACAGAGGTCGGGTCTAGAGAAATACCACCACCGGGTCCGGACATTGTGCGAATAAGAAAACCCTGCTCACGTAACTGTGCAATATCGCGTAACGCCGTGCGTCTGGATATCGACAACGTTTCAGTCAAGTACGCAACGGTCGTCATACCACGTCGACGCAGCAAACGAATCAATTCATCTTGACGAGATCGGGCACTCATGGGAATCAATTTTACCATTTAATAGTGTCATAATTTGGCACCAATTTATGTAATGATGCATTAAACCAGACAACATGAGGCAAACACAATGGTGAATGAGGCTATTAATCCCGAAGCACTTTACTCAAGTATTGAGCTTGGCTTTTCGCATGCAGTAAAATCAGACGGCAAAGTGAGCATTCACTGCTCAGGTCAGGCTGCCTGGGACAAAGACTTTAACGTCGTTGGTGTTGGAGATGTTGGTGCTCAAGCGCGACAAGCGCTGGCTAATCTGAAATCTGTACTGGAAGCAGCGGGTGCTCAAGTCAGCGATATTGTTCGACTACGTACATACGTGGTCAACCACAACCCCGCTTTACTGGAACCGATTGGACAGGCCATCGGTGAGTTTTACGGTGACAACATGCCGGTGGCTAATACACTCATCGGTGTGCAGGCACTGGCATTGCCAGAGTTCCTGATCGAAATAGAAGCAACAGCACAAATCGAGTGAAGAACGCGTGGTGTATATTATAGGCCAAAATATGTGACGCAACATGAACCAGAGGTGCCATGTTTAATCGTAAAACAGTAAAGTTCTTGAAAGAGTTAGAGCAAAACAATAACCGAGACTGGTTTGCTGCTAATAAAGATCGATACGAAGATGAAGTACGAACGCCTGCGTTTGATTACATTGAGTCGATGAGTCAACACATGGCCAAAATTTCGCCCCACTTTATTACCAGTACCAAAAAAGTGGGAGGCTCTTTAATGCGTGTACATAAAGACATTAGATTCTCTAAAGATAAAACCCCTTATAAAACCTATATCGGCGTGAATTTCAGACATGTCCAGGGTAAAGATGTACATGCCCCTGGTTTCTACCTGCATATAGAACCCGGAGATGTGTTTATCGGTGCTGGTATCTGGCGCCCAGAGAGCAGCACGCTCAAGAATGTGCGGACGCTTATCGATGAATATCCAAAGGAATGGAAAACACTGTCTGGCAAGATAACTGGCAAAGACGGATTTGAATTTGGGGGTACTTCGTTAAAAAGGCCACCGACCGGATTCGCGAAAGACCATCCGCTACTTACCGATTTGAAGCGAAAGGACTTTATAGCCGTACAGCATTTAAAAATGACAGCGGTTTATGACAAGGACTTTCACAAGTTCACAGCGAAATTGTTTAAGGCGGCCTCGCCTTTGGTAAAGTTCATTTGCGATGCTGATGACTTGGCGTTCTAGCAATAGCGGTGGCTGCAAGCGCGTTATAGTACTTCAACATTTTCTCTTAATGTTCAAAGGTACACATGGACCAACCTAGAATAATCGAGCAGTTCATATTGTCCAAGGCTGGAGATTTGGAATCGTGCGAAGACCATATACACATTAGCGATAAATTTATTGCGGTGGTTGATGGCGTAACATCTAAAGCGGAGAACATACCCTCTGGACTTAACCCAGGCGGGTTAGTTGCTGAAGAGATTTCTTCGGGATTACATCACGTGGAATCACATGCCAGCTGCTCGGAGACGTTAACATTTTTGTCCGAAATCGTGAGATTGTTCCTGCAAAAGAATAATGAACTCACTGCATTCAGACCAGCAGCAGCGGCAATCATTTTTTCCATTAAGAGACGAGAGCTGTGGCAAGTCGGAGACTGTAAATACGCATACGATGGAGTTGATATGGAAAGTGAATCGGAAATCGATTCTCACGCAGCTGCGGTCCGAGCGGCCTACAACCGCGCACAAATAATATCAGGGAAGAATATCGATGACCTGAAAAAACGCGATGAAGGTAGAAACGTGATAATGCCAATGCTTAAAATGCAGCATAATTTCCTCAATCGTGTTGGTGAACATCCTTTTGGCTATAGCTGTTTTAACGGTGAACAAATACCAGATGAGCTACAGGTAATTCACAACATACCGGATTCTACAAGGGAGTTAACACTGGCATCTGACGGGTATCCAAGGTTACTGGCTAATTTGGCCGAATCAGAAGAGTACCTTAAGAAAATACTCCATAGTGACCCCTTGTGTATTAGAGAGCACATAGCAACCAAAGGATTGCAACCAGGCCAAGTGTCATTTGATGATCGTGCCTATTTAAGAATTGGATTAAAATAATTAGCCCCGTTATTTGATACAACTTCGTCACAACGAATTACCAGCCGAAAGAAATCGCAACTACCTATCGGTTCGTGTCACTGACCTTGCACGCGCATGAGAATAATTAAGCGCCAATGCGATAGCACAGAAAAAACCAAAGCCAACAATGACAGGCTGAACATGATCATTAAGTAGCGCCCCAATGGTCGTTGCAATGCCAATCGCAATAATCGTACTGATAGAATTGAACAATGATGATGCCGAGCCAGCGATATGTCCCATTGGCTCCAGTGCCAGACTGGTTATATTTCCAAACAGAAAGGCAAAACAAAATACGAAAACACACAAATAGATCAAATGTATCCACGCGGGAGGTAATCCATCAATCGCAAGGTTCATTAGCGCATAAATACAAGACACTAAAACGATCACAGACAATGCCCGGTGTATCAGCCGTGCACTGCCCACTGAATGCACCCATCGCGCGTTAAGCACAGAACCAATACCGAACACGCTTGCGATAGCTGCGAATACAAGCGGAAACCAGTTTCCAAAATTGTAGATAACTTGAAAGGTTTGCTGCGCGGTGCTCAAGTAGGCAATAAAAGCACCGAGAGCCACACTCATTGCAAGCAGATAACGCAAGAATTGATGATGGGTTAATACCTCAACTATTGAGCTTTTTATCACGGCCACGGATAAAGTCTGACGATTCTCTGGCAACAAGGTTTCTTTCTGGCGAAACCAGAACCAGGCCAGAACGAGGCCTGCATAAACAGCCAGTACAACAAAGAAACTGCGCCAACCTGCCAGTAACATTACGCCTTGCCCTAAAAAAGGAGCAACCATCGGCACACCAATAAATACAGCCGATATAAGTGACATTATTTGCGCCATATCTCGACCTTTATAAAGATCGCGCACTATCGCGGTTGCAAGCACATAAGGACCAGCCGCACCGAACCCCTGCAAGACTCTGCCAGCCAACAGCATGGTAAATGTATGCGCAAAAATACATAGCAGTGACCCGAAAAAGAAAACAATAAATCCGGCCACGACAGGGGCTCTTCGACCATATTGATCGGAGAGAAAACCATAGATCAGTACACCAAAAGCGAAACCGAAGAAAAGAGCAGTAACAATATACTGCCGATGATTCTCCACCAACACATGCAAGTCTGTTGCTATGCTTTCAAGCGCTGGCAACATCCCATCAATTGAAAAAGCATCGAGCGCTGTCATCGCCGCCATAAGCACGATAAATTCAACTCGCCCCATGGAAGAGCCAGCTTTACTCTTAGACACCGGTGATGACACTATGCGTTTTTACTCATACGAACCAAGAATCGGTTTACGAAAAACCGCGCCACTGGTTAGCGGCTTTGGATATAGTGTTCAGCTCTTCTTCGCTAAGTGTTAGTGAACCAGCTATGGCATTGCTGGCAGCCTGCTCGGCATTGCGCGCACCCACTAACACATGAGAAACCCCGGGTTGTTGCAGTGTCCAGGCTAGAACCAATTGCTCAAGTTTGACGTTACACTGTTTCGCCAATGCGTGCACCGGCTCCAAAACAGCAGCAATCGCAACCAAATTCTCTGCAGAAAATCGCGGATTATCAATTCTAAGATCACCTTCGTTATACGTGCGATTGCCATTGCGTTTGTCGGTTAACAATCCTTGTGCCATTGGTGAATAGGCCAGAAATGACAGATTTTTCTGCACACATACGAGTAGGTTGTCGGCATCCCTTTCTCGATCAAGCAAACTATAGCGTTCCTGATCTACATCAAGGTGGCCAGTTGATGCGGCCATACCCAAATCTGTTGTCGTGGCATTGCAAAACCCGATGGCACGAATCTTACCGGCTCGCTTATGTTCGATCAGTGCGCTCATCACCTCTTCGGGTGTAGTTTCCGGGTCAGGCCAATGAGTTTGATACAGATCGATATAATCTGTGTTCAGCCGTTTCAGGCTTTGCTCCAATTCAACTGCAATAGATTGGGTATCTAACGTTCTGAAAATGCGTTTACCGTCAGACTCGGCATGTAGGGTGGGAGTTTCAATATCCCAACGGAGTCCGCACTTGGTGGCAACAATTAGCGAGTCTCGGGTATGCGACGCTATCGCCTTACCCACAATTTCTTCGGACAAACCAAAACCGTAAACCGCGGCGGTATCGATAAAATTAATACCTGAGTCAACTGCGCTGTGAATCGCATCGATCGATTCTTTGGCATCAGTGCCACCCCATTTCCAGCCTCCAATAGCCCATGCGCCAAACGCAACAACTGACGCGCTAAGTTCACTGTTACCAAGTTGTCGGTATTGCATAGCGTGTTAGTTATCTTTGTTGTTGGCTAAGGAACTAAGAATCGGGCAGTCGGATTGTTCGTCACCCGGACAGCGCTGCGCAAGTTGAGACAACTCACTATGCAAAGACTGTAGGTCACGAATTTTTTCTTCTATCTCTTCAAGCCGTCGACTGGCAAACACTTTGACTTCACGACTACTGCGCGACTGATTTTCGAAAAGCCCCAGCAACTGCCGACAGTCTTCTACGGAGAAACCGAACGAACGAGCCCGCTTTACAAATGAGAGTTTGTGAAGCTCGGCAGCCTCATATTGTCGATACCCGGCCTGCGAACGAGATGATGGAGAAACCAGCTCTATTTCATCGTAATATCGAATGGTTTTGGCTGGCAAGCCAGATTGCGTCGCCGCATCACCAATAGTTAACCCCATTTTCGCAACTCCGATTGACCTTCCAGTGACTGGAAGGCTTATATTACACCTAATTAATACCAATTAGTGAGTGTGTGAACATGGAACAAACTCAATCACCGGTCAAAATTGACTGGTTTGACCGACCGACCTGGCGCCAGGCCTCAATCAATACCCTGTGGTGTCTGCTGGGCTGCTCAATTGGCGACATGGGCACCATCCTGTTTTTCCAGCTCGCGCAAATACCCTGGTCAACTCTGGCCATTATGTCGCTGGCGATTGTTAACGGATTACTAACATCCATTGCACTGGAGACCTTCATCTTGTCAAAGCAAATGGATTTTAAGCTGGCGTTCAAAACGGCGGCTGGTATGTCGCTTATATCCATGATTGCGATGGAGGTAGCCATGAACGTGGTCGATGTGCTCTTCACCGGTGGTGCTCGTCTCACATTATGGGTTGTGCCAATTATGTTACTGGCTGGATTCCTTGCGCCATTACCTTATAATTACTGGCGTTTGAAAGCACTGGGCAAAGGCTGCTGCCACTAACTAAAGTGCCGGCCTAAGACTGCTATGCTAAGCCTGCAAAAAATTTAACCCTGAAAATCACAATGACCAGAACAACAGACGAGCTATTCCGCAACGACAGTTATCTAAAAAACTGCACGGCAACGGTTACCCACATTGATGAGCGCGGAGTTCAGCTGGATCAAAGCGTTTGCTATCCACATGGTGGTGGTCAGTTAGGAGATCACGGAAAACTGGTACTCAATAATGGCAACGTTCTGAATATAACCGATACTCAGAAAGATCGTAATACCAGTGAACAGTTTCATGTTGTTGAAACCGACCAAGCGCAGCAGCTGTCAGTCGGCGATTCCTTAACCGTCGAGCTGGATTGGGATAGGCGATTCAAACTCATGCGATTCCACACGTGCCTGCACCTGGTTTGCGCCATGATTGATGCACCGGTTAACGGCGGTTCCATACAGTTAGATAGAGCGCGATTAGACTTCGATTTAAAAGAACCGCTGGACAAAGAGCAATTAACGGAAAAACTGAATCTGCTAATCAATAAAGATGCGTCCATCAGCATGCGCTGGATTACCGATGCCGAGCTTGATGCCCATCCCGAGTTGGTTCGTACCATGTCAGTCACCCCACCTCGCAATGCAGAAGGCACAATCCGGCTTGTTGAGATCGACGGCATCGATTTACAGGCATGCGGTGGAACTCATGTAAATTCAACCAGTGAAATTGGTCAAATGATTGTGAGAAAAATTGAGAACAAGGGTAAACAGAACCGACGCATAACCGTCATAGCAGCAGATTGAAATACTAGTCCACCCTTACATTGATCAATATTTACAAATCAGGAAGGTTGGATGGAAACGTGGATTGAACAATTTAACGACGCACAGGTACATGAGATACATGCCCTGATGGCACACGAATGGTGGTGTAGTAACCGGTCCATAGATGAAGTACAAACAGTCATTGATGGCTCTGATCTTACACTCGCTGCTTTAGACAACAATCAACGAATATCGGCATTCTCTCGCGTACTCACTGATGGAATATTCAAAGCTGTCATTTTCGACGTTATAGTCAGAGAGGATTGTCGAGGTACCCGTCTTGGAGAAAAACTGGTTGAACAACTAAAACAACATCCATCGCTTAAGCATGTGAAAAGTCTGGAGCTGTACTGTCCTGATCGCATAAGTGGTTTTTATACAAAGCTGGGCTTCAAAACCAGCGATTCAAAATTACATCGTTTTCTAACTGGCTGACTTGTGTGGTTTCGTAATAGCCTGGTTAACAATGCAAACAGACCGCTACTGCCCATAACGTGCGCTGGTGTTTTACTTACACAGCTCTTGTGGAAACATTCACGAACCTCAGCGCGATGAGCTTATCCATCTCAGGAGGAAGTGATTTAATGAGCAGATAGTTGCTATCTGCAAACTACGGACGATGCTCATATTCCTGATGAAATTCATCAACAACCCGCGCGGCTGATTTCGTGGAAGATAAACAGGCCACATGAAACAATGCCTCGCCTTCATGGACTAACGGTAAATTGGACTGGCCAACCAATACTCCGGAAACCTGGCTTATCACCGGCTCTTCGGCTTCACCGAATGGGTCGGCAACAACACCTAATGTATCGCCCTGATTCACCACAGCACCGAGGCGCAATCTCGATCGGATGATGCCACTTTGCGGCGCACGCATCCAGACGCTGTCGTTTGCGATGGTCGGTTCATACTTGCGCTCACCTTTCTTAGTCGCTGGCAGCATATTCAGATAACGCATAACACGCAAGGTTCCCTGTACACCAGCACGAATAGCCAGCTCATCAAAGCGCAATGCTTCACCAGCTTCGTAGAGTAGTACTGGTTTGTCACCTACTGCTGAGCGCAAGGTGCCGGCACGAGTTGACGAATCCAGAATAACCGGTGGCGAGAAAGCCATGGCCATTGGCAGTATTGCATTATTTGAATCCAAATCTGCTCTGATTTGCGGAAGGTTGTCACGACCAGCAGCAGCAGTATGAAAGTCAATCCCGTGCGTGCTTTTATCAGCTATCTCTGTCATGAAAGTATCAGCTAACCGAGAAGCCATGGTGCCACGATCAGAACCTGGAAATGAACGATTCAGATCTCGTCTGTCTGGCAGGTAGCGTGATTGCGAGACAAAGCCATAAACATTCACCACCGGAACCGCAATAAGAGTTCCACTGATTCGATTCAACGATTTAATTTTCAGAAGCCGGCGAATTATTTCTATGCCGTTTATCTCATCGCCATGAATAGCCGCAGAAACGAATAGCACCGGCCCATCGTTTCGACCGTTGATAACATGAACCGGCATCGACACCGATGTGTGGGTGTACAAAGGAGGTAAAGGCAAATCAATATAATGCCTGCGACCAGGCTCGATACTGACATCACCAATGACAATTGCATTGCTTTTTTTGATTGAGTCAGCCAACTATCCTTTCCCACGTGTTTTTGTATTGCCCGGACGAGCATTTTTTTCCAGATGTTCGATAATAATGCCCGCTACATCTTTACCGCTGGCAGCTTCTATCCCTTCAAGTCCCGGGGATGAATTGACTTCCATAACCAAT
>Ga0114956_1002035_pt1 | contig 16002 bp, 16 predicted proteins | sample MaitaG_FD_87304 | JGI IMG/M metagenome (GOLD analysis project Ga0114956, IMG submission 87304) | Marine algal microbial communities from Maine, USA - Maine_Asex2 metaG | ecosystem: Host-associated > Algae > Red algae > Unclassified | place: Maine, USA | collected 2015-01-05 | reverse complement strand
TGGTGAAAGCCCTAATGATGCTATTTGGTAAAAGCCATCTTCTACCAAAACTTTGAACAACCTTTTCCCTTTCGCGATGCAAATGAACAAAGCAGCAGTCCTCAAAATCATACCTTTCCTCCAATAGTTCAAGAAACCAAATCATTCGGTTATCAACCTCGATATGTTGGTCTTCATAAGAGAACCGCTCTAAACCCAGATGACCATAATTAGATTCGTGGTTGCAGGTGAAGTTGTCCATGAAGCTGCATGCCTTAGCAAAAGACAAAGAACCCGAACGCCCAGTACATAAGACAAATACTCGCAGAACTAGTGTTTTTTAATCCAATATATCCTTTACTGTTTCCCTTCCCAAGACATTTGTGAAAAAGTAATAGCCAAATGTAAAAGAAAGTAGAACAGAGCAAAGTCGTAAAAATAACATTAAGACAAAGCCATCAACAAATTCACTGCCTATCATGCTCATGAATTGACCTCCGATGAATTCGTTGACTCCGATGTTTCCGGGAGTTACCTTGACAAGAACAGTAGCGGTACGGATGAGAACTAAAGCAAACAATGCTTCCATGGTAATCTCAATGTCGAGTTGTTGACTTGCGATTAGAAACCAAAATGATTCAAAAATCAATTTTGCAACCGAAAGAAGCAATACGGCCAACAGTAACTTTGTGTTTGCAAACGTGCTCCGTATGAGAGTGTAAAACTTTGAAACGTGATGTCCAATCTTACTTTCCGACCATCTTTGGTCAATCACAAAGTGAAGAATAAAGGTCACCATAACTAGCAAAGGTGCTAGCAGTATTGCCGTGATGGAGAAAATTTTACTTTCAAGACTTGTAGCAAACGATAATACAATCAAGCCTGCTAGTGTGATCGGGATCAATTGATTCAGAAGGACATTTGTTAACCCAGAAGAAACTGAAACTTCATATTCCTTTCGTAACCAATAAATCTGCATTAATGCGCCTCCTTTTAGTGGAAAGACATACCCAAAAAAACTCATAGCCAGAGGAAGGCGAATGAAATCATACCAACGGAGTCGAATCCGAGTAATGTACCAATTGACTACTCCAATTTTAATCCCCCCAAGCAGGAATGAGAATAGCAACAAAACCAAACACCATAATGCGCTAGGATCAAGATCAGAAGCCATTGAGAGAATTGACTCCCAGTGTCGATTAAGGAAGCCTGCAATAAAAACACATGCTACTATTGTCGATAAGATCAGGACAAGGCGTCTAGACATCCGCTATTGCAATTGTTTGATAGCACCATGGTCTAGGAAAAGGCATTAAATCGAAGCCAGGCAGAAGCATTCCACCACTCTTCAAAGTGACGGTTGTAAAACCAGAAATCTCTAACAATCGAATGAGCCATCGCTGAGGATACAAGACTATATGCTCGTTGGTATAAAAATACTTCCTTGAAAGATTAAGTGTTAACAATCTTTCAATAAACGAGTTTGGGTTTGGTGTTGATAGGATAAGCCTCCCACCAGGACTAAGCACCTCTCTCGCAGCCCTTAATAAATCTAAAGGCCTTTCTACGTGTTCTAGAACCTCTCCTAACACAATACAATGTATCGCCCCCTTCTCAAAGTAATCTGAGAGATCAAAAACGTCACCCTGAATAAATCTCGAGTAATTTCTGGGTAATGTCATCGTTGGTTTCTCCAGATCAAAGCCTATCAACTCTTTACCGACTAAGTATGGATTTGGCATATCGGAACAGCCAACATCAATAATAACGGCATAACTGCTAGCTAACTTAGCCATTTTTCTTAGTCGATATTTCTCACTTGCTAACTTCATAGGAATGTACGATTTCGTGAATCAAATCAGTGGTATTTGTACACTCTTCAAGCAATCTATTACGTCTCCTCTTCCATGTATCATTCAAATCATCAGTTTTAAGCAGCTCTTGGCATTTAGATATTGCCTCTTGCTCATTTTTAGCATCAATAAGTAACCCATATTCTTCTTCGAGAACGGAAATATACCCCAACTTTAAACTATTAAGGTAAATACTTGGAGTTCCAAGTAAAGCTGCTTCCGCGGCCATAGTCGCTCCTTCTCCAATATAAAGTCTTGAGTAAAATAGAGCGTCATGCATCAGTGAAGGTGGAATGCTAAATTCATATTCCTTTAGAGCTGCATCTATTGGTCCCTCACTAGAGATAAAAACTCTTCCCCATTTCTTAAGCATAGAAACCAGTCTCGATTTACCTTCCTGGCTAAAACCACTTTCATTTAGGTCGTGAGTTGCATCCCAAGCAACAAAGCGCACAATGAAAAAAGGCTCCTTTCTGTCAATCTCTAGTAAATCAAATATTTCGGTGGAAGGACGAAAAGTCTCTGGGTGCAGGTATGCCAGTTCGTGAAAACCATGATATCTAACTTGCTTAGAACCAAGTTGCTTCTGGAACCACTTAGGAGTGTAGATAGCGGTTGCGAAAGGTTTAAATAAAGCTATCTGCATTGCGGCATGTTCCGTATCCGTAAATACAATCGATGGAAAACGAAGTAGCCAACCTACATGAGAACCGCGAATGCTTACAATTCCCAAGATCAGACTTGGTCTATATCGCAAACAAAAAAATAGAAGTTTAATATCAATAACAACAAGCATTAAAAACTTTCGAAAGAGTGATCGTCCATAACTTCCAAGTTTAACATGCTCTATCTCAAACTCCTCAAGAAGCTTATATACCAGAGGCTTATCTGACGCTACGACAAGAGGTGAATGTCCTTCTGCCTTTAACCTAAAATACAAGGCACGAATAAAATGTACATGGGCAGCGTGATTTACGTCCAACAACACTCTCATGAGCGAATGATTGTGATTGTAATCGTGTTTTTATCTATAGTCAAAATAGAATTACTTGTTCGGGTTTAAACCATGTGGGATGAAGGTTCCAGATCTTAAGACTTTGTATTCTCCATATTCTTTAATCGAGTAAGAGTTCCTTCAATTAATTTTCGATTTCTACTCATCAAATCACCAATCACACCAAGGGTAAAACAATTGAAGCCTACTGACAACAGAATCCCACCTATAATTAAGGACTGAATCTTGCCAGAACCACCACTACCCCAAAAGACATCGTAAAGAAATCGAAATATGGGGACACTACCGACAATGCTTATTGCAAACCCCACTAAGAAGAAAACTCGCAAAGGCTTATAGAAGGCAAACGTACGTAGTAGATTGACTGTCGACTTACGAATGTGCTGAAAAATATTGCTGAAAAGTCGCGAAGGTCGAGTAGGAGGATTGGTTTCGATAGGGATGGAAACCGTTTTTAGCCGCTTGTTAGCAGACTGTACGGTTGTATCAAGCACATATGAAAAATCAGACGTTACATTCAGCTCCATCATAGCTTGGCGGGAATAGGCACGAAAACCTGAGACAGCATCTGCCAACTGCCTTTCGCCAGATAGTATTATCGTAACTCGAGTACCTAGCCACTGCAACAGTCGCTTCAAAGGGGAAAAATGTGCAATCCGTGCTGTCTGCCTGTCTCCCAGCACAATATCAGCATCACCAAGCACGATCGGTGCGACGAGGCCAGCAATGTATCTACTGGGATATTGATTGTCTCCGTCGGTATTTACCAGAATATCGGCACCGGCTTTAATGGCATTGTCCATCCCCATCCCAAAGCTACGACCTAGACCCCTGTTTGCGGTATTGCGGATTATATGATTTACTCCCAGTGCGCGGGCTACTTCAACAGTACCATCACTGCTCCCATCATCAATGATTTGAGTTTCAATACGATCTATGCCATTTATCGACTTTGGTATATCTTTGAGTACCAAGCCAAGTGTTTTTTCTTCATTGTAACAAGGAATCTGGATGATCAACTTCATATGACCAAGCAATTTATGAAATATCTGATTAGTCTCTTTTCAATACTCCTCTTATTTGTTTGCTTTGATCAGGATGGGATCCAGCGACATTTGAATGGTCGACTGGCGGGACAATTGGTCAGGTTGCAGGATGAGGGCCTTGAAAGCTTTTCATTCCTGAATTCGTATATAGGGACTTCTGAATCGGAACAGGCGGCTTATATGAAACTGAAGGGACTCAAACGTTGGAGCCCAATAAGAAACTTTGAATTTAATCAATACGCGTACGAAAATTATATCGATATACCTGAAGACGCAGAGTGGTCATATTACTTATCTGCACCCAGAATTCACTACGTGATCGCTTCCTTTATCGACCAATTTTTCTATCAGTTGTTTGGCCTACACGATAATTCGATCCGCATAAACATAATCTTGAGTTTTCTCTCTACAGTTGCCCTATTCCTGTTTCTGACTTGGGTCTTTCAAGAATTCGGCCTACCAGTTGCTGGTTTGACCTCATTACTATTGGCTGTATCAAGCCCCTTCAATTTTGGAAACACAACCTTCTACTGGATGCAAATCGCTCCCTTCATCTACTTGCTTTTTACCAAGCGTAGACAAAGGACTTCAGAAGACCCCATAGCTTTAAGAAAATTGGTGCCCTTTGGTCTGCTATTCTTTGTGGCATGTTTGATGAGTTATGAAATGGTACCCACCATTGCCCTGAGTGCTTTGGTGCCAAGTATCTACTATTTCTCCAAATCAAATCCACCCCTAACTATTTGGTTCAAGGAGACTTCGCGCATTACGATGACAATCATGCTATCTTTCCTTGCCGCATTTACGTCACACTACTACATGGTAAAGGGACATTTTGGACAGCATTCAGCAACGATAGCTTATTTCAAAAAGCGATTCGTCATGCGTACTTATGATTTTGATAAAAATGTCAGCACCAAACTAGTAGAACCCCTACAAGAAGCTCTCAACACCAGCCTCATTGACGTCTTGATCTCATTCAATCTAAAATCTAAAGGAATTTTGGGCCTACCAGAGTATCAAATACTATTGACCTCACTTGGCCTATTCCTTGTATTATTTCTTCTCAATAAGAAGAAAAAGCAATCGAAGCAGCTTGCATTGGTCTGTGTCTTAGTCATCTCCTTTATAGGAGCACTGGCCAGGGTTATCATATTCAAATCGCATGGTGCGAGACCCGCACACCAAGAATTCATTACCTCAAGCTTTACGGTGCCTTTTCACCTAATCGCTATCCTTATCTTATCATATTTTATTAACCTTAGCTTCCAGTCCCTGGCATTATCTTTATCATCGCAGAAATCCTGAATTCAAACCGGAAACTAGAATGAAAAAAAACGAAGTAAAAGACGACTTGACAATATCTGATGTGATCTACTTCAGGCGCACGCTGATGATTCGAGTTCTACTACCAACTACAAATGAAGCGTATCACAGTGCAGAGTTAAAAGACAACCGTACTTCTTTTATTTGTGTGAGTCATACTAGATCAACGTCTGGATATGACAATGTGAAGAATGTACAGATCAAAAACTCATTGCAACTCTTTTTTCAAGACGTTCAGTTGCAAAAACCGCAGCTCCTACAATTCTGCCTCAAACTTAGAACCAACCTTCGCAGTATCGACCTTCCATTGACAGACTCTCTTCTTTCAGGCAAAGTCTTGTCGAAGCGTTTTCAACAACTTGTCTCTGGTTACCCAGGAGATAGTCATGCAAACTTTCTTGAGATCGGCAGCAGAAGTAGAAGTGGGAACATCTATAAGGAGCAATTTGCTGATTTTGTGGACTATACCGGCCTCGATGTAGTACCAGGTGAAAATGTCGATGTAGTGGGAGACGCTCACTACCTAACCAACTATTTTCCTCAAAACAGCTTTGATTTTGCCTATAGCATATCAACATTTGAACATCTTTTTTGTCCCTGGGTTGCAGCCATTCAGCTAAACAAGGTTCTGAAGGTGGGTGGCAAAGCATACATTCAATCGCATCAAACCTGGCCGGTGCACGAGGAACCAGCTGACTACTTTAGATTTAGTAAGCACAGCTGGGCTTCGCTCTTTAACCGAATGACTGGCTTTGCCGTTGTTGATTGTGCTCAGGAAGTTCCGGCCTATATATTGCCGGCAAGATTCGACCTACATGGTCGAAAACCTCAGTTTGACTACGAACTTGGATATATGATGTCCTGCTGCATCATCGAGAAGACTTCAGAATGCCTTGTTGATTGGAACTTAAACAACGTTCCTATTTCAGAATTGACCGGTCTCTATCCCGAATAAGATCTTTAAATTTCGCTTAGTGCCTTAGTCGCCATCTCCATTCGATCTATTCGGCTATCAAGTCCTTTCTCTAGTGTTGCAAAAAACTCATGCCCACACGTAGTGCTGCACTCCAAAACTCCAAAATCAGTATACTCCAAAAATCTCAAGTCTTCCATCAACAGGTGAAAGTGTGAAGGTGTAAACCGCCAGCTGTGCACATCAGTATAATCATCGTCCCGCTTGGCTTTTAGGATGTGCCCCCGGGCCTGCTCTCTATCAAAGCAATAGCTATACGAATTGTCCTTTTTCGCAGGCGACCATGCCATTCTTCCGTCGTTCTGGACTACATTGAGAAAATAGTCGGTAATGGTTCCCAAGGAATGCCTGGTCTTGCCTGGCACATTTGCGTCGATGATTTCGCCAAGACCTGTCTTGGTCCTAAAATGATCAAAACAGAAGCGATGATCAGGAATCGCCAGTGACAAAACACCACCAATGGGTAAAAGTGACGAGCAGTCACTAAGAAAACCAACGAGATCTGTCGTGTGCTCTATAACGTGCGAAGCAATGATCCAATCAAACATCTCTTCACTCCCAATTATATCACGATAGTTCTCCCCTCTCCAAACAAAATCAACGTCTTCGATCTTGCTGGTGTCTCGATGTTTGTATTTTGATATTAACTCAGCTTTAGTAGCATGATCTAGCGTCTTGACATTATACCCTTCTTTGCGCGTAACTGCTGGATTGAGACTCGGGCCAATTTCGAGACCTTTCGCCTCTTTTCGTATGTATTTAAGAAGTAGCTGATGTGGGTCTGCCATATCTCTTAGTGCTCAGTGATTTGCTTTCCACTTTCTATCGAAAGCTCTTGCGAGATTGGTACGCTTCTTCCCCAATAGAGCAGCATGCTCTTTTTGCATCTGTCGCATATGCTGAGCATTCCTCTTCGCTTTCTTGCCCTTATCGTCAGCGCGCACAGCTTCTATTCTCTTCAGATACTTTTTCTGAATTGCCAGATACGAGTTTGCTTCCTGTGCTGACATTCCAGTTGCCAAAATCAATCCTCGCATATATGGCCCAAATTTAGGAGCAGCCTTTCTTGGTGTCTTCTTCGCAACTTCTTTCTTATCAATCTGCACTCGTGGTGGTGGTTCATTACCACATGCTGTAGCTATGCACAGCAACGCCACGAAGAGAATACTTTTGTAGAAACCAAACTTATCAACTAATACTTTCATAGATCTTTTTGTCAAATTGAACAAATTCATGCAGGACCTCCGCTGCAATGCTATCATTTTTTATAATCTTAACCGCTTTGTTTGCATTTAGCCTTTTCACCCGGGGCAACGCAGAATCAATTGGCATTCCCAGCGCATCAAGAACCTTCGCATTAAATTCATCCAGTTCTTCCGTCTTCCCGACTAAATCAAATTGCTTTAGCGTCTCTTCTGCTTCGGCAAAATGAGCAGCATCTATCTTGGCAACTCGCGGATCAGATATCAAATATCGGGTTTGACAATTATCAAATAGAAAATAGCCTTCATCAGGCAAATCTGATTTGAATTTCTCAACCCCTTCTATTGTAGTAAAATCAAACCTGTTCACGTATTGAGCAAGTTGCTTCACCTCCTCCGTATGACCCAGATAAAATTCCGAACTCAAATCTTGACCGACGAAACTCAACCAATTAATGTGCGAAATTAAGTGCCTGACCGGATTTCTGAGCACCGTGATCTTTAGAAATTTAGACAAATCAATCATGCCCGCAATTCGCCGAAGCCCCACATGACCGGAAATAAAATTGTATGTAGCAAATTCGGCCCTCTGGTCATCAGACCAATTGCGATTGCCTTCGATATGAAATCTCACTTTCTTCGCAGGAAAATGATGTGCAAAAAGCTCATTGAGTGATGTGCCTCCCGTTTTTGCAATGTGCTGATAGAAAATATGAATGTTGGGATACAGTAAAAGCGGGCTATTCGTCAGTTCTTTTGCATGCTCGTTAAGAAATGCAATCGCCCGAACCTCCTCAATATCGACATCCAGGCTTGTCTTTTCCAGATGAATCGAAAATCCACATTTGCCAGTAGGGTGCTTTCCTTTTTTCTTAAGCCCAGGTCTCAATTGATTTGCAAATCCCGCTGTATTTAATTCTCCATTGATGTAGAGCTTTATTTCACACGGCAAAGGGCTGGTGTCATGGTACGCCCACCCGATAACTTTATCGTCTACAATTTTATCAAGATAGCCGTCTATCATAAATTCAATGAGTAATCCAATGCCGTTCGAGAAAGATTGGGATTGTAATACGGATCATGCTGCAGGACATCTTCCCACTTCTCCTCAAAGTTAGCAATCTCACCTCGAAATCGCTTCATTTTTGCGGGAGTGTCTTCGAGGCCACGAGTCTTTGATTCGTAGTGATATAGGACCGAATCTGGAGTAAAGACAATCAGCTTGTTTTCTTTGCGGATCTTCAAGCACAGATCTATGTCATTGAAAGCGATCTTAAATTTCTCTTCGTCAAAACCGCCAACGGCTTCAAAAATAGTCCGATCGACCAAGAGACAAGCTGCTGTGCAAGCCGACACATTTCTATCCATACCAAAAGCAAAGTGATGAACCACATCTTTACTCATGCCTTTGAAAACATGTCCAGCAATGCCGGTAATACCCACTACTACTCCCTCATGCTGGATCGTCCTGTCTTCATATAGAAGCCGGCACCCAACGGCGCCCACATCAGGTCTCTGCACAAATCCAGCCATATTTCGGAGCCAGCCTTCTGTGATCACCTCTGTATCATTGTTTAGAAACAGCACATAGTCACCCTTGGCTTGAGCCACCGCCCAATTGTTGATCTTTGAATAGTTAAAATCAATGTTTAGCTCGTGATATGAGACGAAATCCAACTCATCGCAAATCTGCTCTAAGTATTCAAAGGTTTCCTTTTCTACACTATTGTTGCTGACCAAAATCACTTCATAGCGGTCATACTTTGTCATCTTTAAGATACTCTCGACACAAGTCTTGAGTAAATCGACTGAGTCCTTAAATGGTATGACGATACTGATCAGTTTGCTTTCATCAGCCTTCCAAGTAACCTTATAAACACCACCTCCTCTTTTTGAGGGGCCTACCTCAGCGGGAAGTTTATTGTATGCAAGGTGATCTGCGATGGCTTTCATCCCGGCCTTGTAGGCATACCCTTTATTGCTATAGACCTCGGCTGTACTGCCCGGAATTTTGCGCCAATGGTAAAGTATCTTAGGTATGTGGAAAATCCGATCAGCTGAAGTTTGATCTACCACTCTCAGAATAAGGTCGTGATCCTGAGATCCTTCATAACCCGCTCGAAACCACCCAATCTTATCTCCGATGGTCTTCCTAATTGTGGTGAAGTGACAGATATAATTATTGGTGCGAAGCAGATCCAGGTTGAAGTCTGATTTGAAGTAAGGTCCGGTCAAAGTGTCATCCATCTCGAGCTTGTCCTCGTCAGAATAGATCAAATCCAACTTGGCATCTGTATTTAGCGCTTTCACAACTTCGTACAGTGCATCTGGCGTTATTTCATCGTCATTGTCAAGTAAGGATACAAACTCACCTGTGGCCATTGCGATTGCGTGGTTTGAAGCCATTGAAATATTTTCATTGATCTCTCCAAAGGAGACTTTGATCCTTGGATCATCCATGTTTTTCCATTTCTCCAAACAAGCCAACGTTTCCTTGCTGGTAGAAAGATCATCGTGTAGGCATAATTCCCAATTCTCATAAAACTGATGCTGTACCGATTCGATGCATTTGTTCAACCAAATTGGGTCGACATTGTAGACCGGTACGATGATGCTCAACAATGGTTGGTACGCAAACTCACTAATTTTTGATCGAATGTCTGCGACTTGTTCGGCAGTGAGTCGATGTATCTTTTGAAAGACGGCATACTGTGCTTCGATGCTGACCGTGCTGAAGTCTGATGTATACCGCAACTCAACTTGGTTGCTCACAATAGCACCACTGTTTGAATGGGCTTCCACAGTTAGTCGAGAGCCACCTGTAGCAGGCAAGCTAAATGAAAACCCACTCTCAGCGGATCGAGGCAGCATAGGATAGTGCCTGGCCACGTCAGGTCGTAGCATACTGATGCTTGTCTCTGCCACGACCTTATCATCATCTAGCAAGAAGATCTTTTCGATACCGTGCCCAGACACAGTCCACCCTTCAATGTAGATTTCCAATCCTGCTATGAGGTAGGCTTTGTCGATCATCAGCACCAGATCATTTTTAAGCCGAGGCACATCTACACGTGGTCTGAGTACAAAGGGCCTTCCCTTGATCCGATCCATGATGTATCGGAAAGGAGCACTAAAAAGAAAGCCAAATCGAAAGCTGAGCGAATCTTCCACACCCCTAAGCTTCTTCTCATACGTTTCGATCACCGATTCCTGACTGATGCAGTTCCTAATCAATTCTGCATTTTGCCTTTTCAGTAAGTTGAGTTCGGCAGAGAGATCCCCATTGCTCTCTCCGGGCAAAGGAGCCTCATGTGGATCGAGTCCCACAGTTCTTGAGTGGCCCTTTTGTGTAGCGTGCTCTTCCATAGCAAGATCTAAAATGGATGCTTACAATTTCTCAAAGGCCTCATAAGACTTCCTTTTCACAATCCATACTCCTATAATAAACAAGAAGCATGCCGATAAAAAATTCACCAACATTAAAATGTAGTCAGGTGAAGTATCGTACAAAACTACATCGCGGAAATTCATGATCAGTCCCACAAAAGGATTGAGATACATAAAGGCCGGAAAAATTTCCATGAGCATCTCTCCTTGAAAAAATATCCCCGAACTCCAAAATCCAAACAGGAATACAATATCAAGGATATGGTTGATATCCCGAACGTAAATGTAGATAATAGAAATAACCATTCCGAAACCTACACTGATCAGGAACAGTGTCGTGATTAAGATAGGAAGAAATACCACCTGCTTTGAAATGAAGCCTACAGAAAACAACGTGATTAATAGAAACGCCGCAAGGTTGAAGAGAAAGCCCATCAGACTTGACAATCCTGACGACAAATACAAATCTAATCGATTCACTTTGATGCTTTCGATTAGGTATTTCTTAGACAACAGCACTACCATGCACTTCTTACTGTTTTCCACAAAGGCAATCCAGACCATTATTCCAGCGAAGAGAAAAAGCGCGTAGTTGTCAATGCCCTCCACGGCTCGCTTAAAAATCTTAGTAAAAAACAGGTAATAAATGGATACCTGAAAAATCGGATTCAATAGAGCCCAAAATATGCCAAGGCGGTCATTGTAAAACCTTCTCCTGAAGTCAGTTTGTGCGAGCTTCCAAATCCGCTCTAGCCGGTTGTTTTCCGGAAGCTTGTCTGAAAACCATCCCACGAGAGACAAACTCATAATGCTGGCGCTGGTTGTGTTTCAAAAGTTGCCTCGTAGGCTTCCAAAACATTGGCTGCGGGACCCATCATGGCATTTTGACCCTTGTCTAGCCACAAAACACGCTTACAGTACTTGCGAATTATGTGCATGGAATGGCTCACAATCACGATCGTCTTACCTTCCAATATCCGCTCTTTAAAAGCTTTGTCTGACTTCTTTTTAAAATCCTGATCTCCAGTGCCTCCAAAAAACTCGTCAAGAAGAAATATATCTGCCTGGGCATACATCGCAATAGAAAACATCAACCTTTGCCGCATCCCTTTTGAATAAAATCTCACAGGTGTATCAACAAAGTCTTGCAAACCAGCAAAATCTATAATCTCCTGAAAAATCTGTCCTATCGTTCTAAAGCTCAAACCAATAATGCTGCCGTTAATGTAAATGTTGTCGCGTGCCGAAAGATTGAGATCAACACCCATACCCAAAGACAATTTTAGCATCAAGCCTTCAGACATGATTTCACCCCCCTTATCCGGGCGAATAGATTCCATCATGATGTTTAACAAGGTTGACTTGCCACTCCCATTCCTTCCCACTATCCCAAAAATCTCACCCTTCTCCACCTCAAGACCTATATTACTCAAGGCCTTTATCTCACGGACTTTCGACTGCTTCAAGACATTGCCAAGCCTTCCGCGGAAGGTCGTTGACTCTTTCTCACGGACCCTAAATGTTTTACTGATCTTATGAAGGACAAGAGCTTTTTCGGGCTTTTTCTCCAAATTCATTGACAAAGGATTTCAATTTTAGGATGATGAGCACTTCGCAACAAAGAGATCACCAAAGATAGTCAATCTATTTGCAGTCAAGACTTCAAGAGAAATCTACGTACCTTGGGTAGTGAACGTCAAATTTGTTCAAATACCAAAGATTCCAAGAATTTATGCCTATCATAATTCTGGGCATGCATCGCAGTGGCACCAGTGCATTGACTGGAACCCTGCAGGAGCAAGGCCTTCACCTTGGAGATGTTTCAACAGACTCCATTCAAAATTCGAAGGGCAACCGCGAGTTATCCATCGTGCAAAGTCTGAACGAGGATGTGTTGCGAAAGAATGGAGGCAGTTGGGCCAATCCTCCATACCAGGTCTCCTGGAGTCCATTCCAGCGTGAAGTGCAAAATATGATCATCTCTCAACTCTCACATTCTACCAGGCCGTGGGGTTTTAAGGATCCCAGAACGCTGCTCGTGCTCGACGGCTGGCAGGAGGCCGCTCCAGATGCGAAATTTGTAGGAACCTTTCGACATCCCTTGCAAGTCGCAGCATCGCTGGAGGCAAGAGATGGCATGACCAGATCCAAAGCACTTCAGCTGTGGTTGTACTACAACGATCTTCTCCTCCAACAGCATTCGAAGCAAGGATTCCCGCTGATCGAGTTTGAAGCGGATGCTGAACGTATGGCGAGAAAATTTGAGAAACTCTCCTCTCTTCTTTGTCTGCAAGCAACGGAAGCCCCGGCCTTTTACACCCCCAACCTCATTCACAATCATGACAATGATCAAGGCATGGCCGCTGAGCTGGTAATTCTGTATGAGGAGTTAAAGAAAAGAGAATTGCAAATTTGAACTACAAGCCCCTCACCTTCCCACCATCCACCGGCAAGCTCACTCCGGTAATGTAAGACGCAGCCGGACTGCATAAAAAAGCCACAACCGCGCCAAACTCTTCGATCTGCCCAAATCGACCCATGGGTATATCTGCAAGCATCGCTTCTTGTGCCTCTTCGATCGTGATTCCCTTGGCTGCACTCTGCGCTTGCCAGATCTCTGCGAGCCGATCCGTAACTGTGGCTCCGGGAAGTACATTGTTTACTGTGATGCCCTCGGCGGCCAGCTCGTTTGCCAATGTCTTCGCCCAACTGGCCACCGCTCCGCGTGTCGTGTTTGATACTCCGATGCCCGGAATAGGTTGTTTTACCGAGGTTGAGACAATATTGACGATGCGGCCATATCCTTCCGCTCGCATCCCTGGCAATACCTGTTGCACCAAGACGTGATTGGCAATCAAATGATGCGTAAATGCTTGCTCAAAGGCAGCTGGTTCTGCGAGTTCTATTTTACCGGCAGGAGGACCACCAGTGTTGTTGACCAAAATATGCACTGGGCGATCTGCACAAAGCAATCCAACTCCAGCCCCTAGCGCATCCGTATTCATGGTATCGACCACCAACTGATCATGGTTGCCAGCAGTTAGCGCGCTAAGCTCGCGTACCCGATCCTCCAAGTCACTTTCACTGCGTGAAGCAATTGTCACATCCGCACCCAGCTTGGCCAGCTCGACGGCAGATGCCCAGCCCAGCCCGCGTGATGCGCCCATCACCAAAGCATGTTTTCCCGTTAAGTCCAAATTCATATTGTCGGAAAAGTACATCAAAATCGCGAGTTTGGCTATCGTGTGTATAATGGTGGTCAAGGCAGATTTCTGTATCTTTCAGGTAACAGATTCGAACCCCTCCTAACTTTTAAAGCTTCTTTCTGATGAAATGGATTTATCCTTTGCTCATTGCATGTGTCAATGTATGCTCAGCTCAAATTGATCTTGACTACGAGTTGGTACAATCCGGTTTCACTCAGCCCGTCTCGATGGCTCATGCCGGCGACGGCAGCAACCGCATGTTTGTAGCTGAGCGAGCTGGCATCATCAAGATCATCGACGATTTAAGTACAGGCAATACACTTCCCACTCCCTTTCTCAATATTGCGAGTCTGGTCCAAGATAGTGGAGGCGAGCAGGGCTTGCTTGGTCTGGCCTTTCATCCAGATTATGCAACCAACGGATATTTTTACGTCAACTACATCTATGACCCTGGTGCGGGTCCTGATCGCACGCGAATAGCTCGTTATGAAGTCAGCTCCGGCGATCCGAATGCGGCCAATCCAGCCAGTGCATTGCTACTGCTCGAATACGACCAAGATTTTTCGAATCACAACGGAGGCGACCTGCATTTCGGGCCCCTAGATGGCTATCTTTACATCGCCAGTGGGGACGGAGGCGGCGGTAATGATCCCAACAATCGTGCACAGAACAAACAATCCTATCTCGGCAAGTTACTGCGCATCGATGTCGATGGCGACGACTATCCGAGCGACCCTGATCGCAACTATGCTATACCTGAATCAAATCCCTTTGCTGGATCGAGCAGCACCTACGAAGAAATCTTCAGCCTCGGGCTTCGCAATCCCTGGCGCTTCAGTTTCGATTGTCTCACTGCAGACTTGTACATCGCTGACGTAGGTCAGAGTGCACGGGAAGAAATCAATTTTCGAAAGGCAGGAGAGACTGGAGGGGAAAACTTTGGCTGGGATTGTCGGGAGGGTCTGATCAGTTCCTCAGGCACCTGCAATGGTGATCCGCTCACCGATCCCGTTTTTGATTATGTCCGCACTCAGGGCCGTTCAGTCACTGGAGGCTATGTCTATCGTGGCACCCAATATCCAGATATGTTTGGCACCTATATTTTTGCTGATTACGCCAAAGCTGGCCTTTGGGCACTCGAGCAGAATAATGGAGTATGGGTGGATTCATTTTATGTCCATTCTAATCGCAATGGCATAAGCTGCTTTGGTGAAGCTGAAGACAAGGAGCTTTATTTCGCAGACCTCGATGATGGAACGATTTACCACTTGATCGACAGCGAGACCACCTGCGATCTCAATCTTGCGATCAATCCGATCATCGACCCGCAGTACGACGCTGTCATCGAAATCACCTCAGACGCCACAATGACCAACAACCAATCAACCATCTTCGAAGCAGGGCAAACCATCGAATTGCAACCCGGATTTTTTGTACCACTTACGGCCGAGATATTGCTGGCGATCGATGAGTGTGGGGGCATTTTTTAGTAGTTAATAGTTTACAGCTAATAGTGAATAGCGGGTTGAGCTAGCCTAAATTGATTTATGGTAAGAAAAGATGCCAGATTTGACTCGGTAGCAGATAAATGCTAACATTATGTCATGAATCATCCCTCCATCATTCGTGATAAAAGTTTCGCCTTTGCCGTTGAAGCAGTGGCTTTAGCGAGAGAACTCCAGAGCAGGAAAGAATATGTGATGTCAAAGCAGCTGTTACGCAGTGGCACTTCGATCGGTGCCCTGATCCGAGAGGCCCAATATGCTGAAAGCAGGAAGGACTTTATTCACAAATTGGCAATTGGTTTAAAAGAAGCAAATGAAACACTCTATTGGCTAGAACTACTACATGAGACTCAGTACATTTCAGATGAAAGCTTTGTTGGAATGAGGTCCGCCAACATTGAATTAATAAAAATGCTGACAAGCAGCGTGACCACTGCAAAAAAAAGTGTGAACTAAGCTCTGCCGCACTATTCACCATTAGTTATTCACTATTAATTATTCTTCTTCCGT
>Ga0114956_1002034_pt1 | contig 16008 bp, 13 predicted proteins | sample MaitaG_FD_87304 | JGI IMG/M metagenome (GOLD analysis project Ga0114956, IMG submission 87304) | Marine algal microbial communities from Maine, USA - Maine_Asex2 metaG | ecosystem: Host-associated > Algae > Red algae > Unclassified | place: Maine, USA | collected 2015-01-05 | reverse complement strand
CGAAACCAAGTCAGACCATGTCCGAGCGAAACCAAGTCAGACCATGTCTCAGCCGACCATGTCCAAGCGAAACCAAGTCAGACCATGTCCAAGCGAAACCAAGTCAGACCATGTCCGAGCGAAACCAAGTCAGACCATGTCCGAGCAAACCAAGTCAGACCATGTCCGAGCAGACCATGTCCGAGCAAACCATGTCCGAGCAGACCACGAGCAAACCAAGTCAGACCATGTCCAAGCAGACCATGTCCGAGCAGACCATGTCCGAGCAGACCAGGTCCGAGCGAACCAAGACAGACCATGTCCATAGAAACTCTGTGAACCGAGAAATTACAACCTAGGTTGTAATCCGTTACAACCTAGGTTGTAATTTTTGGCGACACAGAAATACCTGAAATTTGTAACAGACTATGGTTCTGTGACTTACGAAAACGAACCAATTCTTCGGCATGAAAACTGCTTTTGAAGGCAAGCATGAATAATCGAAGAAGAGCCAGACTGCCAAACCAAGAAAATTACGTGCACTGCATGTCGCGGGCCATCAATCGCGAGTATTTATTCGGAGAAATCGAGAAGGAGGCCTTTGTTCGAATCATGCGGAAAGTGGAAGCCTTTTCTGGAGTGGAGGTGATTACCTTTGTGGTCATGAGCAACCACTTTCACATCCTGCTCGCAGAGAATACTCGGAAAGATTTGAGCGACCAAGAGCTCATCGACCGATTGCGAAACTACTACGGGGCGACCAGCAAGACGTTTCGAAAACACGAAGCTCAATTACTTCAATTGCAGGAAGATGGCTCGACTGCCGCAATCGCGGCCTTCCACGAACGCTTCCAGAAGCGGATGAACAATTTCTCCGAGTTTATGAAGACCCTGAAGCAATGTTTTACCCAATGGTATAACAAGATCAACGAGAGGTGCGGTACGGTATGGAGTGATCGCTTCAAGAGCGTGTTGGTTCAGCCCGGAAAGGATGCCCTGAGTCAGATGGCAGCCTATATCGACTTGAATCCGGTGAGGGCAGACTTGGTGAAAGACCCGATAGATTATCGCTGGTGTGGCTATTGTGAGGCCATGGCTGGCAAGACCGCAGCCCGCTCCGGACTGAAGCGGCTGTACACCTCGGATGGCACGCTCGCACTGGGCTTTGGCATGGATGGAGAGGTCAAATGGCATGTCGTTCGCGCGTGCTACAGGATGTTGATCTACCAAGGTGGAGTATCGAGGAGTGACCATCTGGGCAACCCGGTTCGGAATGGCTTTAGCGCCGAGAAAATTCGTACGGTCTTGGCTTCCGGCGGCTCCCTACCGTGGCATGAACTGGCAAAATGCCGGGTTCGATATTTCACCGAAGGGGTGATGTTAGGTTCGGCGGAGTACGTTCAGACACACGAAAAACGACTTCGGCAATGGTTTGGCCTGCGTGAACCTCGATTGGCAAATAGCATCCGCGAATGTTCCGACACGCCAATGCACGTCTTTCGACGATACTGGGCCAACCAAGTGATTGCACCACGATGTCAACCATCTGGGGACTTGCGGAAGGGACCATGATTTGGAACAACGAAAACATGCTGAATCAAATGCGAATTCCCTCCCTTTTTCTCATCGGCCTCGCGTTCTACCTACTTCTGCCGGTATCATTGCCCGCCCAGAATTGGGACCAAACAAGCAAGGACATCGCCGAGACCGGCGCCGCCGCGGAAACTGCCGCCATCGCCGAACGCGCGTCCCGAGCCAATGCCGAGGCGATCACCGCCTGGGCCGCGAACGCGATCGCTACTCTGAAGAAATTTCCGCCCGTTCTCGCCGGCGAGGCGCAAGACGACGGTGGACTCAGCCTCGCCACCAACGTGTTCGTGCTGCGCGACATGCTCGCCTACAACTCCGCCCTGCTACAACATCAGGCGACCACCGGCAACGCCGACGATCTCGAACTCGGCGCGAAACTGTTCGAGACGCTCTCCAGCAACCTGCGCAAACGCGAGATGGAACCCGTCTGGAAAGACCCGCGCACCGCCGGCCCGCTCGGCCGCGCCGCCGCCTTGCTCCGGGCCAAATCCAAACTCACCGAACTGCAAACCAAGCGCCTCACCGACCTCGCCGTCCTGCAACAATCCTACCTCGACGACAACGTGACCGACAAAGCGGGCAATCCCGTGCCCGCCAACGGCCTCGACGCGCTGCGCCGCTACGAAGGCATCGCCTGGCTGAACACCGTCTTTCCGACCGCCGCAAAACTCACCCACATGCGGCGCATGGCCGACGCTCACTTCGCCGATCTGCTCAAGTCCGGCGACATCGTCGGCAACAGCGATCAACAAGCCGAAGGCCTCGCCCGCGCCGTGAGCATCGCCACCGCACGCGGATCCTTTGCCGAACTCAGCGCCCTCAAACCCGCCTTCGAACGCCTGCGCGCCACCCTCGGTCCCGCCGGCTATCCCGCCCGCACCGGCGGCGCCAACTGGGGACCCAGCTTCAACCACGCGCTCGCCCTGCACGCCGCCGCCCGTCTGTTCGAAGCCGACGCGCCCGCCGAAGCCGCCGCCTACCTCGAGGCCGCCGACCGCGCCTTTCTCGCCGCCGTCGCCCACAACAAGATTCACCACCCGAAAAAAACCGGACTGGTCGCGTCCAAAGCGCACGTCGCCTTCGGCCTGCTCACCCTCCCCGCCACCGAAATCAAACCCGCCGCGTCCGCCGCAAAATCGATTTACCTGCCGAACGACAAGCTGGTACTGCGGCCGCGCAACGGCGCCGGCGCGCCCTTCCTCGTTCTCGATTTCTCCGCATCCGCGCTTCAAGACCAACGTCCCGGCATCGCCGCCTACGCCGGGGCCGGAACGCCCCTGTACCGCGGCGCGGACGACAAACTCTGGCGCGCCCAATCCGGCAATCTGCTGCTGGTTCAACAAAACAATATTCCGTACCCGTTCAGCGCCGTGCGCATGGAAAAGCTGCGCGTCGCGGAAAAAGAAAAAGACGTCCCGTTCGACTACTGGGACGAAGGTACAGGTCCGTTCATCGAACACTTCGGCATCAAAGAGGCCAGCGTCACCGACCACGAGGGTTACAGCGAGGCCACCATCACCTTCGCGCCCTACGGCAGCCCGGAATCTTCGCTCACCCGCCGCCTCTATCTCACCACCGAAGGCGCACTGGTCATCCACGACACGCTCACCCCCGGCCCGTCTTTCAACGGCAGCCACGCCGCCGGTCCGCAGTGGCCCTTCGAGTCCGATGCCGAACGCATCGACAACACCTTCGTGCAATCCCCGGTGACCGTGTTCCCCGGCTGCCACCCCGCCGCCGAGATGCCGCTGCCGGGCAAACTAGTAGTCGCGTTCGACGCGCAAGACACCGACCAAGTCGGTAAAACCGGCACCGGCGTGTTCGACTCCTGGCAGGTGCGCAAAGCCGCCCGCGGCAGCAAAACCAAAGGCGGCACCGCCTACCTGAAACGCCCATTGACCGGCGGCAAAACCACCCAGTTTATCACCGCCGCCCTGCCGGTTCCGGCCGATATGGACGACGACGAAGCGGCCAAGGCTCTACGCATCAGCCGGGTCGAAAGCGGCGCCGTCGACGTCTCCATCCGCCGCGGCAAAGAAACCATTTTCTTCGCCTTCCCCGCCGATGCCGCGAAGATCGACGAGATGAAAATCATCCGCAATGTGAAGTAGGCGCAGGGTGAATTTTAAATCGCGAATTTGAAACCTCTGGAGGGCGAGGGGCCTCCCGAGCCGATTGCCCTGCGTTCGAAATCAAACAGCCGTGCCTCAAGCCTCCCGACGACCTTGTGAAATTTGAGATTCGTAATCTGAAATCATCTGGGATACCATGCCCGGCATGATCAGACTTCTGACACGCGCCCTCCCGTTGGCTCTGGCCATGTTCATCGTGGCGCCTCCCACCTCGAACGCCCAGATTATCACCCCGGACTGGACCCAGCCCACCGTGGTCGGCGAGGACCCGCCCGAACGCATCGCAGCCCGGCGCAAGGCGTCCGAAGCCTTTGTCACCGAGATCATCAAGTCGTTGCGCGACTTCACGCCGAACGTGTTCCCCGCCGGCATCTCGCGCTGGGAAAACATTCGAACCGTCGAGGACATGGCCGGAAAAGATCTCGACCGCTGGGACCTCAACAAACTTTTGCTCGGCGCCTATGTCATGCACGAGCAGAAGAAGCTCACCCGCGAACATCAACAGATCCTGACGAATGTGCTCAAGGTCCGCGACAAAGCCTATTTTTCCGGCGCGCCGACCAACTACTCCGGCGACAACTATCAAGGTGCCAACGTGCTCTCGATCGCCTACGGCCGCAAGATCCTGTCGGCGCGGATGACGAAATCCGACCGCTACCTGAAGACCTGGTTCGACGGCGTGCTGAATAACCCGAACTACCTGCCCGACAACAACACGGTTAACAGCGCCGCCGCGGTGAAGAACCTCATCGAGATCGCGATTCTGACCGATCAGTTCGACAAGTTGAAGACGAAAAAGATGCAGATGTGGTTCGAGTCGTTCCGCGACATGGTCTCGCCAACCGGCATGCCGCCCACCTGGGGAAGCGGCGTCAGCGGCGAACGCGTCTATTACTGGGCCTTCATTCTGGAGGCCGCCGCCCTGTTGTTTGACGATCCCACCTATCTCTACGCCGCCGACAAGGTGAATATTTTCCACAGCAAACTGTCCGGCCACTACGTGCAAAAAGAGTACGTGCACCCCCACTTGCTACTCGACCGGACCGCCCTCGCAAAGATGGTGCCGACGCCGCCGGAAACCCGCAGCCGCCTGATCAGCCTGCCCGAGGGCTTCCCGCGCTCGACGGCCAAGCTTGATGTGGGACAACCCTACAAACTCGTACTCCGAACCGGTCACAGCATCGAGGCCGGCTACGCCATGATGGACCTCGGCTTCGGCTACGGCACGCTCACCACCCAACGGCAATCGATCCCCTTTTTCGCCAGCTCCGGGGTGAACTTCAACTTCTACTTCCAGAGTAGCCGCCACCTTCCCGGACACAGCGCCAGCCTGGTACTACACCGCAAGGGCATGGGCTTTCCGATGACACCAGAGCAGTTCGCGGAAAAAGGTTTTCCCGAGTTAAAATCCGATGGGCCCGACAAAAAGAAGATGCCGGAACTCGCCGAAGCATGGGCCTTGTTCCGCACAGACGACACCCGTCCGGCGGTCGCCGATGTGGTCGTTGAAGACCGCGGTCCCGATGCCTATGCGCGCATCACCTTCAAGAACTACGGCGACGAACGCACCACCGCGGTGCGCCACCTGCTGCTCACCGCCGAGGGCATGCTGGTAGTTCGCGATGACATTGCACCCAGCCGCGAATGGAAGGACGGCGTGGTCGGGGTCACTTGGCCAATCGACAGCAAGCACGGCCCGAAAGTGCAAGGCGACAACTGGTGGACCCACAGTACGGAACCCAAGACCGGACTGCATCTCGACAAAGCCAAGCACGTCGCCAATCTGATGATCTATTACCCCAAAGCGCCCGGCATCCAAACCTCGATCGACAACCACATGGTCAGCGCGTTCATCAAACCCGCCCCCTCGGTAAAGATGACCTTCCTCACCCTCCTGCTACCGATCGGGGCCAAGGAGAATGCCACCAAAGTCGCCGCCAGCATCAAAGCCATTTCCAAACACGGCGGGCCCGCCGCCATCCGCATCCCCAAAAGTGGCGGCAACCTGACCATCACCATGGATCCGACCGGCACCTGGTCGGTCAAACGCGACGCTGGCATGCTGGTGCAGTCCGGCGAACCCACCCAAAAACCCGACGCGGAGACGGTGAAGAAAATCGATGCCGAGTTCGCCGAACTACTGCGCGGCCACAGCGACAAACTCGCGCGTGTTCCGGTCAAGATCGGCGCGCAGACGGTCAAATTAAACGGCATCACCGATGCCAACGAACTGCAAATCGAAGCCGGCGGTCGCCAAGGTACCGTGCCCTGGGAGAAGTTCCCCGAAGCCGACCGCGCCCGCCTCGCCATGACCCTCGCCCGCGGCATGCCCGACAACGTGCAAGCCAACGCCATCGCCTCGTTCTACCTGCTCAAACTCAACATGGTGCAACCGGCGCGCGCCCTGTTGGTCAAGGCGGGTCCGCGTCAGCAGGAAATCCGCGACGCGTTCGGGATGAAGTAGACGTCCAACAACCAGAGCAGGAGACCCAACATGAGTGGATTTGATTTCTTCGATATACTTCAGGTCGTCATGCGGATCGTCTTCCCGCTATTGTCCATCGTCCTGGTCGTCGCAGTTGGGATCCTCGTCAGCAAACTTCCCAACGCGGCAACCTTTATAATGCTGTTTGGCGCCGTGACTGGCTGCCTCGCCTCGCTGGCCCGAGCCGTGGCGCTCCCTTTGCTGAGCGGGACCGTAGTCAGCGGACCCGGAATCTCCGCCGAACTGATTTTCCGCATGATATCCCTCATCGGCATGATTGGCCATGTCTTGTTCGTGCTCGGCTTGCTCCTGCTGGCGATCAAACTCCCAAAACGCCGGGCTTCACGAGAGTACTTAAAAGGAAATCGACTTTCCCTTTAAGTCCATGACCCCGAACGGGTAGGTTGAGCCATGAAAACGCGCCACCTCTCCATCATCGCCTGCGCGGTATTGGGACTCTCCTTCTTCCCCCCTTTCCTCACCCCGGCGCTCGCCCAGTTCGAACTGCGCTTCACCAACACCGACTTTCTTATCTGGTCCGACGCCGGACCCAACCACGCCTACCTGGTCGAACACGCCACCGAACTCGCCCCGGCGCCCGCCAACACGACTTGGACGCCGACCATCGCCAACGACCACGTTCCGGGTGTCGCACTCGGCGCTGTCGTGCCGCCATGGGCTGCCGCCGACCGCGGCTTCTACCGCGTCCAAGCCATCCCGCGCGGCACCATCACCGCAACCGCTGCCGTGAGTTCGACGTCGCGCTTCGAGATGCAACTTGTGTTCGCGCTCGCCGGCGTGTCCATCACTCCGGACTTCGGCGTGGACGTGATCCGCATGCAATACGACACGCTCGACGCGCGCAACCAGCCCACCCTCGCCAGCGGCATCATCGCGGTCCCGCAAGGCGCTGCCGGCGCGCGTCCGCTGGCCAGCATTCAACGCCCGACCATCCTGCGAGAGGACGAGGCGCCCACCGCCAGCACGACCCAGCAACTGCAAGCCGCCGCGCTCGCCTCGCTCGGCTACGTGGTCGCCCTGCCCGACCTGCTCGGCTTCGGCGACTCGTCCGGCATCCATCCCTACGTGCACACCAAGGCCTCCGCCACCGCCGTGGTCGACATGCTCCGCGCCACCCGCAGCTGGGCCGCGACCAACGGCCAAGCGCTCAACGACCAACTGTTTCTCGCTGGCTACTCGCAAGGCGGGCACGCCACCATGGCCGCCCACCGGATGCTCGAAGAACAGCACGCCGACGAGTTCACCGTCACCGCCTCCGCCCCCATGGCCGGCCCCTACGACCTCTCCGAAACCATGTTCGATCTGCTCGAACAGCCCTTCGACACGCCCTACTATTTCCCCTACCTCCTGTTTGGCTATGACGAAGTTTACGGCTTCATGACCAACGACAGCGACATCCTGCAAGCGCCCTACGACACCACCCTGCGCCCGCTGTTCAACGGCCAAAACGGCGGCGGCACCATCAACGCCGCCATGCCCGCCAGCACCCTCCCCGCCGACATCCTGCAACCGGCCTATCGGGCTGCGCTGACCGCCGACCCCAACCACCCGCTGCGCGAACTGCTGCGCCGCAACGACCTGTTCGACTGGACGCCGATGGCCCCGGTCCGCCTGATCCACTGCCGCGGCGACACCACTGTCCCGAACGCCAACAGCACCAAAGCCTTCGCCACCTTTATCGCCAATGGCGCGCAAAATATTTCCACCTTCACCCCCGACGCCGCCCCCGCCTCCCCGCTCGGCCACGGTGACTGCGCGTTGCCCGCCTTGCTCGACGCGGTCAATTGGTTCGACGGGTTCTTGGCCCCTTAGTCAGCGAACAACACGGCTCGACAGGCGGAAAAAATTAACATTTATTCCGCCAAGAAATTTTTGCTGATCGACGCACTGGGTGCGCTCCGATCAATATGTCTATTGGCCTTCGTACTGGTGAAATTGGAATGGCTGCGGGGCATACCAAAAGCCGCGTTACTATTTTTGTTCAAGATTCCCGTGCTGTTTCTCCTCTATGATATTTGCTGCTATTGTTTCTTAAATAAGAACCATGCCACCCATTTAAAAAGAATCACGGTGGCGAATCATGTCTACTTCGTGATTTCCATTGCCGTTGCAGCCTATCATCGAAGCGTCATCACAATGGCCGGCTGGATATACATCGGGTTTGAAATCATCGTCATTCCAAGCTTGGTGGGCGCAGAATTGAACGTCGCAAAAAGAGAGATCGCGAAGCGATAAATCAGGCTCTCTCCCGCCAAAATTTGACGACTACTTTTTCGGCCACGGACGCAACCCAAGCAACATCTCCGCACGTTCGCTGAGCGGCTTCGGCTCGACGGCCTCCGTGGTGAACTCGCCCAGGTAACTGGCCACCACATCATAAACCGCCTGACGGCTTTGACTGGTGTCGATCTTGACACAGCGGCACAAACTCTTGAAGCGCTGAACCGTCGGCAAGGTCTCCGCTTTGTAGGTGTCGAAGCGCCGCTTCAAACTTTCGATATTATCATCGGATCTGCCCGTGTGCTTGGCCCGGCCCATAACCCGTTTTTCGAGCACCTCGAACGGGCATTCGAAATAGAACATCGCGGGAAGTTCGATCCCATGTCCGAACTCCTCCCGCCACGCATCCACGTTGCCCAAGGAACGCGGAAAACCATCGAGCAGAAAATGGGTCCGCCCGGTCGAACGGGTCACCTGCTCCGTTTTGTTTTTCAGCAGGCGCACAACGATGTCATCGGGCACCAATTTACCTTCGGCGATAAACGACGCAATCGTGTCGGCATCCGGGCCACTAGCCGCCTGCTCAGCGCGCAGCAGTTCACCGGTCGAGAGATGCGTCCAGCCCAGTTGGAGTTCGGCCAGTTCGCACATCGTTCCCTTGCCCGCCCCCGGGCCACCGAGGACGAACACAATATTGGGCGGCGGACAGGGTTCGCGCGGATCGACATGACGAATCACCACGGACGGCGCGGGCGCGACGCCTTTCCTGTAGACATCCCATTTGCGGTCGGTCGGCGGCAGTGGGTCGTCACCCGTCGTGTGGTAGGCAAGGTGCCCGTCGAGTCGGCAGATGCGCCACGAGGTGTACGAGTTGGAATAGGACAGCGCCGGGCTGCGCGCGCTTTTTCCGTCCGCCCGGTCCCAGGCCATTCTCCCGTTCCAGTATCCGGGCGTGGACACCGTCCCGGATTCGGAGGTGGTAGGCGGCGCGACCGACGGTACGAACAAGCCGTCCACTTCGGGGATCCCCGCGCCAGAGACTTCAATAAATAGAGTATTTGCGGGGGCTTCGTTAGGATCGGGCATGCTCGAAAAGTGGATGATTAAAGGTGCAAGGTCGAGAATCAACGGCGACTAGAAACGGTTCTGGAGGGAAGAAGAGCGAGTTGCGTACAAATTTTTTTTCATGGGGTTACTTCTTCATTTTAGTTTATTAACACGGATCGACGCCCGTCTTCCAAGAGCTGAACTCGGATAGATGGAACACCGAGCGCGGAATCTGTTCAAAAAATGATTCATGGGATCGAGCCTCGGCCGATCGAAAGGAGCGCTCCCAGAGTGCTCGGGGTGCCACCGCTTCGCGGCTATTTTTCTGACGTGGCTTCAGCTCCGGCCTTGCCCTGCGGGCTGCAGCCGGGGCTTTTCAGGGTGCCACCGCTAACGCGGCTTTTTAACTGAGGTGGGCCAACGCGAATCACGTAGAGACGGAGCTTATCCGCAACGAACCTCCGGTTCGAGATCTCTCCGTGCCTCCGTGAGAAAACTGATATCCGCTACGCGGAGCAAGCCGGTAGCGGACTACTTTATAATCGGTCCAGCTACCCGCCGAACTGGCAGATGCACTTCGCTCTTCTTGACGAAGCCGGGCACGAACGGTCCGTTCCAGTACACGCCATACGCGGGCCCCGTCGCTTCGAACTCAGGGTGTTTGGCCAGCCACTCTTCAGCACGCTTCTTGCCTTTTTCGAACACCTTCTCGTTGTAGCCACCGCGCAATCCCGAACTCACCACAAGCTGCTCCGGCACCTCCACCACTTTCACCTTCTTGGTGCCGGCCAACTTCTCCGGCGCGTCCTTGCCGACAAAGAAGCGCATCGTCGCTGGCTTCACGTCCGCGGTCACCGGCACCGTCATCTTCACATCATTGCTGTCGATGTAGCGGAACAGCGTCATGAACATGCCGTCGTCGTTCTTAAAGTAGTCGCCGGCGTTCGAGGTTTCGATCGCCTTGCGCGCTGGCAGGGTTTTGATTTCGGTAGTGCCGGGCTTGGTCGCCACCCAGATGCTTTCGTAAGAAAAAGAGAAGGAGGCCATAGCGAGGAGGAGGATCAGGAATTTCACAGCAAAGGATCGGTTTAAGAAACGTATCCTTACCAAGCGAATTGCTCCTGCCACCTGCCATCTTGCCAATAAAATGAAACGACGCTCCTTCCTTTCCGCCAGTTCCGCCCTCGCCGTCACTGCCGCCACCCCGCTACTCGCCCCGCTCGCGGCCTTTGCCGAAAAGAAGCCGCGTTTTGAGTTCGGCGTGCAGCAATACACCTTCCGCAAAGCGATCCAAAGCGGCGAACTCCCGGTGCTCGACTACCCGCAATTCTGCCACAAAAATCTCGGCGTCAAACACATCGAATATTGGAGCGGCGGACTCAAAAAATACGACGACGCGGCGTTCTGCGCCGAACTGAAAAAACGCTCCGAAGGCGAAGGCCTAAACAACCTGCTCATCCTGGTCGACATGCGTGACCGACTCGACGCTAAGGACGCCGACCAACGCAAGCGCTCGATCGACGCGCACAAGAAGTGGGTCGACTGCGCCAAGCACATCGGCTGCGAGGCCATCCGCATCAACGTCGCCTCCGGCGGCGACAAAGACGAAAATCTCAAGCACGCCAAGGACGGCATTCCGCCGCTGCTCGACTACGCCAAAAAAGCCAACGTTGAAATCCTGGTCGAAAACCACGGCGGCAATTCCGGCGACGGAAAATGGGTGCAACGCCTGATGCGCGAACTCGACCACACCCACTTCGGCACCCTCCCCGACTTCGGCAACTTCCGCGAATACGACCGCTACGAGGGCGTAAAGGAAATGATGCCCTGGGCCGGCGCGGTCTGCGCCAAGTCGCACAGCTTCGACGACGACGGCAACGAGAAGAAGATCGACTACTTCAAGATGCTCAAAATCGTCACCGCCTCGACCTATCGCGGCCCGATCTGCATCGAGTTTGAAGGTGGCGGACTGACGCCGGTGGAGGGTTCGATCAAAACCCGCGACCTGGTTCGGCGCGCGGTCGAAGCTGCGGGTTCGACGATCGCCTAAACGCAGCAGCGCTCGTTCTTACCTATGAAGTCGGACATCCTGAACCGCATCTTGGGCAGGCCAGTTCCGATGAATCTTCCATCGTTGCCAAACCCGCCTCTCTGGTTTAATCTAGGGCATGAGCTTGATAGAACTGAAAAATGCGGTCGATGACCTGAACGAGGCGGACCGCGTCGAGTTGTCAGCCTACCTTATACAGCTGGGCCGCAAAAATGATTCGGAATGGCAACAGGAAATCCAAAAATCGATTACTGAATTGGAGGCCGGAGAAGGAATTTCCGAGTCCAAGCTACGCGACATTCTCTCGAATAATTCGTAGGTATGACCAGATACACCTATGTGGTATCTCAGCGCTGCATAGAACAACTTCTATCTGCTTCTCCACGGCGTCGGAACCAATTGCTTAGCGCAATTGAAATGCTCGTGGAGAATCCCCACCAAACCTCTACAGTCGTAGATTATGATGAGGTTGACAGGCCACTCAACCTCGTCCTCCTGCGTGGGTGGCTAATTACCTATTGGGTCGACCATGGAGAACGGGAAGTCCGGGTGGTTGACGTTGTTCATCCATAGGTGGCCGTCTGTTTCGACTCGGCATGTTTTCTACTGACGACCGCGCGGTGTAGCCCTAAAACTGGGAGTCGATCTTCCATCTTCCATCGTCGGGCCGGAGGCCCCCACTTTTCATTCAAAGCTTGCCACAATCCGCCGCGCTCAATATATCCGATCATGGAAGCATATACACAGCGGCTAGTAGCGCGGATCGGGACCGCACACTCCCGATTGTGCCTTGGACTCGACCCCCGCCCCGACCAAATCGCGCAAACGCACCCCTCTGTCGAGGCGTTTTTGCGCGAAGTCATCGAACAAACCGCCACCCACGTGGCCGCCTACAAGCCAAACATCGCCTACTTTGAAGCCATGGGCTCCAAGGGCATCCAGCTGCTCGAATCGGTGCTCGAGTGGATCCCGAACGAGGTTCCGGTGATTCTCGATGCCAAGCGTTCGGACATCGGCGAGACCCAGTCGTATTACGCCAAGGCCTGCTTTGAGACTTGGGACGTGGACGCGGTCACCTTAAACCCCTGGCTCGGCTACGACACCATCGAACCCTTTCTCGGCTACGCGGGTAAAGGCCTCTATCTATTGTGCGTCACCTCGAACCCGGGCGCGGCCGCGTTCGCGATGCGCGAGATCGACGGCGAGTACCAGTTCGAACGCATCCAAGCCATGTGCGCCCGGGCCGCCGCCGACCCCGCCGTCCACGCCGACGTCGGACTCGTGGCCGGCCTCACCAATCTCGAACCCGCCGTGCTCCACCGCCTGGTCGACGTGCCGCTGCTGATTCCCGGACTCGGCGCGCAAGGCGGCAACCTCGGCGCCCTCGCCGGTTCGCGAACCGCCCCGAACGTGGTCAATGTCTCGCGCGGCATCCTGTTCCGCGAACCCGAAAAGTCGTTCGAGGAAAAAGCCATCGGCTACAAAAACCGCATCAACGAGGTGATGGATCCCGCGCCCGCCTGATTTTCCATGAGTTCAATTATCACATCCCATCTCAGCCAGAACGAGGTCCTCAGCGAGTTCGAAGATGCCGCCGCGCTGCTCAACGGCCACTTCGTGCTGTCCTCCGGCCTGCACAGCGCCAACTATCTGCAATGCGCCCGGGTGCTGATGGACGCGCGCCGCGCCGACCGACTCTGCTCCGCCCTCGCCAAAAAAATCAGCGCCGACTTTGCCGACCAACCAATCGAACTGGTCGTCTCGCCCGCGATGGGCGGCGTCATCGTCGGCTACGAAATGGGCCGCCAACTCGGCCTTCCGTCCGTGTTCACCGAACGCGTCGACGGCGAACTCGCCCTGCGCCGTGGCTTCGACATCCCTGAAGGCACGCGCGTGTTCATGATGGAAGACATCGTCACCACCGGCAAATCCTCCCGCGAATGCATCGACGTGATCAACCATTGGGGCGGTCAAGTCGTCGCCGCCGGCTGCCTGATCAACCGCAAAGCCGACGTCGACCTCGGCGTGCCACTCTACTGCCTCGCGCAGCTTGACATTCCCACCTACGCCGCAGACGCGCTCCCTCCCGAACTCGCCGCCCTCCCTGTCGTGAAACCCGGCAGCCGATTTTTGCAGAAAGAAACAACATGAGCGACCCAAACCAAAACGCCCCGAGCCAACCGCCGCTCGGCCTCAGCTTCGACGACGTTCTGCTCGTGCCGCAGTACTCCGAAGTGCTGCCCGCCGAGGCCAATCTCACCTCGCGCCTAACCGACACGATCGAGCTCAACATCCCGGTCATCTCCTCCGCCATGGACACCGTGACCGAGGCCCAACTCGCCATCGCACTCGCCCGCGAAGGCGGCATCGGCGTCATCCACCGCAACTGCCCAATCGAAGAGCAGCGCACGATGGTCGACAAGGTGAAGCGCGCGGAAAACCTGATTGTCGAGAAGCCGTTCAGCGTGCAGCCAAGCGCCACCATCGACGAACTACGCCAGCTTGTCGACTCCACCGGCGTCTCCAGCTTTCCCGTCGTCGATGAGAACAATATTCTCAAAGGCATCATCACGCGCCGCGACATGCGCATGGCCGAAGAACACGGAAAAACCGTGGCCGACTACATGACCGGACGCGAAAAACTCATCACCGGCCATACCGGCATGAGCCTGCCCGAAGCGAAAAAGATTCTCTACGAACACCGCATCGAGAAGCTGCCGCTGGTCGACACCGACGGCAAACTCAGCGGCCTGATCACCACCGCCGACATCGAAAAACGCATGATGTACAGCATGGGCGTCAAAGACGACGACGGGCACCTGCTCTGCGGCGCCGCCATCGGCATGGGTCCGGACTTCTTCGAACGCGCCACCGCGCTGATCGACGCCAACGTCGACGCACTGTTCATCGACGCCGCCACCGGCCACACCAAGCGCACCCTCGACGTGATCGAAAAAGTGCGTTCCGAATTTCCCGACACGCCCGTCATCGCCGGCAACGTTGTCACCGAAAAAGGTGCCGACGATTTGATCGACGCCGGCGCAGCCGCGATCAAAGTCGGCGTCGGACCCGGTTCGATCTGCACCACCCGGGTCATCGCCGGCGTCGGCGTGCCGCAGTTCACCGCCATCCAGAACGCGGCCCGCTCCTGCAACCGCCGCGGCGTTCCACTGATCGCCGACGGCGGCATGCGCTACTCCGGCGACATCATCAAAGCCCTCGCTGCTGGCGCCGATTTCGTTATGCTCGGCGGCCTGCTCGCCGGCACCGAAGAAGCCCCCGGCGCGACCGTTCGCCACCAAGGCCGAACCTTCAAAACCTACCGCGGCATGGGTTCGTTGAAAGCCATGCGCAAAGGCGCGGGCGATCGCTACGGCCAAAACAGCAGTGGCAAATTGGTCGCCGAGGGCGTCGAAGCCCGCGTGCCCTACAAAGGTTTGCTCGCCCAAGTGGTGTTCCAACTCATGGGCGGCGTTCGCAGTGGCATGGGCTACGTCGGCGCGTCCAACCTCGCCGAACTGCGCGAACGCGCCGTGTTCACCCGCATCACCTCCGGCGGACTGAAAGAAAGCCACCCCCACGATATTCACATCACCGAGGAACCGACCAACTATAGCGTCTCCTAACCGCGCTTCCTGATTCGGTTCGGGCCTTGCGAGACCGCAGGCCGTCCTTTTTCATTTAAGTATTTTCGCAATGCAGCCTCAAGTTTCCGTCATCGATTTTGGTTCCCAGTACACGCAACTCATCGTGCGTCGTATCCGCGAACTCGGCTATCTCGCCAAACTCTACCTCCCCCACCAACTCGAAGAGATCGGCAAACCCGCCGGCGTGATCCTGTCCGGCGGCCCGCGTAGCACCCGCGAGGAAAACGCGCCCGACATCGACTTCGACTTTCTCCAAGCGCTCGAGGTTCCGGTGCTCGGCATCTGCTACGGCATGCAGTTGCTCAACCTGAAGTTCGGCGGCGACGTCACCCCCGGCACCACCCGCGAATACGGACCGGCGACCTTAAAGCCGACGAACGCCGACTCGCTGTTCAAAGGCATCAACGAATCCCAAGTGTGGATGTCCCACTCCGACACCTGCACCGGCCTGCCCGAACAATGCGCGGTGCTCGCCACCAACGCCGACGGCGTCGCGGTCGCGCTGCAATGGAACGAACGCTTCTTCGGCATCCAGTTCCACCCCGAGGTCACCCACTCCCACGAAGGCACCGCCATCCTCAAAAACTACCTCGACATGCTCGGCGAGGAACCAAAATTTTCCATCGAAGCCTTCCGCGACGAACTGCTCACCACCACCCACGCCCAAGTCGCCGGACGCAAAGTGGTCTGCGGCGTGTCGGGCGGCGTCGACTCGACCGTGCTCGCCGTCCTGCTGCACAACGCCGATGTCGATCTTCACTGCATCTTCGTCGACCAAGGCCTGCTGCGCAAAAACGAGTCCGAAGAAGTCATCGCCAACTTCAAAAAACTCGGCAT
>Ga0114956_1002033_pt1 | contig 16021 bp, 8 predicted proteins | sample MaitaG_FD_87304 | JGI IMG/M metagenome (GOLD analysis project Ga0114956, IMG submission 87304) | Marine algal microbial communities from Maine, USA - Maine_Asex2 metaG | ecosystem: Host-associated > Algae > Red algae > Unclassified | place: Maine, USA | collected 2015-01-05 | reverse complement strand
GGCACGCCGCCGTTCCTGATCGTGCTCGATGGCATCACCGACCCCGGAAACCTTGGGGCCATCTTGCGTATCGCCGAATGTGCGGGGGTTACCGGCATCGTCTTGCCGTCGCATCGGACCGCCCGGATTTCCCCGTCGGTCACGAAGTCGGCGGCCGGAGCGATCGAACATCTGCCGATCGCGCAGGTGCCCGGCATTCCGAGCGCCATCCAGCGACTGAAGGACAGCGAGGTGTGGACGGTTGCCCTCGATATGGCGTCGGATACCGATGTGTTCGATCTTCGCGTCGCGACCGACCCAGTGGCACTTGTGCTCGGCGCTGAAGGTCGGGGCGTGTCTCGGCTGGTGCGTGAGCGCTGCGATGTCGTGGCCAGCATTCCGCTCGCTGGAGCGATTGATTCACTGAACGTGTCGGCGGCCGCGGCGGTGGCGTGCTTCGAGGTCGTCCGCCGTCGCAAAGACGCCGCAAGCTGAACCCGAAACCCGCGTTGCCCACACCGTCGATGACCGTACGCTGGACGTGCCGCCCGAGTAGCTCAGTTGGTAGAGCAACGGTCTTGTAAACCGTAGGTCAGGAGTTCGACTCTCCTCTCGGGCTCAACCGCATCTCGCTGTCGCGGCCAGGCGGCGTAGTTGCGAAGTGCCTGAAGCGCTTGTTCGCCGAAAGGGCCGGCGGTCACGGGGCCTGATTCAGTCGGGGTCAAGCGCTGGGCGCCGACGCGGTAGAACACCGCGGCGGGTCCCATGATGGTCGATTCGGCATCGCTCGGCCCGTAGGTCCACGCGTCGCCGTTGGGCCCGATCAGCTCGACCCGCACCGGGCACAGTGTTCGGCCAGCCTGATCCGTGCCTGGGTGCGGGGCCTGAGCGGAGCGGCCGCCCAGCGGACCTTGCGCTGCGGGTCAGCGTGAAGGAGCGCAGTGATGCTCGCCGAGCAGGCGGCTTGCCACCGGATGTGGACTCGGTCGACAACCCGGCGAGGATGCCGTCGAGCCGCTGATACTCGGCGGCCAGGTCTTTGATTACGTCGTCCATGCTCGACAGCCTCCGCCTGCCAGCGCTCCCGTCAGTTCAGCGAGTGGCGCTGGAAGAACTCCCACGACAACGCGGTCGCGTCGACGTCCATGTTGTTGGCGCCGAGGCCGGCCTCAAGCGCCTTGCCGACGAGTGAGCCCGGCCAGTTGTGGCCGTGACCCTCGATCGCGTAGAACGACAACTCGACGTCGTCGTCGCAGCCTTCGTAGTCGAAGCGGGTGGCTTCGGCGGTCAGCTCGACAGCGACCGGCTCGGCACAGTTGAAGTCGGTCGCGAATTCGCCGAACTCGTCGGGCATCACCTGTTCGAAGAACTCACCTGCGCCGAGCGTTGATTCGCCGCCGCCATTGAAGGGCACGACGGCGTCGTCGGTGCCATGGAAGGCAATGTAGGGAACGGCCCGGGTCGGTTCACAGGTCGCCGAATGGGTGACGCCGGCGATCGAGGCCGCCGCCGCGATCCGGTCGCCGAGTTGGCAGATCAGCTCACTACTGAAGAGCGCTCCGTTCGACATACCGGTCGAGTACACGCGTGCCGGGTCGTAACAAACGAGGCCGGCGACCTCGTCGAGCATGTCGCGGACGAACTGCACATCGTCTCGCTCGTCCGTTTCGAAGAGCGACAGTTCCCACGAGTTGCGGTCTTCGGGGTCGAGCTGCCCGGTCGGGTGCACCAAGGCAAAGCCCTCTCGGTTTGCGAGTGCCGGGTATCCGGAGAAACCCGCCTGCTCGCCGCCGTTGGATCCGAGGCCGTGGAAGTTCAGTACCAACGGAACCGTGGTCCCGTCGTAGGTCTCGGGAATCTGGAGCAGGTAGCTGTACGTGTTGCCGCCGGACTCGATCTCGTACGTTTCGTTGCCCGCTTCAGCGTCGGTCGGACAGTCGACGGCGGCCACCGCCGCAGCGTTGTCGGCAGCATCAGCGGTGTCGGCCTCGGGAACCTCGGTCGGCTCTGGGGTGGGCTCGGGAGCCTCGGTCGGCGATGGGGTGGGCTCCGGCTCGGGCGTGGGCTCCTCGGTGGGTTCCGGAACCGCGGTCGGCTCGGGTGCCTCGGTTGACACCTCGGTCGTCGCCGGTTCGGCATCGGTGAGCGTTTCTACTTCAGATGCCGCCGCTTCGGACGATGAGTTAGAAGACCCAGAAGACGAGCTGCCACAGCCAGCAGCCGCAAGAAAGAGGACCCCGACGAGTGCAAGCCAAATGCGCATTTGCCAACCCTAGAACCCCACGCGGGCCTGGCGGTACCGAGTTACCCACAGGGGGGTCCTTGTATTCCGTCGCCGACTCGGCAATTCTGCGATCGTGGCTTTGACAGAACAAGAACGGGCGATCCTCGATTTTGAGCGAAGTTGGTGGACCGAACCGGGTCCGAAGGAACTCGCGCTGACGGAACGCTTTGGCTTGACGACGACTGCGTACTACGAGGTTCTGAACCGGCTGATCGATTCTGACGATGCGGTCGTCTACGATCCTTTGGTGGTACGTCGATTGCGCCGGTTGCGAGACCGCCGCCGGCAGGCGCGGTATGACACCGTGCTCGATCCGCCAGCGAACTAAAGCCCAAGGGGAGCCATGAGTACGAATGCAGTGAGAGGTGCGGCGTTAGTTGCTGTCGCGGTACTTCTCGGCGCGCTCGTTCTCGGTTGGGGTCTTGACGATCCGGTTCCTGGGTTGATCGGCACGACGGGCTCGGCCGCAGCCGACACCACCGATGACACGTTCGAGTCGTCCGACGACGACGCCGACAGCATCGACGAAGCGTTCGCCGAAGAACCGGTAGAAACTGCCGTCACCATTGTTCCGCCCGTCGCCCCTGCCGTGCCAGTTCTGTCGCCAGTGCATGCAACGAACGAAGTCAGCGTGCAGGTCGCAAACGCGACTGGCATCGACGGGCTGGCCAGCCGGTTCTCGGATCGTCTACAGGCAAGCAACTATGTCACCCGCACGCCGGCAGACGCCGAAGATCAAGTCGAATCGGTCTTGTACTACGAGCCGGGATACGACGGCGACGCTGCCGCGATCCTCCGCGTCGTCTTTAACTCGCCAAATGTGCGTACCGAGCCCATGCCCGTGCCGCGCCCGGCGGTCAACCCCGAGGACGCGAACGGGTCGAACATTCTGATCGTCGTCGGTAGCGACGACCTCTCGCTCAGCTAGGGGCTCTGTTTCGGGAGGGCTTGCCTTTCCCACTCCCAGGCGGTGTACGTAGGTCAAGGGTGCTATTGGGCGTAGACCGAATTGGGTAACCTCCGGATGAAGTGGAGGCCGACCCAAGTCGAGGGGCTAGTTTTTGCATGGGCGAAACAGGTGCAAGGCAACTTGGGCCGTCCACCGGGGCGCGCCAACGAGTGCCCAACGTCACCGCCGTTCCCGGGTCTGCCACGACAACTTTCTTTGTGAGGAACGAGATTCATGCACCACGCACGTCTGTTTAGACATGTGTTCGCGGCGATTTTGATGACAGCTCTTGGGCTGGCAGCACTATTCATCGCGTCCGACGGGGCCGAAGCCCAAGCCCAAGGCGACACGCCAGCCATTGAGTCGTACAGCGCCTTCCGGGCGGTATCCGGCAACTACTTCGTCGGTTGGCGGTTCACCGTTCAAGAACAAACCCGAGTCGCCGAACTCGGCGCTTTCGATGCGAATGGCAATGGCCAGCTCGATAACGACGGTGAAACAACCGTCGGGCTCTACGAGGGCATGAATGAGCTTGCGCTCGTCAATGTCCCGCGCAGCGCTCCGGTCGAGGGTGGCTTCGCCTATGCCCAGCTGCGGGCCCCAGTGACACTGCAACCGGGCATTGTCTACACCGTTGCGTCCGAAGTTCGCTCTGGCGCCGGATCCGAGCCACTGGCGTTCCAGGGCAAGATCATCACGGCACCTGGAATCGACTTCGTCGAAGCTGCCTACAAGGGCGGCGCAGCCGCGGGGGCGCCGACGAGATCGGCCAATCTCGTTGGCTACATCGGTGGCTCGTTCCGTGCGATCAGCGGTGCCCCTGCACCGACGGCAACTGCGGTTCCACCAACGGCAACTGAAGTGCCCGTTGTTGTTCCGCCTCCAGGCCCTGGTCGGCTTGAAATCCCCGGAGCGGTGCAGGCCGAGGACTACGCCGCGGACTTCCTCGACACCGATGCTGGCAACAGCGGCAACGCGACCGCAGCATTCGACGACGACGTCGACGTGTGGAACACGGTTGGCGAAGGTGGCTTCACCGTCGGCCGAATCCGCCCAACCGAATACACGACCTACCAGATCACGGCCGAGAAAACCGCGAAGTACCGCTTCGTGATCCGTACCGCATCGGGCAGCCCCGTTGGCGGCAATGTCACGCTGTCGATCGACGGCAACGCGTTCTCGCCCAAGTCGATCGTTTCGACTGGTAACTGGTGGGCATTCCGCAATGACGTTCTCGGCGACGCCAACCTGAGCGCCGGCAACCACACGCTCAAGGTCGAGTGGGGCGCAGGACAGGTCAACTTCGACCGCCTCGACGTCTCGATCGTTCCGATCGCCGAAGACCCAGTTCTCGCTATTCCTGGCCGTGTTGAGGCCGAATCGTTCGCCGCTGACTTCTCCGATAGCGACGCCGGTAACAACGGCTCTGCCGCCGAGCAGTACCCGGCCGACGTCGATGTGTGGAACACCGTCGGTGAAGAGGGCTTCACCGTTGGTCGCATCCGCCCGAACGAATACACGACCTATGAGATCGACGCCACCGAGTCCGGCTCGTATGCCTTCAGCATCCGTACCGCCAGCGGCAACGATGTCGGCGGCGAGGTCACCCTTTCCATCGACGGCAACGCCTTCTCGCCGACCCAGATCGCACCGACCGGCGGCTGGTGGGACTTCACGACCACGAACCTCGGCCGCGCCAATATCAGCGCTGGCCGTCACACGGTTCGCGTGCAGTGGGGCGCCGGTCAGGTCAACTTCGACCGCCTCGATGTCTCGCTCGCCGGTGCGGCAACTCCGACTGCCGTGCCGAACACGCCAGTTCCCAGCACGCCAGTTCCGGTCCAGCCGACGCCGACGGTCGACGTGCCCGAATCGCCGGGCGATTGTGCTGGTCTGACCCAGGAAGCCGAGAACGGTCTCCTCTCGGGCAACATGATTGTCCGGGGCGATGCTTCCGCCAGCGGAGGCGCCTACGTCGTGGCCCCGAACGGCGGCCCGCAGCGCAACGGCGACGACTACATCGACTTCTGCATCGTGCCTCCGACGAGCGGCGTGTTCAAGATGGACGCCCGAGTTAGCGCACCAAACAGCGCTGGCGACTCGTTCTTCGTGACCGTGCTTGACGGCCCCCGAGTCGTCTGGGACATCCCCATCGACGACGCATGGACCGTCGACGCAGTCAGCGCTCGCGTCGCCGGCGACGACCCGGTCCGCTTCGGCTTGGCCGCAAACGGTCGCTACAAGGTCCGTGTCTGGCAGCGTGAAGACGGTGCCCGCATCGACAACTTCTCATTCGTGAAGGTCGGCGGTCAAGCGACCTATGGCGTAGTCGACCCGACTGCGACGGCTGTGCCGAGTACGCCGGTCCCGGCCACCCCGGTGCCGAGCACCCCCGTTCCGGCCACGCCAGTGCCCAGCACGCCGACGCCGAATACTCCGACGCCGGTTCCGGCAACGCCGGAGCCAAACGCTCCGACGCCAACGCCGATCCCCGACGCACCGTGCATTAACTTCAACTCGTTCCAGGAAGCCGAGAACGGTGTCCTCGTCGGGACTATGGGTATCGAGAGTGCGAGTAACGCCGGTAACGGCCAGTTCGTGCGCACGACCGAGATCGCCAATGGCGGCTCGATCGGCCAACCCGGCCCGAGCTGGGCTGAGTTCTGTGTGACCGTTCCGTCTGCCGGCCAGTACGTGGTCGAAGGTCGGACCAGCGCTGTTGCGCCGGGCGACGACTCCTTCTGGGTCAGCGTCGGCGACCAGCAACCGGTTGAATGGTTCATTCCCGAGTCGACGCCTCAGAGCGCCTGGTCGTGGAATGAAGTCAACGATCGCAACGCGGCGCAGATCTTCAATCTCAGCGCCGGTGACCACATCATCCGCTTCTCGCTCCGTGAGACCGGAACCGCACTCGACCGAATGCGAGTGCTGACCTACGTGCCGCCGACCCCGACACCGCTGCCGACGGCGACGCCGACCCCGGCGCCGCTTCGGGATGCGACGTGCCGCGGCCTCAGCGCAACGCACGAATTTGAGCAGGCACCGTTTGCCGGCGAGTTCGAGATGCAGCAGGATTCCGGCGCTCGCGGTGGCGAGTACATCGTCGTGCCGAACGGCTCCGGCGGTTCGATCTCGGCGCCGTCCCCCGACAGCTTCGCCAAGTTCTGTGTCACGGTTCCGCAGGATGGCCGCTACGCATTTGAGGTTCGGGCCCGTCCCGGCTCCGCTGGCGACGACTCGGTCTGGTTCCAGGTCGACAACGACGACCCGATCGCCTTCGGTATCCCGCAGACGGTCAACTGGACCTTCCAGCGAGTGTCCGGCCTCTCGGACTTCACGACCATTCCGTTTGAACTCACCGCCGGCGAGCACCAGATCAAGGTGTCGCTGCGTGAAGACGGCACTGAACTCGACTCGTTCAAGATGGTTGCGCTCTACGCCCAGTGTTCGACGGAACGAGCGATCGAGGCCGAAGATGGCGCCCTGAACGGCACGTTCGACATCCAACAGGATGCGGGTGCCAGTGGCGGCGACTTCGTTGTTGCCGACCTGGGTGAGACGACCTTCCCGAACCCGAACTACGTCGAGTTCTGCTTCACCACGTCGGCCGGTCGCTACCGGATCGATGCCCGGACCAAGGCCACGTTCAACGATGGACAGGTTCGAAACTCGTTCTACGTGACCGTCGACAACGGCGACGCCATCGCCTGGCCCGGTCCTGAAGACCAGGACAACTGGTTGACCTCGTCGGTGCGTGCCGCTGGTGACAACTTCGCCAACGAGTTCACGCTCCCAAGCGGCGATCACGTTGTGCGCTTCTACCTGCGTGAGTCCGGCTTCTTGCTCGACCGCCTCAGCCTGGTTCGGACGGACCTCATCCGTCCAGGTGACGACGTCAAGGCGATCGTTGAAGCGGCTGCGCCGGGTTCCTCGTTCCTCTTCGCAGAGGGTGTCTACAACGACACGCTGATCCTGCCGAAGGATGGCATGAGCTTCAGTGCGGAGAACCCATGGAGCGGCACGCTCAACGAAGCCGGCAGTGCGATCTTTGACGGTCAAGGTGCCGCATCGGTGCTCTTCGCCGGCCAGGCCTCCGACGTCACGATCGAAGGCTTCGAGATCCGCAACTACCTGCCTGGTGAATACCAGGCTCCGATTTCGGCCCGAGTCACCGACCGTGGTGCGGCCAACGAATTCGAAGACGGTGAGAACTGGATCGTCCGGAACAACTTCATCCACGACAATGACGGCGCGGGCATCAACCTCGGCTCCGGCATGGTCATCGAAGGCAACCAGATCTTCCGCAACGCTCAGATCGGTATTTCGGGCATCGCCGAAGAGGGCTTCCCTCTCACCGGTGTGAAGATCCGGAACAACACCATCAACGGCAACACCTCAGCGAACCCGACGTTCCCGTTCGAGTTCCACGAGGGCGGCATCAAGGCCACGTACGCCGTCGACATGGAAGTCACCGGAAATACCATCCGTGACAACCGAGGCGCTGGTATGTACTGCGACCTCTTCTGCGAGAACCTGCTTGTCGACGACAATCAGTTCCGTCGCAACGGCGGTCGCCTGAACGCCGGTGGCGTGTTCTTCGAAATCGGTGACGGCGCCGTGATCACGAACAACGTCATCGACGGAATCAGCGGCTTCACCGAGGCTTCCCCACTCTGGGGCGGCGTCACGATCGCTGAGTCACAGAACGTCCGGGTCGAGAACAACACAATCAACCTCGACGGCGGTGCGGGCATCATGTTCCGTAACCGCACCGACATCAACGACAACGCCGGCAACATCGGCCGCGACCCGCTCGCCAACATCGTGTTCAACAACAACACGGTCACGGCGGAAAGCGGCGAAACCCGGGTGGGCTTCAACGGGGGCACCGACCTTGAGGCTGGTGCAGTCACGTTGACCAACAACACCTACATCGAAAGCGGTGGAACGATTCGTTACACCTACAACGGTGCTCGCGACTTCGCCTACTGGCAGAACACGCTCGGGTTCGATAACCCGTAGCACTGAACGCAAGATGCTGCGAGACACCGCCTCGGCTTCGGCTGGGGCGGTGTACGCCTTTTTCGGAGGCGGGCACTACGTTGTCGACGTCGTCATCTGCCATGGCGACCGATCTTGAGCCAGACAAGCGGACGTGCTTGCGGGAGTGCGTCGCACAACTACGCAGGATGTCCATGCGCGCTGCCCACATGACAACGTCACTTCCACCTCATCTCGGACGCGCGTCCGCGCCCCCATGGCGGTCAGCGCTCCTCGCAGTGCTTCTTGCCGCGAGCGCGCTCACCGTCCTCGTGATCATCGCCCAACCGTCGGCCGCTCGTGTGGCGCCGTGCGGCGGCGTGAGCCAGCAGGCCGAACATGGCCTACTGTCGGGCGACTTCGTCGCGCGGGACGGATCCGGAACGTCGAGCGGTCGTGACTACGTGCTGGTCCCTGACGGATCGCCGCGGCGGAACGACCTCGATTTCGTCGAGTTCTGCGTCACCGTCCCCGCTAACGGTGTCTACCGCCTCGACGCTGCGGTCCGGGCGGCATCGAGCTCGGCCGATTCGTTCTGGGTGCAGTTCGACCGGGGCCCGAAGGCCTTGTTCGACACGGGCATTCGTCCCGCGTGGTCGTCGGTACCAGTGTCGGCGCGCGATATCGCCTCGCCGGCCTATTGGGGTCTCTCGAAGGGCGACCACCGTCTGCGTTTCTACGAGCGTGAGAACGGGACGCACCTCGACTCGTTCCGTCTTGTGCGCACCGGGGGAACGCCGACATCGCTGACCGGAGCGACGCCCGCACCGGCGCCGACCGCCACGCCACGGCCGACGGCAACACCAGCGCCAGCACCGAGTGGGGGTCTGAACGCGGTGCCATCGGCCAGCGGGCAACGACCGTTCGTTCCCATCACCATTCCGGGTCGGGTCGAGGCCGAGCACTATGACCTTGGCGGCTCGGGCATCGCGTGGAGCGACACCGCTCGTTCGAATGCGGGCGGCCAGCTGCGCAGCGATGGCGTTGACCTGTACGACGTGGGAGGGACGACGGCGATTGGCAACACTGCCGCTGGCGAATGGGTCGAGTTCACCGTTGACGCAACCCACACGGGCAAGTACGAGATCTCGGTTCGGGCTGCGTCAGGGGCGACTGCGCCGGGCGGTATTGCGGTCTCGGTCGACGGGCGTTTCGTCGCCGTAGCGAACGTCGCGAACTTGGGATGGTCCGAGTGGCAGACAATCACGTTGCCGGCCAGCCGGATCATGTCGGCGGGCCAACATCTCGTTCGGCTATCGATGGTGAACGGTCCGCAGCTGTACGTCGACAGTGTCGACTTTCGGATCCCGTCCGGCGGCGCGCAAATCGACCTCGACGCGTCATCGACCGTGCGGGTGCCGATTGGAACGAACCTGCGTGATCTCGCGCAGTCGAAGCCTGAGAACACGACATTCATCCTCGCCAGCGGAGTTCACACGGGCGCGGCTCGCATCGAACCAAAGAACGGCCAACGTTTCGTCGGCGATGCCGGCGCCGTGCTCGATGGCCGGGGCGTGAGCTCGCCAGCGTTCGCGGGTGAAGCCCGCGACGTCGAAGTGTGGACGCTCGAGATTCGCAACTATCGACCGGGCCGGAACAACGCGGCGATCAGTGCCCGTGATCTGAAGACGCTCGCCGACGGTCGCGATTGGGTGGTTGCCGACAACTTCATTCACGACAACAGCGGTGCGGGCGTCAACCTCGGTACCGGCATGCGAGTAGCCGGCAACCGCATCGAGGCCAATGAACAGATCGGTATCTCGGGGCTCGGCAGTACGGCCCGGCCGATCCGGGCCGCCGAGATTCTCGACAACGTAATTACTGCGAATGGCATTGCGCCGTCGTTCGCCTTCGAATATCACGAGGGCGGCATCAAGGCTACGTATGCCTATGACCTTGTCGTCCGCGGCAACCGGATCAACGACAACGGCGGCGTGGGTTTGCACTGCGACTTGTTCTGTCGCCGGATGATCGCCGAGCAGAACGAGCTTCGCCGTAACGCCGGACGGTTACAGGCCGGCGGCATCTTCTACGAACTCAGCGACGGTGGTCGAATCAGCAACAACGTGATCGCCGACATGGCGGGTTTCACGAGTACGACCTTCGGCGCCATCGTGATCGCCGAATCGCGCGACGTCGCGATCGACGACAACCAGATTCAGGTGGCCAGTGCTGGTGGGATCATGTTTCGCAACCGAATCGGACTCGTCGATCGGGCCGGCAACATCGGCAGACCGGCCGTCGCCGACGTGCGATTCCGCCGCAATCTCGTGACATCGACGGGCGGCGACACCCGCATCGGCTTTATTGGCGGCACCACGCCAGCATCGGGCGCGGTGCGCTTCGAAGACAACACCTACCGCCACGGCAGCGGCCACATTCGTCTCACATGGAACGGGGAACGTTCGTGGTCTGACTGGCAGGCGCTCGGCTTCGATCGAGCAGGAGCACTTCGGTAGACGAGCATCTCGCGGCGGCACTCACTTTTGCCCTGGCGATCGTCGCCAGGTTCCTGATCGTGGGCTCGGCGAGGCCGGCTGCGGTGCGGGTCGTCATGGGCGGCGTGAACGACAACGACATCTACGACATGTCGGGCGGCTTGCAGCGCTCGTTCGCGATGTCGAGCGGGCGGAGTCGTAAGGTCCCGAGGTGATGTTCGACGTCAACCATGCGGAGCTGACCTGCGATCGGACCGGAACTCGGCACCGAGTTTCTATTTCGTTGCCGGCGCGCTATGCGACGCTGACGGCATCCGGCGACTCGACGATCCCGCTCATCGTCTGTCTCGACGCACCGTGGACGTTTGGCACGATTGTCGACGCGACCCGCGTCATGTCGATGGCTTCGGAAGCTCCCGAGGCCATCGTCGTCGGCCTCGGATTCGTCACCGACTCGATGAGCGAGTACTCGCGTCAGCGGGCGCGGTGGTTTACGCCGACCCAATGGGTTCCGCCACCGGCAACTGGGGTGAAGGGAGTGGCTGTCGAGGAGTGCGGTCGGGCGCTCGAGCTGGCTGAGCTGATCCGTGAGCAGCTGCTTCCTCCGGTTGCAGCGGACCATCCGATCGGTGAACGGTGGCTCGTCGGCCATAGCTTCAGCGCCCTTGCTGGCCTGACGTTCTTGTTCGATGATCCGACGCTGTTCGATCGATGGCTTCTGGCCAGTCCGTCGATTTGGTGGGACGACCGAGCGATCCTCGCGATCGAGCAGAAGTACGCCGCGTCGCACGACGATCTGGCCGCTGATCTGTTCATCTCGGCTGGGACCGACGAACAGCTAGCGCCCTACGACATGGCAGCGAACGCGAAACTTCTCGCCGACCGCTTACGGACCTGCGAGTATCCCAGCCTGCGGGTGGCGTCGGTCGAACTCGACGGCGCGACTCACGCGTCGACCATCGGCGCAGCCGTCGGCGCCGGCTTGCGTTCGCTTCACGGCATGGCTCCCGCCTGACCCCACGAAGCCCTCGCCCCGAAGCCCGTCGTCGCGTGCCACAGTTGGGCCATGCGGCTCGTAGTTGCGCCAGACAAGTTCCGAGGTTCCGCACGGGCCGATGAGGTCGTCGACGCGGCCGCTCGCGCCGCGACCGCCCGTGGGTGGACGTCGGTGGGTCAGCCGATGGCCGATGGGGGAGAAGGAACGCTCGCTGCGCTCGGCGGCGCCAATCGCACCCGAACGGTGACCGGCCCGCTCGGCGATCCCGTCGAAGCGGCATGGCGGCTCAACGGCGAGACGGCGGTCATCGAGATGGCCGAAGCATCTGGACTCGCACTGGTTCCTGAAGGCGACAACGACCCACTCGCCGCGTCGACCTATGGAACCGGCGAGCTCATCGCGTTTGCGGTCGAGCGAGGAGCTCGACGCATCGTGGTCGGCGTCGGCGGATCGGCGACGACCGACGGCGGGCTGGGCGCACTCCGGGCCATGCATCCGCTGCAGCGGTACCGCGCGATCGAGATTGTGGTCGCCTGTGATGTCGAGACCCACTTCACCGACGCCGCCCGCATCTTCGGACCACAAAAGGGAGCATCGAACGCCGAAATCGGATTGCTGACCGGCCGTCTTGAGCGTCTCGCCCAGGTGTACGAGGCCGAACACGGCGTCGACGTGTCGGCGCTGCCCCGCGCCGGCGCCGCGGGTGGTCTTGCCGGCGGCCTCGCCGCGATCGGCGCCGACTTACTCGGCGGGTTTGAGGTCATTGCCGACGAAGTCGGTCTCGCTGACGCGCTGTTGCACGCCGACCTCGTCGTTACCGGTGAGGGCAAGCTCGACGATCAATCGTTCGAAGGCAAAGTCGTCGGTGGCGTCGCGGCGCTGGCTGTAGAGATCGACGTGCCCGTGCTCGCGATCGCCGGCCAAGTCGAGCTATCGAAGCCCCCACCGCTTGGTTTGACCATCGTCTCGCTGACCGAACGATTTGGCGCCGACGCCAGCATGAACCGCACGGTCGAGTGTATCGAATCCGTGATCGCTGACTGGTCGCCGCCCGGTCTTTGACGAGTCGCCGTTTGCAGGTTGGAGCTTGCGGGTCGCGCGTCCTAGCCTGTAGCAGTCTCGAACCGAGAGTGCTACATCACCGGAGGCTGTAAAGAAACATGGCGAAAGAAATCACGTTCGACGAGAACGCCCGCCGCAAGCTTGAGGCAGGCATGAACACGCTTGCCGATGCGGTGCGGGTCACCCTCGGCCCCAAGGGCCGCAACGTTGTGCTCGACAAGAAGTGGGGCGCCCCCACGATCACCAACGATGGCGTTTCAATCGCGAAAGAAATCGACCTCGAGGACCCGATCGAGAACATCGGCGCCGAGCTTGTCAAAGAGGTCGCAAAACGCACCGACGATGTTGCCGGCGACGGCACCACGACGGCCACGGTTTTGGCGTGGTCGATGGTGCGTGAAGGTCTGCGGAACGTTGCCGCGGGCGCAAACCCAATGAGCCTGAAGAAGGGCATCGAAGCCGGCGTCGCCGCTGGTGTCGACTCGATCGCCACGTCGGCGAAGAAGGTCTCGGGTAAGGAACAGGTCGCCCAGGTCGCCGGCATCTCGGCCGCCGATCCCGACATTGGTGCCCAGATTTCTGAAGCGATCGACAAGGTCGGCAAAGACGGTGTCATCACTGTTGAAGAGTCACAGACCTTCGGCATGGAGATGGACCTCGTCGAGGGCATGCGCTTCGACAAGGGGTACATCTCCCCGTACTTCGTCACCGACACCGACCGCATGGAAGCAGTGCTCGACGAGCCGCTGATCCTGCTGATCAGTTCGAAGATTTCGGCCGTGCGCGACATTGTGCCGCTGCTCGAAAAGGTCATGCAGTCCGGTAAACCCCTGCTGATCATTGCCGAAGATGTCGAAGCTGAAGCTCTGGCCACGTTGGTCGTGAATCGCATCCGCGGCACGTTCACGTCGGTTGCCGTGAAGGCTCCCGGTTTCGGTGATCGTCGTAAGGCGATGCTCCAGGACATGGCCATCCTCAGTGGCGGTCAGGTCATCTCCGAAGACGTCGGCCTGAAGCTCGACGCGGTCACGATCGATCTGCTCGGCTCGGCCCGCAAGGTCGTCGTCGGCAAGGACGAGACCCTCATCGTCGAAGGTGGCGGCAAGCGCTCCGATGTCGACGGCCGAATCGCCCAGATCCGCAATGAGATCGACAACACCGACTCTGACTACGACCGCGAGAAGCTCCAAGAGCGTCTTGCCAAGCTCAGCGGCGGTGTCGCCGTGCTGAAGGTTGGCGCCGCGACCGAGGTCGAGCTCAAGGAAAAGAAGCATCGCATCGAAGACGCGGTCAGCACGACCAAGGCCGCGATCGAAGAAGGCGTGGTTGCCGGTGGCGGCGTCACGTTGATCCGGGCCCAGGCAAGCGTTGCGAAGGCTGCCGAGGCACTCAGCGGCGACGAAGCAACCGGTGCTCGCATCGTGGCCAAGGCGCTTGAAGGTCCGCTGCACCAGATTGCGGTGAACGCCGGCATGGAAGGCGGCGTCGTCGTCGACAGGGTCCGCAATCTCAAGGGCAACAATGGTCTGAATGCTCGCACCGGCGAGTACGAAGACCTTGTGAAGGCTGGCGTCATCGACGCGGCCAAGGTCACGCGCTCGGCGCTTGAGAACGCGGGCTCGATCGCGGCGCTGTTCCTGACGACCGAGGTTGTTATCTCCGACGCTCCCGACGAGCCCGCCGGCGGTATGCCCGATATGGACTACTAACTCGCTGCGGCATAGAGCGAGAGGTTTCTGAACACGGCCCCTGCGGGGGCCGTGTTTGCGTTTTCGCGAGCTGACCGAATTTCTTCAAAAAGGCGGGAAGCAAACCATGGCCTCATGCGTGGAGTGATCAGCAGTGGTCATTTTGACCTGAGCATTTCGCTCTGGGTCGGTGTGACCGAACCGATCGAATCGGCGTCTGCGCCGGGGGAGGCAACATCACATGGCTGGATCTGCAAGCCTTGCAGTGCCGATGGAGTTCCCGAGCGCCCTGCCCCGTGCCGTAACTCGCGATGGTGGCCCGAACTGGGTCAGCGATCGCTCGGCGTCGGCTGTCGAGGCGCCAGTGACTGCCGCCGCCGACTTTGACCAGTTCTATGCCGACAACGCCGCTCGGTTGACCGACGTGTTGACCGCGACGTTACTGAATCGCACGGTCGCTGAAGATGCCGCGCATGAAGCCATGGTGCGAGCCTGTGAGCGATGGGCCAAGGTGCAGCACTACCGCAATCCGTTCGGCTGGTGTTATCGCGTCGGACTGAACTGGTCGACGAGCCGATGGCGTAAGCGGCGTCGCGAAGTCATGACCGCAAGTTTTGGCGAGAACGCGACGATCGCGGCGGCGGAGCTGAGCGATCCGACGCTGGTGAATGCGCTACTGAAACTGCCGGTCGATCAGCGCTCGGTCGTCGTGCTGCGGTTGTGGCTCGACTGGTCGGCGAGAGACACCGCCGAGGCCCTCGATATCGCCGAGGGCACGGTGCACAGTCGCCTGAGTCGGGCCCTCGATCGGCTTCGTGCCGATCTCGGACCATCGATCGAAGGAGAACGGGCATGAGCGACGCATATTCGAATGGCGCGAGCGCTGACCTCGTGGGTCGCCTCGATCGTTCCCTTGGCGAGGTCGTCGGTGGTGGTAGCTCGCGGTCCGATGTGACTCGGGTGCGGTCGGCGGTTCGTCGTCGCCGTCAGGTCCGGGTTGCCGGTGGAGGATTGCTGGCGAGTTGTGTCCTTGGCTTTGGCGCCTTCGGTGCGGTGTCGGTGCTCGGCGGTTCTGCGACAGCCCCAGCCGTGACGATCATCTCGGAGGCCCCCGCCTTGTCGGTCGACCACGACGTTCTGATCGCCGCGTCGACGCCGACGGTTGCCCCCGGGCTCTGGACCGCGGTGGATCCGGCAACCCCCACCGCCGTGGCAATGCCCACAACCGAGCCGACAGTGGCACCGGCCACTGCGGCTCCGGTTGCTCCGATGGCGGTTCCGGCGGCGACGGCTCCGTCGGCGCCAACCGCGGTGCCCGCGACGGCGGTTCCGTCCGCACCGACGGCTCCCGCCGCGACGCCAACCGCGGTGCCCGCGACGGCGGTTCCGTCCGCACCGACGGCTCCCGCCGCGACGCCAGTGCCAACAGTGATTCCGGCAACCGTGATTCCAATCGTTGCGCCCGGGGTCGCCGCGGCACCGACGCCGACGGCGGTTCCGGTGGAGCTTGGTCCGGCGACGCAGGTGACGCCGACGGCGGTTCCGGTGGAGCTTGGTCCGGCGACGCAGGTGACGCCGACGGAG
>Ga0114956_1002032_pt1 | contig 16023 bp, 15 predicted proteins | sample MaitaG_FD_87304 | JGI IMG/M metagenome (GOLD analysis project Ga0114956, IMG submission 87304) | Marine algal microbial communities from Maine, USA - Maine_Asex2 metaG | ecosystem: Host-associated > Algae > Red algae > Unclassified | place: Maine, USA | collected 2015-01-05 | reverse complement strand
CCAAGTGGGTCTGTGCCGTTATCCCATTTGGAATGGATCGATCGACAGGACTTCGTGGGAGTTGTCCGGAAATATAAAGCACCCCATTGTGCTCAATGCAGGTTGAGTAGTGGCCACCAGCCAGTGGCATGGCCGGTGTAGAAATAATGTTCATGTGAGAAAGGTACCCAAAATTCGAGGTGCTTTTAGTCTTACACAAACAAGATCGTGGATCACTAGTCCGCTCGTGAATGCATGAGCGTAGCCTCCATTTCTAGTTGCTCCCTGTAAAGTGCTTGAGCAGCATCGATTGCAATGAGCTCAAAGCGCACCAGATCGCCTGGTTTCATTTGCCCCATTCGATCCAGATCAACACTAGCGACGCAACCAAAACGTGGATATCCTCCAGCGGTCTGTGCATCGGCCATCAGGATGATCGGCTGCCCTGAATTGGTACCTTGAATAATGCCCGGTACCGTACCGGATGAAATCATCTCAAAGTCGGTCTTCAACTTGACATCTGAATCCAATCGATAGCCCATGCGATTGGACTGATTAGAAATGTAGTGATCAGAAGCAAAAAAGTCAGCCACAATTGATTTGTAAAATTTATCCATTTCTGGTCCCGGCATCACTCTAATTGGTGCATTTTGGTCGCTCAGCACGTTGTTCCATTCCAGGGCCTTCTTTTCCCTGAGGTCTGAGGGTTTGACTAATATTCGATCTCCCTTCTGAATCAGAGCTCCGGGGGTGAGCAAATCAAGTTCGCTAGAAGCAGCACTGGCACTGCCCAGCCAGCGTGCTACCTGCCAATCTCCACCAACAGCCAGATAGCATCGCGCTCCGGATTGCAATCGGCCGAAGGTGAGTTGGTCTCCCTGGCGGACCTGATGTGATTCATTCAGGCCAATTGGTACATTATTAATTTTCGCAGAGATATCGGCTCCCGTCAATGCAATTTGTCCTGCGCCATTAAATTCAATCCGTGGGCCCATTACGGTTATTTCTAAAACCGGATCAGACAAGGAATTGCTCACTAGCCAGTTTGCCCTTTTAGCTGAGGCACGATCCATGGGGCCACCAAGTGGAATTCCAAATCCGTGAAACTTTGTTCTTCCGCCATCTTGCAGTGAAGTGTAGAGGCCAGGTTTTAAAAATTCGAGCTCAAACATCGTACTGAATGGATGACTCGCTAAATTGAGATGAATCAATGGGATAGAAATAGACGGTGTCTCCAGCACGAAAAGGCGATGGGTGAGAATCTCGGAGCAACAGAGGCACGGGAGTACGCCCGATGAGATGCCAGCCACCAGGAGTCACGCTCGGATAAATTCCGGTTTGCCAGCCAGCAATGCCAACTGATCCGGCAGGAACAGCAGTGAGTGGTAGATCTTTGCGCTCAGTATAGAGCTCCTCGCCAACCTTGCCCAAATAAACAAAGCCAGGCAAGAATCCCAACATATACACTCGATACGGTTTACTTGTATGAAGCTCAACAATTTCCTCAGGTGACCGGTCTTTCATTTTTGCGACCGATCCTAAATCCGGCGCATAAGCCCCCTGATAACAAACCGGCACTCGCAAAATGCGGTCTTGCTTCGCAACGGTAAACTCATTAACCTTCAGTGAAAATAAGAGTGACCTGATTGCTTCGAAATGAATATGCATACTTTTATAACCCACTGTCAACGAGCAATAGGCTGGAGAGACAAAAGTAGTGTGATCTGCAAGCTCCCGAGAAATCAAATTAGCCCACTGCATCACCTGACCATTAACTTCCTCATTTATTTCCTGCTGGAAATTAATCAGCAGGGCCGAGTCTCCCAGCGGAAGAATTTCCATTAGCTTATGAATGATTTCTTCTCAATGCCCTTTTCGGCGAAAGCCTGATCGAGAGCCTGCAGGATTTGCAGTGCTGCCGGATTATCTCCATGGATACAAACGGACTGAGCTTTAACATCTAAAATGGCACCATCATAGCTAGTTACCTGATTTTTCATAACGATATCCAGCACCTGCTGCACGGCATCGTCCGCGGTTGAAATGACACTCCCTACCTCACTGCGACTTTGCAGGAATCCTTCAGCAGTGTAGCGGCGGTCTGCAAATGCCTCGGCAATAAAAGGCCGCCCCAGCTGAACAGAGACTTCCTCCATTAAGCTACCAGCCAGTCCCATCAGTATGAGATTTTGGTCAATTTCTTCAATGGCCTCCAACACTGCAGTTGTTTCTGCGGGATTGGAGAAGCAAGCATTGTAAAGGGCACCATGCGGCTTTACGTAGCGAACACTTGTGCCTTGGCTCTCACACATAGCCTTTAGCGCCCCTACCTGGTATTTAATTGCAGCTTTAAGCTCTCCCCCATCCATTTGTAATCTACGTCGGCCAAATCCCTGTAAATCTGGATACGATGGATGTGCGCCAATGACCACGTTATGATCGATGGCAGACAAAATAGTTTGCTCCATGGTCTGCGGATCGCCACCGTGAAATCCACATGCGACATTGCAAGATGTGAGATAAGGAAACACAGCGTCGTCATTGCCTATCTTGAATCGGCCGTAGCTTTCACCCAAGTCACAATTTATGTCAATCGCACCTACCATCGGTCAGCTAAGATAGCACCACCAAACTCAATGAAATTATAATCACATAAGAAATAAACCACTTTATTTCTCAAACTCATTGTCCCAATTTATGCAATAGGATTCGTTATGAGGTGCATTTATGCAACCGGCCGGCAGGAATTAGCAAGCACTTTGGAGCGTAGGCATAGCGAGCTATGGCGACAAACCACTTGTCTCGAAGTGCCTGCCGGTCGGCAGACAGGCTTGATAATGAAGCAGAAATGTGCCGGAACGAATTGAGTAACTTCCTATTGAATAAATTGGGGTTATCTTTGATTCATAAGGACACCGGCTCTGGGCAACAAAATCCCTTGCAGATAGATCCTATATCTACACTTCAGCCAGAACGGCATACTCAGCAATCATTCAAATATGAAAAAGATATTACTTCTTTGCTGTGTCACCATGTCCATCCCTCTCTTTGCAGCAACCTACCAGGTCGGAACGGGCAAAACCTATGCATCCCCCAATGCACTCTATTTGGCCGACGTCGTCTCAGACGGAGACATTATTGAGATCGATGCTGAAACATATACCGGCACTGCAGCCCTGGCTGTCTGGATGAAAAACAATTTGATCATTCGTGGCGTAGGCGGTCGGCCACATCTTGTGGCCGATGGTCAGTACATTTGGGGTAAAGGCATCTGGGTGTTTGCCGGTAATGATATCACTGTCGAAAATATTGAATTTTCGGAGGCCTCCGTACCCGATCAGAACGGAGCGGGTATCCGCCTCGATGGGGTTGGTATGACTGCACGCTACTGCTATTTTCACGACAATGAAGATGGTATTCTTACGTCCAACCCTGGCACTGGAAATATATTAATCGAATATTGTGAATTTGGTTATAATGGTTTTGGCGATGGTCAGTCACACAATCTCTATGTAGGAAAGGTGGATCAGCTTATTTTTCGCTACAATTATTCACACCATGCCAAAGTCGGGCACAACCTAAAATCTCGTGCATCCGAAAATATCATCGTTTACAACCGGATTATGGATGAAGACACCGGAAGATCAAGTAGACTCATCGATCTCCCGAATGGTGGAAAATCTCTGATCATGGGAAATCTCTTGATGCAGGGCCCGAATGCAGAAAACAAAAACTTGATTGGTTTTGGGCTTGAAGGTTTGAATAATCCCGCACCCCACGAGATCTATGTGACTAATAATACGGTGGTCAATAAAAGAACTGCTTCACCTGCAGTTTTTCTTGATTTTCCCACCATTAACTTTAGCCTCGTGTCCAATAATATCTTTGCCGCAGTCGGTGTCATCGCTACGTCGCCGATCAGCGATATGCAAGCCAATCTAATCGAGTCAGAAATTGCAGATGTACTCCTTACCGACGAAGCAAATTATGACTATACCTTACAAGCCACGTCTCCCGCAGCAGATATGGGAGCAAATCTAGGAAGCATGGGTGGATATTTGCTCACTCCGGAGCACAGCTACCTTCACGTCGCTCAAGAAGCAGGGCGCAGCATCGCAAATGGCCAGATTGATATCGGCGCCTATGAGCGAGATGGCATGACGACCTCCAATGCTGATGTCACTTTGGATGAATCTTGCATTACCCTTCACCCGAATCCCACTCCCGGCCTTTTTACAGTAACCGGCAATTTGGGTAATTTTGACATCGACATTTTAAATTCCAATGGCACTGTCTATCAGCAGCTTTCAGGCAACACAGAATTGACTGTTGATCTAAGTGCACTGCCCAATGGGCTCTACTATATTCGGATCGTCAAAGGCAACCCTTCCTACAACGGAAATCTCTATATGCAGAAGATTTTGAAACAATAATTGTGCGTTATTTGGTAATTGGGCATACCGAGATGATCCAAGCTGCAGTGTCATTATTTGTTCGAAGAAATTATTTGTAAGTTTGCTCCTGACCTTGGAAAAGGTCTGATAACCATTTATTCAAACTTTAAAGTTAGAAACCATGTCAAACAAAATCATTCTAGTGCCCCTATGCATCATTTTATTGTTGTGTCTATCTTGCGACAAGGATGGAGATTCAATTTCTGCAGATATTTTCCCTGGCCAGGGTCTCACTGAGATTAAATTTACCGATACCGGTGCAGATGCACGATCAAAATTGGGTTCTCCCGCTTCAGAAGCGAGCTTCAGTGACACTCATCAGTGGTCTTATTTTAGCACAGGCATAAGCCTGATCTTTGAAGATGTTGCAAACTCACCCGACACCGAAACGATTGACGAGATCGTGGTCTCCTCACCCTATTCAGGCAAAACAGAGGAGGGAATTGGTATCGGTAGCAGCAAAGCAGATGTAATTGCCGCCTATGGAGAGCCAGTCAACGAGGGCTTTTTTGGTGATTCGTATGACGACCCCGCCATCGTTGTAGAGTACGACGAGGAGCAGGTAAGTGAGATTCGGCTTGACAAGTGATCTTCCCGGGGGGGTTGATTTTTCAGAAAATTGACGACCTTAACCTCCATGTCTGATGAATCAACGAAATTGAATGTAAACCTTGCAGTTCTCATTGATGCCGACAACATTCCGTCTCGTCAAATAAAGGAGATGATGCAGGAGATTGCCAAATATGGCAATCCTACCATCAAACGTATTTACGGTGATTGGACCAGTCCTTACCTGGCCAAGTGGAAGCGCCTACTTCTCGAGAACGCGATCACACCGATCCAGCAATATGGATACACCGTAGGCAAAAACGCCACCGACTCAGCCATGATTATTGATGCCATGGATATCCTGTATTCGGGCAAGGTCAGTGGTTTTTGCCTGGTGTCGAGCGACAGTGATTTTACCCGATTGGCCACCCGATTGCGTGAGGCCGGTATGCAGGTGATCGGCATTGGTGAAAAGAAGACCCCCAATCCCTTCATTGTCGCATGCGACAAATTTATCTATCTAGAGATATTGGGTGGCCAGGAAGAGGATGATACCTCAGACACCAAAGCTGCAAAGAAGCCGGGCAAGAAAAGAACCCACGACAAAATTACCGCCAAGGAGGAAAAACTAATACTTTCCACCATTGCGGATCTTGCAGAGGAAGATGGTTGGGCCTTCTTGGGCGATGTAGGCAGTCTTCTGCTGAAAAAGCAGCCCAACTTCGACCCTCGCAACTATGGCTTTCAGAAACTTACACCGCTTATGGACTCGATCGCTAAGGTCGAAATAGACCAACGCGACAGCGGCCGACGTAAATTAATCTACGTGAAGATCAAGGAAAAGGCCAAACGTAAATCGCGAAAACGGAATACATGAAAAGTATGAGCCAGCCAGTCCCTCAGAGATTTCGATCACTGGATTTCTTTCGCGGTCTCACCATGTTCTTGCTGGTGGCAGAAGCCACTGGGATTTACAATCAACTCATTGCGCCCAGTACAGAAGGGTCTTTCATTCATACCATTGGCCAGCAGTTTCACCACCATCCCTGGCATGGTCTCCGTTTCTGGGATTTGATCCAGCCCTACTTCATGTTTATTGTGGGAGTTGCCATCCCCTTCTCCGTTGCGAGTCGGCGCAAGCGCGGGCAAGATGAAAAGCAAATAAAACGGCATGCATATCGCAGAGCACTTCTCCTATTGTTGTTGGGCTGGGGTCTCTACTGTGTTGGTCCCGGGCATATTGTATTTAAATTTCAAAATGTCCTGGCCCAGTTGTCGGTCACTTATTTAGTCGCCTTTTTGATCAAGGACTTTTCTTTTAAATCGCAGCTCACCATTTCACTCCTTATTCTGCTGGCCGTTGAGCTTATTTATCGCTTTTTTCCCGTTGCTGGTTTTGACCAGCCGTTTACTCCAAATGAAAACTTCGGTACTTGGCTCGACCTGCAGTACGGCGGTGCCGACCTCGGCGGTCATTGGGTCTCATTCAATGCCTTTCCGACTACAGCCCATACCATATGGGGGGTGCTGGCTGGTAAACTCTTGCAAAGTTCGATTGCTGCACAAGAAAAACTAAAGTACCTACTCATTGCAGGGATATGTGGAGTCGTGATCGGTCATGGGCTCGATTTTGTCACCCCCATCATAAAACGAATAAGTACAAGTTCTTTTGTGATTGCAAGTGGGGGCTGGACGGTGCTCTCCCTGGCTCTATGTTTCTGGCTGATTGATATGAAAAAATGGAGTCGTGGGGTTCAGATTTTTATCATTGTCGGAATGAACTCTTTATTCATTTATCTTTTTACGCATCTGGGCGGAGCTGATTTTATTCGAGCATTTGTTGCACCCTTTACAAACTCTTTATTGGGATGGATCGGTGACACTGCGCTACTCTTTGTGACAAATTCCATAGTGCTGGGATTGCTGTGGTATTTATGTTATTGGTTGTATCGAAATCGCTTATTTATTAAAATTTAGATACTGGGTACAAGATGTTAGATGCTAGACCTTAGATTCTAGATGTTTGACTTGAAAATTAGATTGGATCTTAGACCAATAAGCTCTATTAGCTATTCACCATACACTATTAACTAACAAAGTCAGTGCCCTACTCCATGCTGAATCAGATGCCAGACATAGTAGCCCGCAAAAACGACCATCACCACCAATCCCACATAGGCAAGAACCAACATTCGGGCTGAAGGCTTTTGCTGGTCAGGCATGCGATCTCCCGTAATTGCCTTAAGATTTAGATATGCAATAATTGGGGCGACGAGAAAAGATATAATTGTTGCCAGCTCCAACATCGCAATCATACCGCCCGTATAATAACTAAAGAGAATAAAACCTCCAATGCCAATGAGAGGCATTATAATGTTATAGGCCTTGCCCGCATATGCCACTTGCTCAGCACTTGACTCCTCATCTTCAAATCGCAACGAACGCAAACTGTATGCGCAGCTCCGCGCAAAAGCATCCCAGGCAGTAATGAGTGTGCCATAAATCGTAACAAAGGCGGCCATCGCCATGACAGGATAAGCCCAACTACCCAGATGATGGGTAAAGATCTCCAATAATCGTCGAGAAAAATCAGTCGAACTTCCTTCCAGTAATTCACCACTGCCATACACCGTAAATGCACCGACCACCAGAAACATGACAGCGAGGACAACCGTGAATAAATAGCCAAAATTGAAATCAAACATCCCCTCTCGCATCGTCGGGCGATACTTCGATTCACGGATCTTTTCAACCACCCAAATACTATTCATGGCCGAGGCCTCCAAACCAGAGGGCATCCACCCTACCAAACTTACAAGCAAGATCAACCCCGCACCTTCAAAGAGGTTATTGTTTGGTACAAAGCCTGGCGCTGGCTCTATCCGACCCTTCAATAAGACCGCAATAAATGCGACCAAGGCAGAAAGTAATAGGAGAACAGAGATAATTTTTATCAATCGATCCAGTGCTCGATAGCGACCCACCATCAATATCACTCCGGTCAGCAGCATTAACGCACCCACGATCACCGGCATAGATACATCAGATGTATCCAGAATGGTACTGATTAACCCACCACTCACGGCACTTAATGCACCAGTGACTGCAAACATGCTGATGAAAATAACCAGGAAGAAAAGAATCACTGCCAATTTACCTTGGTCTCGGTATCCTCGCACGATACTCTTTCCGGTGGCGTTTGCATACCGTGGCCCAAACTCAAAGAAGGGGTACTTGAAAAGCAAAGCGGCAAAGATGATCCAGAGAAAAATCATGCCATGGTGTGCGCCAGCGCGAGTAGAAAGCACCAGGTGAGAAGTACCAATGGAGGAACTTGCAAAGAGCAGCCCAGGCCCAATTGTCTTCAACACATTTTTGTACTTACTCATACGTTTGGCTTGAATCAATTTCTTTCTCATGCAGTATAGCAATAAATGCCAAAAGGGGTGTCACTAATCTCCTTGCCTGATTGCGTATCTTAGTAACTGAATGGACCAGTGAGCATGAACCGTTTTGTGAAATTTCAGATGTTATTACTTCTTCTCTCGCTCGGCGGCAGGAGCTGGTCTCAGGTACAGGCCGATGAAGATAGTCTCAGGCTAGTTCTCAAGAAAGAGACAAGCTCACTAAAGGACATCAAAGAAGGCAACCTCCTTTTTGCCGAACATTTGGTGCAATGCAACTCAGAGCAGGCTGAAACATATGCCAACAGAATCAATAATAATTGAGATGGCCAAATTAAAACTCGATCTTCATGAAATTTACAATAAAGGCTGGCTCATCGATCGTGCACTGGAAGACATCATCGAGGAGGCAATTGAAAAGAAAATTAAGACCATCGAAATTATCCCTGGCAAAGGTTCTGGACAGTTAAAAAAGAAAGTATTGCGTTTTCTGCAGCGGCCTGATATCAAGAAAAAATACCATCGCATCGACAAGGATAGCAAGAATTTCGGACGGCTATTTGTCTACTTCAAGCACAAATAAAGCTTACGCAAGGTAGGCCACGGCATAACCCACCTGAGCCATCATCAACATCAGATACATATGGATCCAAGATGGGTGATTTTCTACTGAACACATCGCCTTGGGCTTGCGAACAATTAAATAAACGGTCAACATGCCCCAGATTGACATGACCAGCCCCAAAATCATCAATACAGTGGGATCGCCCATGAGCCAGTTGAAATACGATCCTGCGGAAGTCAATAAGAATGGAAGGCACAAAAAAGGAACCATAACCCAGCACGCTTTTACCACACCAATTTGCACAGGGAGCGTGATGCAGCCATGAGCCTCATCTCCCTTAATGTCAGAAAAGTCTTTGGAGGAGGCTGCACCAAAAAGAAAGATGCCGAAAATGCTTCCGATAATGACCGGATCCCAAACAGCTACTTGGCTTACACAGCTCCATCCCATCAAAACGACAAGCAGCCCTCGACCAAGAGCAATCGTAAAATTGGCTGCAATCCAATGCGCTTTGGTGCGCAGACCAAACGAGTAGAAGTACGTGATCAAGGCAGTAAGTATGCCAATGACGAAACAATACGACCCACCAGCCAGGTCAATAAGTGCAAATGAAGCCATGGCGAAAACATAAAGAATGACAGTATACCGCCATGCCGAAGCAATCGAGATTGCACCACGGCTCAGAGGCCGCTCCGGCTTATTAATCCTGTCAATTTCAAGGTCGGCAATTTGATTTAAGACATTAGAGGCAGCATTTAAAAAACTAGCCGCCACGGCGCAGAGCAATATTCGGGTGATCAAACCAAAATCCCAAACCACCAATTCATAACCGACCGCACACAGTGCCGAACTCAGTACGGCAACGGCCGGATAGATTAGTGTAAAAGGCCGCGTAAGCTCTCTGTATGAAGATATCTCTGCCTTAGTCCAGGGCCAAGACCTTGGAATGTGCAAGATGATTTCTGAAGATCCATAGGTAGAATACCTGCCCATAACTGTACGATTTAATTTGTTTACTGTGATAGAAAGGTTGAAGCGCTCGGTTCAACTTTTTCAAATTGTAAAAAGGTACGTATGGGTAATAATGGTGCTCTAGATGATAAGTGGAGTAGAGAAATAAGAAATCGTAGACGGCATTGGAGCGCATCAGAGTAGCACAACAAAATTCATCATCTGGGTCGATAATGTAATGCTGCGCCATACGATTTATAAAAAATGCAAGCGGAAATCCAATAAAAACGGGTACGATATATGCCTTGACTAAGAAAGCGGTTCCGATCAAAGCAAAACAGGTCATGATCACGAGATGCAAACCAATGGTAAAAAACCGTTGAGCTTTGATTCTCTTTCTCAAGACACAAGAGTACGAACCGACTGTTTTTGCTACCGCCCGGAAATAAATAAAAAACAAGGCGGGTGTACCGTAGAGTATCTTGTACCACCACTTATTTATATGCGGTGACAATTTTGCCTTCTTGGGGTCTAAAAAATCATCACCTAAATGCCTGTGATGATCCAGGTGCCACTTGGTAAATTGGCTGTAGGAGAGCCCAGAAATAGAGGCATATACATGCCCAAGTATGTTTTGACAACGTACAGTGGTCGCTGATCGATGTGGAAAAACATTGTCATGAATGACTTCATGCAGGAGGATAGAAAATCCAAATACGATAAATCCCTGCAGGAGGGCAAGTGGAACCCACCAAAATGCATCTTGACAAATATAGATAAGGACTGGCAAGCCAAGTAACAGCGCAAATTGCCGCATAGCAAGCAAGAAATGCTTTAAAACATTCTTATTACGTAAATAGTCGACATCCGCGAAGGCGGTTGAATGTGCTAGCTCGCTAATCATTTTTGATTTAGAATAACCCGGTAGAAGTGAAAATAGTAAAAAAAAGGGGCTGAGCGTCAGATTATGCCGCAGGCTTGCGCAAATTAAATTTGAAGATTGATCCTCCTCCGGGATTTACATCGACCCAGATCTGGCCACCGTGCAGATCTACAATCTGCTTACAAATCGCCAAACCGATACCGGTACCCTGATAATTTTCGTCGTTTGCATGCAATCGCTTAAATATTAAGAAGATGTGCTCTTTCATATCGTCAGAGATTCCGATGCCGCGATCTGCCACCTCAAAATGCCAATAGTCATCATCTTCTGAGCCAGACAACCTTACTGGCCTCTCTTCGCCGGGAGCCATGAACTTGAGTGCATTCTCGATAAGGTTGCGAAAAAGATGCATGAGATGTGCCCGATTTGCATCAACTGAAAGCGGCATCGTCTCAATCCTGACGGCATCTTCCCGAGGCATCTCAATGCTGTCCAAGATCTCATCCAGAAGACTCCTCACCTGCACCGTCTGGCGGCTCAGGGGTTCATTGGAAATCTGAGCCAACTGAAGAAGATCGATAATCATCTCATTCATATCGACCGCCTGGTCTCTCAAGAACTGCAGCATTTGCCGTTCATCCTCGTTTACTTTCTTTTCTAGTCGATGGTGCAGTAGACCAGCAAAATTTGACATGTTGCGCAAGGGAGTACGAAGTTCATGAGAAGCCAGGTGTGCAAAATTCTCCAATTGCATGTTGCTGTCGATGTAGTCCTGCAGTTCTTTGTTTTTCTGAACGATAAGTCCTTCATCTTCCTCAAGCTTTCTCTGGTATTTGAGCAATGTTCCTGTGTAGCTGCGAGCCGTAAGAAACAACGCCGAAAGCAAGGCAAGAGAAGTGAGCGGCAGGTTTATAAAATTGAAGGTCGTCTCAACTCGGGCGTCTGCCTCCATCAAAAGGAACATGTTGACGATGCAGGCAATGATGGCCAGACCAATGTAAGAGATCCTGATCACAGGATGATGAAAAAAGAAGACAACTACCGTGATCAAAAATGGGTACGCAAGCAAACAGGAGTAGGCCTCTGGTCGCATAAACGGGACACTGGCAAAGGCGAGGAGATGAAACCAAAACATGACATGGTATCCCGCATTGACGTGACCCTTGCTCCCCAATAGAATGGCGACCACATCTGCCAAAACCAACAACGAACAAAATCCAAATATGACGAGATCACCAAAAATGATGGCATTGATCCCCATCACCACCACAGATCCAGCTGCTACCTTGAGTAGCTGGTATAAAAGAGTTTTTCTGCGCTGCGCATCACGATCGTACTGGATGCCTGGGTCCACGAGCATACCCTTAAAATGCAAAAATCACTCCAAATAGTACCTCGCTCAAAACCACCAAATCAATTGGTGGATTACCGCTCTCCTTCCGTATTACTTTCCGTCACAATTTCTGCCAACAATCTTTTAAAGTCAGCCATGTCTGAACGAAGTTCTGCTATTTCATCATGCTGCCGCTTCACGATCTCAGTCACAACCCTCCCCCCTTCCGTCATTCGATTGAATCTCGCTCAATCCTTGCAGCGATGTAAGCGCATCATTATTGGCTGCAGTGCCCTTGGTATCCGTGTGAGCTTGCTCAAGTTTGTCATTTTAATCCATAATTACTTGATCTCTAATCGCCTCCAGACTAACGAGCTGGGGGTTGTTGACCAGGCCAAGGCTTTGCTGAATAGTCTGCAATGAGCCAAAAGCAATTAGTGGTAGTTCTTGCTCACAAACTCCGATGGGCTAGTTCCGTGCACATCTTTAAAGCATTTAGAAAAGTAGGATACACTATTGAAGCCGCAGTCATAGGCAGTGTCAGAAATGGCATGGCCCTTTTCCAATATCTGTGCCGCCCGCTTTATTCTGAATAATCTCAAAAATTGGCCGGGGGCCTGATCCGTGAGCGCTCTGAATTTGCGATGCAACTGCGTCTTACTCATGCCTAGTTCCTTTTGCATGTTTGCCGCCGCAAATTCGGGATCAGAAAAACGTGCTTCCAGCAAGTCCATCACTTTTTGCAAGAACTGTTGGTCGACCGTTGGCAAATCGATTTTGCGGGGATCAAATCGATCGTTTTTGTAAAAGCGCTGCCGCAGGCGATTGCGCTGCTCGATTAGGTTTTTAACATGCACTTGCAATTCACGAGCGTCAAAAGGTTTGGTCAAATAGACATCCGCACCTGTTTCCAGTCCAATCAGCTTATTTTCCATACCGGCTTTGGCAGTGAGCATGATAATGGGTATGTGTGAGGAGCGTTCGTCAGATTTAAGCAATTCGCAGAGCTGCAGGCCATCCATTTCCGGCATCATCAAATCTGTGACAATCAAGTCGGGCACTACGGCTAGAGCCTGACTAAGACCCTCCGGACCAGTGGTCGCTTCGATGATATGATGGGTATCTCGCAAATGACTAGCAATAAATTGGCGCATGTCTTGGTTGTCTTCGACAATGAGAACGGAGTCCTTTCCTCGCGCATCCATGGCAGACATCGTCTCTGTTTGGCTCGGCAATGTTGCTGCCACTTGTTGGAGTAATTTCTCTTTGCTGCTGATCGGTGCCAGTATTTGCACGATGGGCAAACGAACCAAAAATGTGCTTCCCACCCCGAGCTCACTTTCCAGATGGATGGTCCCCGACATCAACTCAACCAACTCTTTGACCAGCGACAATCCGATTCCAGATCCTTCTTCCTGCCGTATGGTGGAATCATCGACCTGATGAAATCGATCGAAAACCCGCACTTGGTCTTGTGCCGAAATACCGATGCCGGTATCTTGCACCTCAACCTGCACATGCCCCCCGGCATAGTCTGCAGCAATCTTAATTGAGCCATCATTTGGGGTAAATTTAAAGGCATTGCTGACTAAATTGTAGATGATCTTCTCAAGATGATCTCGGTCGTAGGAGGCCCAAAATGTAAGTGGCGGTATTTTGATTTGAAAATCCAAATTGCGCTCGGCTGCAAGTGAACTAAACGCCGAAGCTGCTGTCCGAATATGTTGATACATATTTCCCTCTGAAACATTGATGGGCAAGCTTCCGGCATCAAGCTTAGAAAGATCGAGTAATTGATTTACCAACCGAAGCAAGCGATCTGCATTGCGCGACATCATTTCTCGATTTGTCGATGAGAGTGCGCTCTGTGGAAATCGATTTAATTGATCCAAAGGACCTTTAATTAATGTCAGTGGCGTACGAAATTCATGCGAAATATTTGCAAAAAGACGAGACTTCATCTGGTCTACTTCGCGTAGTTTTTCAGCTTGGCTCTGTAATTTTACTTTTTGCTTGTGGAGTTTGTCGTTGCTCAATTGCAATTCTGAAGTGCGTGTCGCTACGAGATTTTGCAGTACTATTTTTTCTCTCCGAAGTTGTCTGCCTCGCACACGTGCGATCAAGAGCGCTCCCGCCAGGCCCATTGCGATGTATAATAAATAAGCCCACCAAGTGCGATGCCAGGGAGGAGAAATCTCGAAAGGAAAGGAAGCTGATTTACTCACCCGATCAAATACATTTTTACTCCGAACCTGCATGGAATATCTTCCTGCGGGCAGACTGGTATAGTCTTTTTGTATTTCCCCCGACCACGATGACCATTCGTCGTCGTATCCATCGAGCTTGTATTGAAAATAGTTGGGTTTGGTACCCTGAAACGAAGTATTTCCAAAAACAAATCGAAGGGCGTTTTTTCGATGAGGCAATTGCACATCACTTTGAGCATATGGACTGGCTAAAAGCGTAGAATCACCACCATAAATCACCTTGCTGATCTGCGCTTGTGCTATTTCAGGCATTAGACTCTGGTTTAGATCATAGCGAGTGATTCGATCACCACCGTACCACAATACATCTTTCTCATAGAGTATACAGCGACCAATATTTTGATCAGATAGTCGTGCCTCCTGGATCACACGAGTGCTGTAGTTGCTGCCATCTTTTACCGCGATGTATGCTTGCCCCTTCGCATTATCTTTCGAAGTAAACCAAAGATGGCCACTCGGATCCACAAGACCGATTAATAAATCTGGCCTACCTGCAACAACCGCAGTTGCCTCATCAACGAGATCGAAAAATTGCCGTTCTTCGTCAAATAGGTACATCTCCGAATTTACATTGTCAATAAAATAGACGTGCCCTTGAAACAACATGGTAAATCCACTATTGCCGGGAGGGAGGCCAGCAGTTGAATCAAATTTTGTGACGACGGGACCTGCAATGCGGCAGCATCCTCCAGGTTGGCAAAAGAAATGCGATAAATGTAGGGGTGACTGACATCGAGCCATAAATCTCCTTGGGATGTTTCAGAAACATACTGAATCCCTACCTCATCTTCCATGATGAGATCCTCGGTGAGCCACTCATCGTCTTGCAGGTAAATAGAACGTAGCCCCCTAAATTCTGGAACAAAAATACGATGAGTATCTACTTTCGAGGACAAAAGGGAATACGGGCGCAGGTCGGAAATCTCTCTGGTCCTTCCATTCCAATGCTCTTGAATGTTGGTTTCTGTGCCGATGATCAATCGATTGTCTGCCACCTTATGAAGCGCCCAGATGCGGTCGTTAATGTCATCAAATAAGGAAAACTCACTCCCACCAAACTCATCGTTGCCCAATGCATAAAGACCATAGTGGGTGCCTGCTAGGAGCTGGCTTTGATATCGCACCAATGCATGGATCGAAGGTTCCTTGTGTGATATACTAAAGTGAGCATACGGAGAAGGATACTCCAGATGCACCACCCCATAGTTGCACCCTATCCACAATTGCCCACTTCTGTCCTGCATGCCATTGAGCATAATTGGAGACGGCAGTGCACTTTTCTCATTTAGCTCCAGCAATTTTTGGCCAAGGCTATCCATGACGAAAAGACCACCGCTGAGCGTGAGGAAACAAATGCTTCCATCGCGCAGTTTGAGCGTTTGATTGACTACATTTCTCGCCAGAAAATCATCGGCCTCACTCTCAAAGGGGGTAAATTTTCCATCGCCAAACAACTGCAAGCGCGACTTGCCAACCACCAAAAGCTGATCTCCGTAAGGCAAAAGGCCAGAGACCTGATGACGAGGTTGTGCTTCTGCGCCTGGCAATAAGTGAAGTTCATCTTCGGCGTCGATGCTCATCAAGCCTTTGCGACTGTTGATATAAATTTCGTTGCGTACTAAAAAGGAATAAAAAAAT
>Ga0114956_1002030_pt1 | contig 16026 bp, 12 predicted proteins | sample MaitaG_FD_87304 | JGI IMG/M metagenome (GOLD analysis project Ga0114956, IMG submission 87304) | Marine algal microbial communities from Maine, USA - Maine_Asex2 metaG | ecosystem: Host-associated > Algae > Red algae > Unclassified | place: Maine, USA | collected 2015-01-05 | reverse complement strand
TTCCCCGGCCAGCAAATAATCCCGTAAATCTTTACCTCTCGGCAAAAAATCACCGTTCGAAAAACCCTCACCCCCCAGCCCCCTCTCCCTAAAAATTCGGATGACGCTTGTTACCAATGGTTGCGTCCAACGTCCGAATTTGTAGGGAGAGGGGGAGCTAAATTTTGGTTTCTGAACCGTTAGTAAAATCTAAAGAAAGTGCCATTGGGCGCTAGCTGCCGGTCAATCGTGGGCAGAACCGGCGGCTAGCGCCTTGCCGCTCACCGTTTCGTTACCACGTTAATAATCCGTGTTTTGATTTAAATGTGGTACTATTTAAATAATGGAAACCCGTTGCGTCAGCGCGAAAGTGGAATTTTAAGCTAATGCGACGGGTTACCCTTTCAATCGACCGCAGTCAGGTCGCCTTCAGTAACTTAAATCACCTTACCACCGGCCAGATGGATCACGGCATCGGCGCGATCGGCCAATCCGTTATCGTGCGTTACCATCACGACGGTCAGGTTTTCCTGTTGTCGCAGGCTGTCCAGCGTTTCCATCACTTCAGCGCCGTTTTCTTCGTCCAGATTCCCTGTCGGTTCATCCGCAAGGAGAATCGATGGGTCCGAGATCAACGCTCGCGCGATCGCAGTACGCTGCATCTCGCCCCCCGAAAGTTCCGATGGCTTGTGCGTGATTCGATGCTGCATGCCGACCAGTTCCAGCAACTCCATCGCGCGATCTTTATATGTGGACTTGTTGCGGAGGTAGCTGAAGAATCCGTCCTGAACCATTTTGGGCACCAAGACGTTCTCTAGCGTCGATAGCTCGGGCAACAAATGATAGAACTGGAATATCAGTCCAAATTCCTCGTTACGTAACTTCTCCCTTTGCTTGGCCGGGAGATTATCGACTCGTCGATTCTGAAAGTGGACTTCGCCAGCATTGGGAGCATCCAACGTCGCCAGTAAATGCAACAGCGTGCTCTTTCCGGATCCGCTTTGGCCGACGATTGCGGTGAAGCTGCCTTCTTCGATTTCCATGTCGACGCCGTTGAGCACGGGGACGGCGAGGCTGCCTTTTCGGTAGCTTTTCTCCAGTCCGCGCGTCCACATTAGCGCACCTGTTGATCGTTCAAGCGTTGTGACGGAATCTTGTGTTGCGAGTCTACTCATAGCGTAGCGCCTCCACCGGATGAAGTCGAGCCGCTCGGAGCGCCGGTAATACGCTGGCCAATACGGCAATAGAAATCGCACCCAAACCCACCCAAAAAACCATCATTGGATTTACGATGGTGGGGATTTCAGAAAAGTAATAAATCTCGGGATCGAAAACTTCTTGCCCGGTAACCTTCTGAACGACTTCGGCAATCTGATTGATGTAACGCACAAACAACAGACCAAGAACGATGCCGGCTCCGGTTCCCACCATGCCCAACGACATGCCGTATCCAAGGAAGATCGACATCACGCCGCTGCTGGGAGCGCCGAGTGCTTTGAGAACACCGATGTCTTTTGTTTTTTCGACAACGATCATAAAGAACGTGGCGAGAATACCAAAACCGGCGACGGCGATGATCATGAACAGTAAAAGATTCAAAATCGTCAATTCCATGTTCACGGCGCTCAGCAACGGTCGTTGCGTGTCCTGCCAAGTGTGGATGTCATAAGGGTATTGCTCTGGTGGAAATTTGGCGATCAAGGCATCACGCGCCTTGTCCAAATCCGCTCCAGGTTTCATTTTGATCTGAATGCTGGACACCGTGGCGTCGCCAGTTAACGGATCCATCATGCCACGCACTTTTTGAAGTTCTTTGATCGGAACGAAGGCGAACGAAGAATCGTATTCGTGCATATTGGACGAATAGAAATCGACCAAAGTGCAATTTTCGCTGACCGGTTTTGCATTCTGTCCAACCGTTGCGAATATCACCTGCACGTCGTCGCCGGGACGGACCATGTAGAAATCTTTTTTGTTGCCGGCTTCGTCAAGCGTTTTGCGCTTCGAGATGGCCAGACCTAAGATGATGCCGGTGTGTTGGTCTTTCTCAGGATCAAAAAAGTCCTCGGGATCTGGTTGTTCGCGAAATTGAGCATGGGCATCGTAAGGTTTGAATTTTCGAAACGTTTGACCATCATGGGTCGTGAACACATCAGCCTGCGGCTCGTCACGCGTATCTAAACCTTGAGATCCGTTTTGCCCGCCGTGGATTTTGTCGAAATCTGGTGCCTGAGTCGGCAACGGTCGGTAATCAATGCTCCGGGCTTCATTGTCTTCGCCAGCGACTGGCTGCGTGTAGGCTGTTTGTTGAAATTTGTCCGGTGATTCGGCCAGATAATCCGCAGCAACTGAGTCGTAGTAAGCCTGTTGCTCGCGCTGCATCAGATCGATACGTTTCTGCTGCTGCGCCTTAGCGCGACGGTATTTCCAGCCTGAATTGCTGACGTACGCGGGGTAGCCTGACTCTTCGAGATTGAAGGTGAACTGCTCCTTCTTGTTCTCGTTCTGCAAGTACGGATGAAAGTCGGTGACTTGCCCGAAAGATTCATCGTCGATGCCCAGCAGCATCACCTGCTGAGTCATCTGCCGACCGTGAACGTTGAAAGTCACCATCGCTGGCGAACGAACGACGCCCGTCATGGATTGAATTTCATCGCCCAGCACATCGCGAATGATGCGCATGTGAACGTCGGGGTGAGAAATCTGCCCAAGCAGCGGAGCGGCGATTTCGACATCAGAAAGTATGCCGTGCAGCCGGGTCTTCATCTCAAAGACGAAACCAGACATGACGCTGTTGACCACAATCAACGTCGCCACACCCAAAGTCACACTGACGATCGACGCCAGCGCAATGAACCGAGTGCGGAGATAACGCCACGACAACAATAATTTATACATCGCCAATCCTTTGGCTCTTTTTAACAAACGATCCATCGTGAATCGCTCAAAATTCTCAACTCAACTTAATTCAACTCAACTCAACGTAACAAAACTCACTTCGACGCTATCTCCATCACTAATTCTCTGCCTCTGCTCTGAGCAGCGGAAACAGAATGATATCGCGAATCGAAGTCGAATCGGTCAGCAACATCACCAACCGATCAATTCCAATCCCCAATCCACCCGCAGGTGGCATCCCGTTCCGCAGCGCCGTTACAAAATCGTGATCCATCTTCGCCATCGAATCCTCTTCGGACATGCCGTCCAACTGTGTTTCGAACAGCTTCTCTTGCAAGTCGGGATCGTTGAGTTCGGTGTAGGCGTTTGCCAACTCCATCCCGTGAACGAACAACTCAAACCGTTCGGCCACTTCTGGATTGTCTTTTTTACGCTTGGTCAGTGGACAAATGCTGGCCGGATAATCGGTGACGAAAATCGGCCCCACCAACGCGTCTTCGACCTTCTCTTCAAACACGTCGCTCTTGATCACGTCCGGGTGACGCCCTTGGACATCGAAACCAAGACTGCTGGCAAGGGTTTTTACCGCTTCTGTATCGGTTGGGTCAACGCCAGTATGCTCCGCGAATAGTTCGTCGTATGTTTTACGCTCAAAGGGCGTCTTAAAGTTGATTTCCTTGTCACCCCACTTCAACACATCGCTAGCACCGATGGCTTTGATCGCATCGGAGATCACCGCTTCGGTCAGGTCCATCATCGATTCGTAATCGCCGTAAGCCTGATAGACTTCCAGCATCGAAAATTCTGGATTGTGTTTGGGGCTGATGCCTTCGTTGCGATAGACGCGGCCGAGTTCGAAGACGCGTTCCATGCCGCCGACCATCAACCGCTTCAGATGCAACTCTAACGCGATCCGCATGAAGAGGCTCATGTCCAGCGCGTTATGGTGAGTCGTAAAAGGACGTGCTGCGGCTCCACCGGCAATCGAGTGCAGAGTCGGGCCTTCGATTTCAACGAAGTGTTGATCTTCCAGCGTGTTGCGAATTGAACGGACGATTTTGCTGCGATTGATGAAGCGGTCACGGACGCCTTCGTTATAAGCCAAATCGATATAGCGCTTACGTTGCCGCGTCTCTGGGTCAGTCAGCCCGACGTGCTTGGCGGGAGGGGGATCGAGAGTCTTCGTGAGGAAGTGAATTTTTTCCGCGAAGATCGAAAGTTCGCCCGTTTGCGTCCGACGGAGCATCCCGTCGACGCCGATCAGATCACCCAAGTCCAGACACTGAATCAGTTCCCAGTTTTCTTCGCCGACTTGTTTTTGACCGACGAACAATTGGATTTTGCCCGTCCAATCCTCAATGTCAATGAAGTGTAATTTACCTTTGTCGCGGTGTAGCACGATCCTGCCGGCGGCGCGGACTTGGGGACCGGTCAGCGTCCCTTTGCCTTTTTCTCTGGCCCAATCACGCAGCGCAACGGTCTCCAGTTCCGCTTCGGTAGGCAATGGAAATTCGGTTCCGTCTTCTAAAACGTATCGCACTTCGCCTGCGCGGTTACGTATGTCGCCAATCATCGACCGATCGTCAAACCGTTGCCCCCACGGATCGTGCCCCAGCGCCGTTATCTGCTCCAGTTTTCGGCGGCGAGACTCCAGTGGATTTTCTGCGGTGGCCGGATCGTTGTTTTTTTCGTCATTCATAGCGGTCAGAGAGCGGCGTGAAGGGAAAGGTTCGTAGGATCGCACGTAACAATGGCGAAGCCGCGTATTCTATTGATTTCCGACGGATTGAAAACGCCAGTCGCGACGGCTTGTCGACTCATTGACCAAATTTCGCCATCATCCGATTGGCCAAACCGGGAATCATACGGTCCATCCAAACCAAAATGCGTCCACCAAAGGTCAGAATGATCTCGTGACGTCGTTTACGCATGGCGCTGACCGTTTTGGTCGCCACGATATCGGGCGACATCGCCCCGCGTCTTTTCCAATCCTTCTTCGTATCGTCTTCAATCGCAGCGTCGAAGAATTCGCTGTCGGTGGTACTGGGACTGACCAGTAAAACTTCAATACCGTCACCGACCAGTTCGGCGCGGATGGCGTCACTGAAACCATGCACGGCAAACTTGCTGGCCGAATATTCGCTTTTGAGCGGAGCCCCGCGATGCCCCAGGACGCTGCTGATGTTGACGATCAGCGCATCGTCGCCGGACTTAAGCATCGGCAATGCGGCGCGGGTCATCTCCGCCAACGCGAAAAAGTTGACTTCGAAGACTTGTCTCAGCCGTTGCGGGTCGGCTTCATCAAAACGTCCCATCGCACCGACGCCCGCATTGTTTATCAAAATATCCAACCCGCCTAAGTGAGTCTGGCAATCGGCCAACAGATTCTTCCGATCTTGCTCGACGGTGACGTCGGCCACACTCACAATGGCATTCCCTCCCGCAGCGTGGATCACGGCGGCTAGATCAGCCAATTTCTCACCGCGTCGCGCGGCGATCACTAATTGAGCTCCGGCAGTGGCCAATCGGATCGCCAAATCGTGACCAATTCCGCTGGACGCGCCAGTGATCAAGACACGTTTTGCTCTTAACTCGCGAACGGCCATGTTAAAAAATCTTGTTCAAAAAGTATTTTTGGGAAAACCGACAGTTTAACGCTTAGTTTATCATTGAATAAAAGTTTTAAGAGGAGTTTGACCCATGAGTTGGTTTTTTCAATCGCTGATCCTGACTATTGTTCTGGGCCTACTGACGGTCCACCCAGGAACGACATGTCAGGCCGTGGAGCCCTCAGACCAACGGAGTCTGATTTCCGCGACTAAATCAGACACGCTGGACGACCAGCAATTTGAACTGCTGAGTCAATTCATCCAGCCCTCAAGTAGAGAGGACAAATGGCGCGAGACGGCTTGGATTCCCAATATCCAACAAGGGAGGAAAATGTCAGCCGCTAAGAACAAGCCCCTGTTTCTTTGGGCCATGAATGGCGATCCATTGGGGTGTGTCTGAAACAATGGTGTTACGGGCCGTGTGTCCGTTTTCTCAGATCAACGTGTGATCGACTTCATCCGAGCCAACTTCATTCCTGTTACCACCGACATTAACAAAACGATTCACCGTCGAGATGATGTAGGTGATTTTTTTCGAAAAATTGCCGAACAAGGGCATTATGCCGGGAGAACCAAACCCACGACCACACGTCAAGGTCTGTACGTATCCATGGCCGATGGGCAGTTATTGGCGTCTATTAATTCGACCGGAGCAGACGAAGTGCTGAAGATGATGAAGCACGCGGTTACCAAATTTGAGAAGATCAAAAAGGACGAACAACCTGAAATCAGTGACACCTTTGAATCCGACAAAAAATTTACCGCGACGGTTCCACCCGGTGGAATGATTCTAAGGGTCACCTGCCGGGATTTGCCTCGGGAGTCCGACGCGGACCACGAAACGTGGCGGCATAATTTTGATAATTTGTGGCTGACGGCTGAGGAAGTCAATTCGTTCGTTGCTCCGCGCGAGGAGGACGACGTTAAGATTGGCCACGAGTACGAAATTCCCTCCGCAATTATTTCCCGAATCGCGCGATTTCATTTTCTTGATCACGTCCGAGGCGAGGCACCAGGTTGGCAACCAAAGTCGGTAAAGATCGCCAACGCCACTGCAAAAGTCGTCGGTGTTGCAACTGATGAGATCCAAATCGAACTCACCGGTCGTGTGAAGTGTGTACAAGATCCTGACAAAGAGGTGAACGCTTACACCGGGTTTGTGATCGATAGTGAATCCGGGATAGATTTGCGGTTGTCGGCAAGAATGACTTGGAATGTCGATCGAGCCGCATTCACGCGTTTCGATTGAGTCGCCTACGGTGATCGCTGGGGAACGGCGACATACAATTTTCGCCACAATGATATGGAGGCAAACCCGATCGGTTTCACACTAAATCTACTGCCAACGATACCCGAAAACATGACACAGCCGAAGTACATTCTTCAAAGCTACTACGATTGAGTTTTCTATAGATTCGTCCTGTAATGGAATTCCGATTTAACTGGTAGCCGAAGGGCGCCAGCCGTCCGCTATCGCGGCACCGGACGGCTCGCGCCATTTCGCTATCGTGGCACCGGACGGCTCGCGCCATTTCGCTATCGTGGCACCGGACGGCTCGCGCCCTTCCGCTATCGCGGCACCGGACGGCTCGCGCCATTTCGCTAAAACAAAAACTTATTTCGTGACAGTTCCTAATTGGACAGCGTCACATTTGAATCAAAAGCTTTCTTATTTACGTGGTAGCACAAATGTGAGCGGCAAGGCGCTAGCCGCCGGTTTTACCCGCCTTTCACCGGCGGCTAGCGCCTTGCCGCTCACGAAAGAGGCGCTGTCCAACTAAAGTAGCAGAAGTCGCCAGGCTTTTGATAAAGCTGGGACTTTTGAAGTCAGGCGGCGGCTTCTGCTACCGAGTTACTCCTCCTCGTTTTGCTCGATCCAACCCGCAGCATTGTGCGGCGTCACGATCGCGTCATTGAAATCGATGCGTCCCAAATACTTCTGTGGGATTCGGCAATGAACCCGCACACGCTCATCAGTAAACTGAGACGACAGCACCTCGCCCTTCGCGGCCAAAAACGCCAGCAGCTTCCCATTACTGACGTCCATTTCAATATCGACATCTTGGAATGATCGGCTGAGCGCGTCACTGACGACCTTGTGTAGTTCATCGAATCCTGATTTAGTTTTCGCGCTGACACAAATCGCGTTCTTGTATCGGCTTCGCAACGCCGTCAACTGCGATGGTTTTTCAACTTGGTCGACCTTGTTCAAGACCAGCAACGTATCCTTTTCTTCAATTCCAATTTCTTTAAGAACATCGTAGACCGACCGGATTTGATCCATCACGCCGGGGTTGCTTGCATCGGCGACGTGCAATAACAGATCCGCTTGCCTTGTTTCTTCTAATGTCGCCTTGAAACTGGCGATCAAGCTATGGGGAAGATCACGAATGAATCCAACGGTATCGCTGAGCAACACCGGTCCCCATTTGGGAAGATGCCAGCGGCGTGTACGCGTGTCCAAGGTCGCGAACAACATGTCCTCGGCCAACACATCAGATTTCGTCAGTGCGTTCATCAGAGTGCTCTTACCCGCATTGGTGTAACCCACGATCGACACCGTCATGGTTCCCTTCCGCGAACTGACCTGGCGTTCCTTGCGTTGTTCAACCTTCTTCAATTCCGTTTTCAGATCGTGGATTCTTTTCTCCACCAACCGACGGTCGGTCTCCAACTGTTTTTCACCAGGGCCACGCATGCCGACGCCCATTTTGAGTCGGCTAAGGTGGGTCCACATGTTTTTGAGTCGCGGCAGCGCGTATTCCAACTGAGCCAGTTCGACAGCCAGTCGTGACTCATAAGTTTGAGCATGCGTGGCAAAGATGTCCAAGATCAGCTCGGTTCGATCTAACACTTTTACGTTCAGCTCGACCTCTAAGCTGCGAACTTGCCCTGGCGAAAGATCGTTGTCAAAAATCACGACGTCCGCTGCATGGAATTCGACCAATTCCTTCAGCTCTTCAACCTTGCCTTTGCCCATATAAGTCCGTGGATCTGGCCGCTCTCGATTTTGTGTCATCCCTGACATCACCAACGCACCGGCCGTTTCAGCCAGCCCTTGAAGTTCCCGCAGCGGGTCCAAGTCAAGCGGTGCATCGGGCAGCAACACGCGGACCAAAATGGCAACTTCTTCTTTAACTTTTTCTGACTTTTGGCGATCGTGCACGTGGCTTATTTCTGGAAAAGGTAGTGGCAATTTGTTCCTCGCAAAGGAAATTTAATTGCGAGGCGTCATGATTAGGTAGACCTGTGTGTTTTTCGGTGGGATCGCATCGGTGTTGGCTTCGAACAAAAGCCCGTCGGCGGAGTCGCTGCTTTGGATCGGAACGTCCATCATTGCGGTGGGGAAGTTTGACAGACAAATCATCTCGCCACTGTCGGCGTAGTAGATTCTTCGACCGTCCACGCGGTCAATAAATATTTCACTGCCGCCAAAAACCCAGTCGGTATCCATCGTTTCTTCGGTGCCTGATTTTCGCACCAAGGTCTTAGCGTCCACTTGTTTGTCTTCTCCGTTGTCGGACCAACGCACTTCAATTTGGACCATTGGCCCTTTCGCGGATTTGTACTGCGGCTGCCATTGAACAGGATTGCCGGGTTCAAATCCCAAGGCGACCAAACAGGCGTGTATCTCAGACGACTTTGCCTCCACGGCGATGATCGATTCGTGCTCCTTGGTTTGCAAGGGGCAGGCAAACATCTCGAGCGGGCCTTCAGTTAAGCAAATGGAGCCCCGCACCATCACTTTCTTGGTTGTCTCATTGATCCAGATCTGATTCTTTCCCAACCGTTTCCAGCCATCGCCTATCTTGATCGACTGTTGAACCTTATCGACAATCGGAGCCGTTTTAGGTTCGGTCGAAGTTTTAGGATCCTCAAGTCGATCGGTTGCTGCGGTGGGTGATATCGGCAATTCTGCCTGGGAAGTTTTCCCCTGAGAACTTTCTGATGTGTTTTTTTGTAGCGGCAACATCGTCAGTAAAGAAATGAAGAGGCAAATCGTGAAATTAGAGATCATGGCTTCTGATTGGTTTGTTTAAGTCTGTCCCGCAGCGGCAGGCAATCGCAATTGTTTTATTATAAACGTTGTCCGACAAATTTCGAGTCGTTCTGACATTCCGCCTTACTCTGATCGATGCCGTTGGTAAGATCAACAGATTATCGCCTCGCCTTTTAACGCACGCCATGTCCGCAACTCCCACCCCGCTTGAAACTAAAACAGCCGGGCCTAACTTGAATATCGAGGTGCCTCACACGGATCGCTATCTGGCAGCTTTTAAGAATCCGTCCAACAATCCCTTGCAATGGATGATCCAAGAAGCGATTGATAAATTCGATGAAAGCAAAGTCTTAGCCTCGGCAAAGGCTGACAAGCTCAACGTTTCAGATTGTCTGGCAGTGCTCAACGCCGCAATTAATATGAACTCAGCCTGCGCCGATCCGTTGCTAAAGCGGTTGGACGCGATTAGTTCGGAATGCCAGAACAACCAACTGTCTTACCTCAACGAACAGCTAATCCTAGTTGAGCTACCAATCACGCTGTTGCACAAGTTCGCCGGAGAAGCCAGCGGCGGTCGTGACCGTAGGACATCCGCCAATGAAGCGATCAACCTTCTGAGCCAAAGGGTTAAGAGCGTTTTGGACGAAGACGGGTGGCCGGGAGCGGAAGTTCGTCAGGACTACGGGCCCTTGGTTGCCAGTTGGACGCGTTCGGTCGTACTGCTGAGGTCACTGCAATTGGAGTTGGACGAAGAAGTGTCGCAGGTACTGCGTTGGTTGCCGCGTCAGGTCATGCGTCTTAAACGGTTTGATGGCTCGTTAATGTTGTCGACATCGTCTGCAACGGTTTCGGTTGAACTTCTAAGTTTGATGATTGAGATTTTCGGCGATGCGGATGACGCCGTTATTTTCAAACGTACCGTGCATCGGCCAGCATCACCTCGGCCGAATCTTGTTATGTTGGATAAGTCATGCAACACGATTTCGACGTGGGGCGAAAGTTTGCTGTTCCATGCTGGCTGGGAGAAGAAGTCGTGCCGCATCTCTGCCGTCTTCAACAAACAGGGATGCCAGCTGGAAATCGCGAAGGTGAAAACGCTCATTCATGGCAATGTTTTTCCTGAACTCATCGTCGATGGCAATCCTTTAACGATCGTTGAACAGCCTGATGTGCTGGTGGAGTACTTGGGCGGGCGCGTCGCGTTTGCAGAGGTCGAGTGGCGGTTTGACAACGATGTCGTCATGCAACGGCAGATCATTCTGTCATTAGAAGACAAGTGCGCTTGGATTGGTGACGCAGTTGTCGCTCCAGCAAAATCCGATTTTGAGTATCGCTGTCGTTGGGATCTCGGGGAAGGAATTTCTAACATCGAAGAATCTGAGACCAGCGAGAGCTACCTGCACGACGGGAAAAAAATACGTGGCATGGTCGTGCCGCCGGATTTGAGTGAATGGAAATCCGATCGCAGCCGAGGCCAACTTTCGGTTGCCGAAGACCATTTTACGATGACGGTGAAACGTCACGCTCGATCAATTTACGTGCCGGTATTTTTCGACCTCAGCCCCAAACGGAGTCTCAAACCCCGCACGTGGCGGCAATTGACGGTGGCTGAGAATAGGGAGATCGTCAACGAAGACGTCGCGGTTGCCTATCGCGTTCACGTCGGCAAACAGCAATTCGCGTTCTATCGTTCGATGGCGGATCCCAAAAACCGCACATTCTTTGGTGAGAACGTGAACACCGAAATGTTTTTAGGTCGATTAGAAAAAAATCGCTCAATGACGGAGTTAGTGCAAATTGAATAACGAACAAATTGTCCAGCAGTTCAAGAAGAACCTGTCCATTGTCAGGCAAAGGATCGCCGACGCGGCTCAGCGATCAGGACGTTTGCCAGAAGACGTCCAATTGGTGGCGGTATCAAAATACGTTGATGCGGCAATGACTGAGTTGCTAATCGAGGCCGGGGCAGACGTGCTGGGCGAAAACCGCCCTCAGGCGTTAGATGAAAAGTATCAAACGATCAAAGGAGATAATGTTAAATGGCATTTGATCGGTCACTTGCAACGCAACAAAGTGAAGAAAGTGCTTCCGCAAGCGGCGTTGATCCATTCGGTGGACTCAATACGGCTGATCGATGCGATAGATAAATCGGCTGCGGATCAAGGCATCGTCGCCGAGGTGTTGTTAGAGGTGAACGTCTCTGGCGAATCAGCGAAGCATGGTTTTCCGCCTGAGGAAATAGCCACGGCGTTGGATCATGCTAACTCATTGGCAGCGATTAAGGTCACCGGACTGATGTGCATGGCGGGGCTCGCCAGCGACAGCTCAGACGTACGTTCCGAATTCGCTCAACTCCGCTCCCTCCGCGATCAATCCGACGGCAGCACCCATCTCGTACATCTTTCGATGGGCATGAGCAGCGATTTCGAGATTGCAATCGAAGAGGGCGCTACGTTAGTCAGAGTTGGTTCGACACTTTTCGAGGGTGTGGAAAAGTAAACAGCTTGCCCCCAACGTGTTTATCGACCATGCCGCAGGCGACGGTTTATGGAGATGGCAAAACACGGCCGCCTGCTGGATTGTCGTGAACCTTGCCGGGGCGCCGACGCAACTACCGTTTCTCTACCGGCACAAACTTGCGCTTGGTCGGCCCGGTGTAAATTTGTCGAGGTCGACAAATGCGGCTGGTAGGAGACGTTTGCATCTCTTTCCAGTGCGCGATCCAACCCGGTAAACGACCGATCGCAAACAATACCGTGAACATCTCGACAGGAATTCCCATCGCCCGGTAAATCACGCCCGAATAGAAATCGACGTTCGGATAAAGCTTACGTTCTACAAAGTACTCGTCCTCCAACGCGACCTTTTCCAGTTTCTGAGCGATCTGGAACAGTGGATCGTCGATGTCCAATTTCGCCAGCAGTTGATCGCAAGACTCTTTGATAATCGTCGCGCGGGGATCAAAGTTTTTATAGACGCGGTGCCCAAAGCCCATCAGACGGAAACCGTCTTCTTTGTCCTTGGCCATCTTCACGTATTTTTCGACGTCGCCGCCATCCTCTTTGATTTGGTTCAGCATTTGAACGACCGCTTCGTTGGCACCTCCATGCAAAGGCCCCCAGAGAGCGCAGATGCCGGACGAAATCGAAGCGAAAAGATTCGAATCAGCCGACCCCACCATCCGGACCGTAGACGTGCTGCAGTTTTGTTCGTGATCGGCGTGCACAATAAACAGCATGTTCAATGCTTTAACGAACACCGGGTCCGAAGTGTAATCGGCGCACGGCGTAGAAAACATCATCTGCAAAAAGTTCTCGCAGTAGGACTTATCGTTATCTGGGTAGCTAAAGGGTTGGCCCAGCGATTTTTTATAAGCATAAGACGCGATCGTCGGCAGCTTCGCAATCAAGCGGTGAATCGAAACTTCGACTTGGTTGGGATCGTGCGGGTCCAATGAATCTTGGTAGAACGTTGACAACGCGCCGACGACGCTGGACAGGATCGCCATCGGATGGGCGTCGCGCGGAAAACCATCGTAGAACGATTTTAAATCCTCGTGCAGCATTGTGTGGCTACTAATGCTAGTCTTAAAAGAATCCAATTCGGATTGGCTTGGCAATTCACCGTAGACCAACAGGTAGGCCACTTCAATGAAGTCGCAATTTTCAGCCAATTGTTCGATCGGGTAACCACGATAACGAAGAACGCCTTCTTCGCCGTTTAGAAACGTGATCGCGCTGGTCGTCGATCCTGTATTCACATAGCCCTGATCGAGCGTAACCATCCCCGTGGCTCCACGGAGTTTGCCAATGTCGATGCCTTGCTCATTTTCGGTTCCAGTGATGATTGGCAATTCGAGTTCTTGATCACCACACTTAAGTTTCGCGACTTCTGACATTAAATATTTTCCTGCAATCCCGGAGAAGAGATTCCGATGGCTTGTAAATTTTAAGGATATGTTTGCTGCGAATCGTTAATCTTACCGATCGTAATAGCCAAACTTTATATAAGTAGCTTAACGAGTTTTGCGTAAATGCGAAACCGGCGAAGATCGTGAAATCGGCTGACTTTGAAGGCTCAGGGGCTAAACATGCGGCAGCAACTTTGGCCCGTTTGTCGATCAGCCAGATCGTATCAGGTCAGCAGCAAAACGACGGATAACGTCACAAACGAGAACGCCGTACACGCGACGACCGAAGTGGCCGCTAGGTCAGAATCCGCATTCATTTGATCGGCAAGGACGAAGCTCGAAACGGCCGTCGGAGTCGCCGCCAGGATCAAAACGGCTTGGAATTCTGCCCCCTCCAACCCGACAGATTTTCCGACAATCCAGCAAATGATCGGACAGACGATGCACTTAATCACCGTCGGCAAAATGGTGGCGCTCCACGTATTGGACGCCGGCAGGGAGATCAGTTGACTGCCGATGCCGATCAGCGCGATCGCGAACGCTGACGCGCCGATGATCTCGCAGATGTGCAGCACCGGCGTCGGAACGGGCCAACGAAAATACTGAAACGCTGCTCCCGCAATGCAGGCCCAGATGATTGGGTTCTGCCAAAGGTTGACAAACATATTGCGATAGGAGAATCGCTGCTGAGTGTCCGCGTTGTAGGCGGCTAAGGCAATGACCGACCCGACGTTGTAGAACAGAACGACCGGAGTCATCGTCAGCAACACCGCCGATTCAAACGCCGACTTCTGCTCAGCGGGCAAGTCCGCGATCGTGAACAACACTAGCGGCAAGCCAATAAACGCAAGGTTGCCTCGAAAGGAGGCTTGGATCATCGAACCGCGCGAGAAGAAGGGAATCTTAAACGCGTAGCCCGCCAACCATCCAATCACGCCGGTAGCAGCGACAGCCGTGATCAGTGCGAAAACCATCGAATCGACCTGACTGCCAGAACTCGATGCGGTGGCCAATTTATAAAACAAAAACAGTGGCAGCGCGAAAAAGTAGGCGAACTGATTAAACGCGCGAGTCGATTGCTCGGTCAAAAACTCGCGCTTACGCAGCAGCATCCCAAGTCCGATGACGGCGAAAATGGGGATAAGGCTGTTGAGAATCTGCATAGAGTCAATTGGTGCGAAAGATGCCAAATTTCGGTTGGGTAGATTTTACTGGGAGCATCGCTCCGTTGGGTTCGGCAGGCGTCTTAGGCGACTGACAGATGACTGCTCACCCACACGTTGGCAAGGCAGATCATCTGTTGGTGGCGCGGTGAATGGCAGGTAATAAAACTTGCCCCACGTGGAGCAGATTTTCAACCTGCTATTAGCATTTAAAAAATTAGAAGTTAGGAATGTAAATCCCTGACCCCATGCTTTATTTTAAACTTTGAATGTAAATCGAATACACCTGTTGAAAATACATTCTACGTGTAAATTCGCAGTTGCCACTGGCCTTTAAAATTCGAACCGCGTACCAGCATAATCACTCGTTCAAATATTCGACGTTAATCTTATCTTTGAGTCCGTCAATGTAGGTTCGGAACGCCTCGTCACGCCGAGCCTCCAGCAATCGTTTCTTGATCTCAACCTGAGCTTCTGTGAAGGGCGTGTGATGATCTTCGACCCGTTCGATGACTCGGATGATGTGGAACCCCGCCTTGGTTTCAATAACGCCGCTCAACTTGCCCTGCGGCAGAGTGAAAATGGATTTGTCGATCTCTTTATTGACGAGACTGCCTTTGCCCGTCCAATCGTATTGACCGCCCTTGAATGCGCGGAAGCCATGCGATTCTTTCTTCGCGATTGCTTCGAAGTTTCCACCGTGGACTAAACGATCGTAGATGTCTTCAATTTTATCCTTCGCCGCAAAACGGCCGCCTGCTTTGGCGGGTTGGATTTCAATCTGCTCCCAGCGGACTTTACCCTTGACCGCGTACTGATCGTAGTTCGAGCGATATTCGTCCAGCATCTCCAGGTGCGTCACTTGACGATTAAATTTCACCTTCTCTTGAAGGAAGAACTTACTGATCTGATCCTTGGCCCAAGCGCGTCGCATCTGGCGAACCGACGTGCCTTGCGAACGAAGAATCGCGTCAAATTTAGCCGGCGATTCAACGCCTGAGTTTTCCATCAAATCCGGCAGCGCTTTATCGTTGAAGGTTTTTTCGGCCTGTTTAAGAATGTCATTGATGTCAGCCTCTTCTGGTAACTGATCTAAGGTCGACACGTATAGAATTTTTTGATCAACATATTTCGGCAGCAGCCGCGCCATAAGTTTACTCTTCTGAGCGTCCTTGGCCGATTGCGGCGCACCCTTCATGTACTTTTCCAGGATCTGATTCACTTCGAACATCATGTCACCGACGAAAACCGGATGGCCTCCGACCAATGCCAACACGCGACTGTTCTCAAACGATTCACCTTGGTAGTAGTCTTGGTCGTACTCTTGGTCGTAGACGCCATCTGATTGCATGGGCTGTGAATAAATTTCCCCCTGCGGCGTATAGGTCGTACCGGGCTGGTAATAATTGTTCGAAGCATCCGCGATACGCATTTTGGGACTCGCGGCGGCCTCCCGGTTGGTGCCGG
>Ga0114956_1002029_pt1 | contig 16029 bp, 7 predicted proteins | sample MaitaG_FD_87304 | JGI IMG/M metagenome (GOLD analysis project Ga0114956, IMG submission 87304) | Marine algal microbial communities from Maine, USA - Maine_Asex2 metaG | ecosystem: Host-associated > Algae > Red algae > Unclassified | place: Maine, USA | collected 2015-01-05 | reverse complement strand
TTTGTCCATATTTTTCACTTTAAAACCCTGAAAATATCAACATTTATGCGGCTTTTAAAGCAAAAACTATGAACAAAACCTCTCTCTCAAAAATCTGCATTTATTTTATTCGCATTCCTAAGAGTTATCTCTTTTCCTTGATTATTTGAAAAAATAGTAATTTGGATTTTTTTGATTTAAAAAAAGATAAGATTGAAGCAATTTTTAAAAAAATTAAATGAGCCATTTCCAGAATCAGAAACACCTAAGGAAAATGTAATCAATGTTTTAGGCATAGGTGTTTTCATCACTTTATTCTTGTATTTTTTCCAAGTAGGAGGAATGAATAATTATCAGGGAAGTGTCTTTTTGGTTTGTTTGACTTTTGGAATAATCACAGTTGTAGTTGCCATTGCTTTTGACTTTTTTGTCAGCTATGTTTTAAAAATAAAACGAAATGAGCCTTCTTGGACTTTAAAAAAATGGATTATTTATATGTTTATTTTATTGATTTTAATTAGTCAAGCTAACTATCTATATATTTCTTATTTGTCAGGATTCAACAATGTCGGATGGATAGATTTTAGAGGAATGATAACTTATACTGTTTGTGTGGGAATTTTTCCAGTTGTATTTTCAGGGCTAGTTATTCAAATAAAATCTAATCAGAAAAACCAGATTCAAGCAGCAGATTTGCAGAATAATTTTCCAAAAAAAGAAATTCATCACGAAGTCGTTCATCTTATTTCAGATAATAAAAATCAAAATTTAGAAATTCCCATCAATGATATTTTTTATCTTGAAGCGATGCAAAATTATGTATCGGTTTGCTATTTGAAAAATGGAAAAATTGAAAAGGAACTCCTTCGAAATACCATTAAAAATATGGAAACGCAATTGGACTCAACGGTTTTGGTTCGTTGCCATCGATCATTTATTGTCAATTCTGATTTGATTGAAAATGTGGAAGGGAATGCACAAGGGTTACGATTAAGTTTGAAAAATTTTGAAGATTTTGAAGTGCCTGTTTCTAGAAAGTATATTCCAATTTTGAAGGAAATTATTAAATCAAGTTGATTTAGAAATCCGTGACAAGGTTTGAAACCGTGCCACGAATACCTCAAAATCATCCCAATCTACTTTGTCATTCGTCCCAATTGCTTGCATTTATCCCACTTTGTTGCCATTCGTCACCTAACTCGGTTTCCTATTTTTTCTTGAATTACATTTGAAGAAAAAAAATTATGGAAGCATTTACAAAAGCTCTTTTAGGCATTCATGTATTCGCCGGATTTTCAAGTATCATCTTATTTTGGATTCCTATTTTTCTAAGAAAGGGAAGTAAGTATCATATTCTGGTAGGAAAAGTCTATGTTTTACTCATGTGGGTAGTGGTCATTTCGGCAGGTATTTTAAGCATAAAAAATATCATTATTGGTGAATTTGTCGTAGCCGCATTTCTTGGCTTTTTAGCAATAATTACTGCCAATCCTTTGTGGTATGGAATCGCCATTTTAAAAAATAAAAAAGGATTGAGTGAAAGTTATCGAAAAAAACATCTAGCATTTAATACATTAATTACCTTGACTGGAGTCTTACTTTTTGCTTATGGAATTTATTTAAAAGGGGAAGGGCCAGGAATTCTAATGTTAATTTTTGGAATACTAGGAATGACTTCTGGCAGAGATGTATTAGCATCGTATCAAGGAAAAAATAAAAAATCAAGTTGGATTGAAGAGCATATTTCTGGCATGTTGGTGAGTGGTATTGCTGCATATACTGCATTTGCGGTTTTTGGAGGAAGTAATTTTTTCAAAGAATATTTGACTGGTTATTGGACAATTATTCCTTGGGTAGCTCCAACTGTGATAGGAATTATCATCATTAAATATTATAAAAAAGCTTACTTAAAAAAATCTATCAAAGCTGATTGATTGCATCAAGACCGATGCGCTGACAGAGGACAGATCGTGCGCTACGCTTACTGACAGAGGACAGACTGACGAGAGCAATTTTGTCTGCATATAATTATCGTCAGTCTGTCCTCTGTCAGCGCAACAGTCTTGGCACCCTTTTAAAATACTACCCATTTTTTTACCGAACTAAAGTCACATCTCCATTCTCAGAAATCATTTCTCCAGTCGGTAATTCGATCACCCAAGTATAAACGTAAACATCAGAAGTCGCAGCATTATCATCAATTTTTCCATCCCAGCCATGATCTACGCCGCTTCCTTCGTGAACTTTTTGTCCCCATCTATTATATATATTAAATTCAATTACTTCAATATTTTGACCATTGATGATTATTTCAAATATATCATTTAACCCATCTCCATCTGGTGTGAACACATTGGGGATTTGATATTCAGGACCAGTAACTTCAATATCAATAGATAAAACATCAGTACATCCAAATTGGTCGGTCACCATGATTGAATAAGTTTCGCCAGCTAAATCTACTGGTGTTACAATTTCTGGATTTGAAGTTCCACCAGTACTCCAATCATATATTATGTTATCAGAAGGATTGGTTTCTACGGTTAAAGTCGTGGTATTTCCTTGAGCAATTACTCCAGCAGGATCTGCAGATAAGTTAGTAATCTCTACTCCATCTTCTACAGTTACAGTTACCATCTCGTCCACCGCAGGGCAATTATTATCATCGACAAATGAAATGGTATATTCAGTCGTTTGAGTTAAAATTCCAGTTTCCAGCGTTCCGCCTGAAGTGCCATTGGGTTGCCAAGTAAATGTTCCTGAAACATTAGCGGTAGCAGTTAAAGTAGTTCCCATTCCACTACAAATGGAAACATCTTCCACCGTAATAATTGGTGCAGAATTTACGGTAATGGTAAATGATTGTTCCACCACACAATCGCCACGAGTTGCGGTCAATGTGTAAGTAGTCGTTTCCGTTGGGGTAAAAATATTGTCTGCCAAAATTGGATTACCAACTCCTACAATCGGAGTCCATTGATAAGAAATATCAGGTAAAGTAGTTATATTTAAAACAAGTACTTCTTCTCCTTCACAAATAGTCTCATCATTTAAAACTGGAATCACAGGTGCTTCAACCGTCGAAATAGTTACACTATCTATAATTGGATTTGGACATTGGGTATTCGTTGCTTGGAGATAATAAGTGGTAGTTTCAGTTGGAGAAACATTTGGATTGGAATCATTTGAATTCAACGTTCCATTGCTCGAAGTCCAAGTATAATTGACATCTGTCATCGCTGGGCCACCCAAATCAATATCCTCACCTTCACACAGAACAGTATTTTCTGCAATCTCATAAGATGGGGCTGATACATCCAAAACAGTAATTAAAACAGTATCCATATCCGAACAATCAGTCGTCGAAGCAGTCGCAATAAATTCATAATCTCCTGCTGAAAGTCCTGTCGTATTCAAAATCGGATTGGCACAATCAGTACAACTCAACGAACCTGCAACACCAGTCCATTCCCAAGTCACATCAACTAAATTACTTTGCGCTCCCAATGCCAGATTTTCCCCTTCACACAAAGTGATATCCGCACCCGCATCAATCACCATAAAGGCTACATCAACTGATAAGGTATCGACAAAACAAGCTCCTGTAACTTCAACTTGATAAGTCATCGGTCCATTGACCACTACAGTTGGATTGGGACAATCGGTACAACTTAAACCATCGGTCGGAAACCAATTATAAAGTGATCCTCCCGAAGCTTCCAAAATAAATGGTGCGCCTGGGCAAGCTGCCACATCTTGCGAAATAGTTAAGTTGGCAGCAGCTGGATCAAGTACGCCTGAAGTCGTTGCTCCAAAATCCATAGATATTCCTCCTCCTTGAATACTTCCTCCATAGTCATTAACTAAAACCAAATACCATTGTCCTTCTGTGACAGGGAGAGTCGAAACAAAACCATCTCCACTTGCATCTTCTAGGGTGTCGGTTACCGTTGATCCATCAAAAGGATTTTCATCTACCAATCCTGTCGCCGTTTGAGTTGCTGCCCAAGTACTTCTGGCAGGTTGATTGTTTTTCATAAAATCACAAATCTCCACTTCCTCTGCAATCGGGCCCCAAACATTTAAATCAATATCAGAAGCTTCAAAAGGACTTCCATTACTTGCTAAAAATCCAAAATTACCATCTGCCTGAGCTTGGAAGGTAAACCAAGTAAAATTCCCTTCACCAATTCCGCCCCATCCGCCATCATTAACTCCTGGGATAAAACATTCTGGTTCATTGGTCATTTGTTGATTGACTTGAATCAAAGCGGGAAGATTTCCACATCCATTAATCGAAAGTGCATCATCACAATTGGCAGCAGCTGGCAAAGAAATTGGACAAGTTGTGGTATCAATAAAAATGTCAAAATCGGTACAGGCATCAGCATTGTCCACCACGAAATAATAGGTTCCTGCAAGTTCCAAATAAGCCGATTGGATAGTTGCCGTATCACTCATTAAACTCGAACCAGCTCCAATACAATTAAAGGCATCTTCTGGGCAAGCATCGTAAATAGAAATACCCGTATTCTCTCCAACTCCTACCAACTGAACAGTAATACACTCATCTCCTGGAGAATCATAAGTAAAAATATAATCTTCTCCTCCGAGTACATTTAATCCAAATGGACAGGGCCCAAATGCTTGCGAATTAAATGTTCCGCAAGTAGTCAACCCATCCATATCAAAAGGTAAATTCGGAATCACTTCTGGATTGCCACAAGTAATAAAAGAATTGTCACAGGCCGCAGTCGTACATTCCCAAGTCAATTCAAATCCCTCTAGCGTGACCGAACCATCAGAAGTAAATCCAATTGTCACACAATCAGAATCCAACCCAAATGAGGTCGCAGCACTCCCTCCTGTGATATTTAAAAACTCAGGAGCAGCCGTGCTATTTCCTGCATAAAAAGTTAGATTGTCTAAATTGTTTTCAGTATTGGCACTTACTAAATTAATGTTAATACAAGCATAAGGGTCAGAAGGACAAATGGTAAATGAACTATTTTCACTATTAGAATAATCTGCATCTGGGCCACCTGAATCAAACAAAGTTCCAGAACAAAACGAAACCATATCAGTATCTCCCATATTAAAAATAACATCTGGTTCTTTGATACATAAAACAAAATCTCCCCAATTTGGTGAAGCTGTCGCCGACCAATCTTCCACTCTCAAATAATAAGTGAAACCTGGGCTCAGTCCTAACAAAACAATTTCCAAACTATTTTCTCCTGCCAATGCAGCAACACAATCTAATTCTTCCAAACCATCAATCGAACAATCTCCCCGATAAATCACCATCTGTGGTTGCACGATTCCTCCGTTTGGTCCTTCGACTGCATCCAATTCAATTTGAACATCTACCAAACTTCCATCTAAAGGAATATCAAACGAAAACCAAACATCTGCATCTGGCGAACTTCCATTAAAACAAGATGGAATATTCCCCGCCGTCGTGGTTGAAATTACACTCGCCGTAGCCATGACGTTATTAAAGGTATCTAAAACTGGACAAATAGGTGCTTCTCCTAAGTTCACCAAAGTAGCACATTCATCATTCGAAGGTTGAGCCAATAAAACTAAAGAAGTGAAAAGGAAGAATAAAAAAAGTAGTATTCGATTCATTAGATATTTTTTTTTCAAAGATAAATCTAAATACGATTCCTAAGATAAAGTAAGGCTTTTCTTTTTGTAAGAATTTTAACATTTGTTCTAAAAGAAAAACTAGATTTTCATTTTAATAAATTACTTTTGCAAAAAATACAATCATGAAAAAGCTTTTCTTCTTTATTCTTTCCTTAGCAGTCTTTGCAACCATTTTTGGTTGTAAAATAAAAAGAATGCCCACCGAAATTATCACTCAAAAGGATTTCCGAATTGGTTTTTATAATGTCGAAAACCTTTTTGACACGATTGATATTGATGGAAAAGCAGATGAAGAATTCACGCCTGCCTCCAAGAAAAAATGGAATACAGAAAGGTATTATAAAAAATTAAATGACTTAGCTAAAGTCGTTGATGCCATGAATTATCCTGCCATCTTGGGATTGTGTGAAGTTGAAAATGCGACGGTGCTAAAAGATTTTGTTGCGGAGACTAGTTTGAAAAATCACGACTACAACTATGTTCATTTTGAGTCACCTGACTTTCGAGGAATTGATGTGGCGATGATTTATCAAAAAAATATTTTTCAAGTTTTAAACTCTGAAGCAATTGAAATTAATTTTCCAAAATCAATCATCGGGGAAAAAAAATATACTACTCGTGAAATTTTATATGTGAAAGGAGTTTTTGCAAAAAAAGATACCCTTCATATTTACATTAATCATTTCCCTTCCCGTCGAGGTGGATTGGAAGCGAGCGAACCGAAGAGAACTTATGTTGCGAAACAATTAATGAAATCAGTCAATAGTGTTTTTTCCAAAAATAAGAATGCCAAAATTTTATTGATGGGAGATTTTAATGATGAGCCTGATAACAATAGTATTACAAATACGATTGGAGCAAAAAATTATCCTGATAATAGTTCGCCAACTACTTTAATCAATTGTGCTGCCGAACTAGATTCGAAAGAAAAAGGAACTTATAATTATAGAGGAAATTGGAATATGCTAGATCAAATTATTGTTTCCAATGCTTTGCTTCAAAAAAATGGGAATCTAAAAATTGGTGAGTTTCATATTTTCCAAAAAGAATGGATGATGTACAAAAGTGACAAATATGGATGGACTCCAAATCGAACTTATGGTGGACCGAATTACTATGGTGGGTTCTCTGACCACTTGCCTGTATTTGTGGAGATTCGGGTGGATTGAGTACCATAGACTGGCTTTCAGCCAGCCTAATGTTGTCAACTTAAGAAAATTTTAAATATCCAATTTATCTCCATAATGGTTAACACTTCGCAAGGTTCGAGCTTGGATATTCCTTGTTGGGTGTTGGATATTCAAAATTCGATTTCCTTAAGTTGACAACATTAGACTGAAAGCCAGTCTATGCTACGCATCAGCCATTCGGTTTCTTCTTCTTCACCGACTTCTTCGCATCCCTTCTCAAGCCATCAAAAAACTCTTCAAACGTATTAAATTGCCGTCGATAATTCAGACCAATTCCCATTCGATTATTTCTATTGCCATCCAATGCTTGCTCAGATCGTTGATAAAATCTAACTTTGAATCTTCTATTTTCGGTCAAGTAATATTCCGCCACAAAGTCACTCCCGTAGAAAATTCCTGAGATCGTTTCTGTACTTCTGACCACGCCCCCACTCACACTTAATTGGTCATCTAAAAATCGAGGGTTCAAATTCACTTGTACTTCCGAACCTGCTAAAGCAGTCGTTTGTCCTCCTTCCAAATCTAGTTCTCCCGTTTGATAAGTATTATATGCCAAATCAAAATCAACTCCTGAAACACCTCCAACTTCACTAAAGGCATCAGACAAAAGATTAGTAATGTACAAAGAAACACGAGTCGTCAAATACTCCGAAACCGTATTGATACCACTCGATGTCCAATCAAAATCTGACAAGTTTTCTTGCCCAGAAGGAATAAATCCACCGATCACAATCAAGCCAAACACCTGTCGGTTCAACTCACTTTGATCCTGTCGAATCACTCTTAATTTGGTATCCACATAATTTTTCACCGTCCCCGTGTTGAGTCTTGGAAATGAAATATCAAAATTAATATCAGGTTTGAGCAAGTCGCCAGTCAGGTTCATTTTCAAATCTACATTGGTCGGTTTTCGAGATTGCGATTTCAATTCATCATCTCCTAATTCAATATATTCCAAAATAAAATTATAAACTGACGTACTCAATCGATCATATTTTGCATCCAAATTAATGATCGCACCAAAAGGATCACCTGTCCAATTTATTCTTCCACCTCTCTCTACTTTGAATTTTTTATTGACAATATTGTAGAGTGTAAATAAGTAATCTCCTTCGGCAATCACATATTCTCCAAACAAAGTAATCTCCCCATCTCGAGGAATAAACATTTGTAAAAACCCATTTCCTTTTCCTCGAATAATATCACCAGCACGTTCATCAATAATCAGCGAAACTTCCGCCTCTTCGGTCATCTCGACATTCATCCTGATTTCCATTCCTCTGATTTCTTTGGCGAGTTTTCCATCTCCCTTTTCATCCTTTTTTCTAAATTCAATAAAACTTATTTCAGAACTATTTTGAGTATCGTAAGTGATCGGAATAAAGAGTTCTGAATCTTTTCCAGTCTTAGCATTTATGGTCAAATCAGTCTCGGTGAATTTTCCAGAAAAAACAGCATCTACCTGCCCTACTGCATGACCATAATAAAGTGGGTTATTAATTTTTTCCGTATTGAGCACCAACAACCGATCTGAAGAAAGTCTAGCTTCCAGACCTGGATTTTTAAAATTATTATGAAAAATTCCGCCCGTCACATTCGCCACATTCCCATATTTATCAGTAAAAGTATTCCCTGTAAAATCAAAAAAGTTATCTATGATTTTTACACGAGTGGGCGTTCCTTGACCAAAGAAATATCTTGTATTTAGATAGTCAACCGTAATTGCTCCATTGTAGATTTCAGCATGCCCTTGAGATTTAATTTTTTGCTTTGGGATGCCGCTGATGTTAGTCCGAATATCCACTAGACCAACCGTTTCAGAAGCATTTTCTCCAATAAAATATTCTAAAATATTTAATGGATAATTTAATAATTCTAAATCGAGATTAAAATATTTGGAAGGATCTAGTTTTCTATTGGAGACTTCATTAGTCTTTCCTGACATTTTTTTGGTGGAAGGTAAAATCACATATCCATCTAGATTTAATTCTCTTAAACCACGCTGAATAGAAAGTTGAGTAGTCAATTGGCTTTCCAGATCAGCCAAATTAGCATTCAATTCAAACTTGCCCCAATCATCTCCGTTCACCCAAAAAGTATCACTTTGAATCAGCGCATTTATATTTCCTAAATTATAAATATCAGGGGTGGTCAAATCAATTGAATATCTTCCTGCAAAATCCATTTGTTTATAATTCCAAATACTATCAATAAATCCAGTATTGAAATTTTCTAATTTCATATGAATTCCTTTTTTTTCGATATCCTCAATGATGACCTTTCTGTTCTCATTAGTCAGCATAAAATTTTCAGTTTCCAAAATTCTTCTTCCTATTTGAAGATAATTTTTTTCACTTATTTCCCACTTTTCTCCAAAGATCACCAAACTATCATTGGACAAACTGACATTAAATCCGCCATCTTCAAAGAACACTTTTCCTCCGATATTAAACCGATCAAAAGTCCCTCTTTCTCCAATTACGCCAATTTCAAATTCGACGGTATCTCTATTTAATCGACCATCAATATTAATTTCTGGGATTTTATTTTCTCCATTCAATATAGCATAAAATGGAATTAAGGAAGTCAAATTTCCAATACTTTTGACTGCACTTGAATTCAATTTTATTCCGCCGATTTCGACATTATCATAAGTCAATTCTTCGACATCTAATTCAAGATTTACTTTATAATTAATGCCGTCGTAATCTCCTTTGACCAATAAATTTTTGATCGTATCTAATTTTGGATCAATTAAATAAGTGAAGTTTTTAGAGTCAATTATTTTTACATCAAAATCAAATTCTGTTAATTTCAATGTATCTCTTTTCGCTTTAATATTTAATCTTTCAGAAATCTCTGGGTAGTTTTTTTCGACAAAAAGAAGGAAGGCATCAGGTACTTCTTGAATGTCAAAATCTCCTGTAATCTCTCCTTCAAAAATTTCAGATTTGGCAGAAAAAATTCGCTGTCCTTCGTCTCCAAAAATAGAATAAAAAGATAGTGTATCAACCTCGTATTTTTCTGTTCCATTTTTTTGAAAAACAAGGTTTCTAAAATTGGCATTTCCTTCCAAGTTTGAAATATTTACATCTCGAATATTGAGATCCATTTCACCAGTAATTCCGAAATCTTGTTCCATCAAATTTAGGTCATCCAAATTCAATGTATTGACCTTCGCTTGAAAATCAAAAACTGGAATCGTATCTCGAAAATCGACACTTCCGTTAAACGATAAGTCTATATTCTCATCCTTTATTATAAAATCTCCATCAAACAAATTTTGCGTCAATTGACCATCCATCTTGAAGTCGTGATAGGTATATTCTCGAAAAGTAAAACTGTCCACATTGGCATCAATTTTTGCTCTGGCAGTCGAAGCAGTAATACCTACGCCTTCCGAAATTTTGGAAGTAACGGTGATTTTTCCTAACTGATCATTGCCTGTCCAAGTCTTCAAATCAAAATCTACTAAGTTCAAATTTCCAGTATATTTTGCACCATCTCGACCATCTTTTAAATCCAAACGCATATCCATCATAGCACTTCCTAAATCCGTTTTAAGGTCTCCATATGCAACAAAATCAACAAAAAACCCATCAAAACGTCCTGTAAAGTTGATATTCCCTAGTTTATTAAAATTATTCGGTGGATTAAAATGGGGTACTAATTGGCGCAAAGTCCAGACATCAGTTTTTAATCTTTTCAAGTCAAGATTCAATCTTTCATCTCCTTTATTCGCTAAATCTCTAGAATTAAAACCTCCTTCGATAATCGTTTTTTTACCAATCAACAATTTCAAATCTTCCCCTCTTAATTTATTAATTCGACCTATGATTTTTCCGTCCAGACGAATGACTTCATCAGCATTAGCTACAAAAAATTTATTATTTTTTAACTTAGGTACAAAAGCAATTACATCTCGAAGTGCTACCCGACTATTTTCAAATTTTACATCCATATTTATCTTATCTTCAAAACTTCGGAAGCTAGTAAAATCTTGATATTTAAAAATAATAGTGTCTTGAATATGGCTGTAAGGTGTTGTTAAATTTACGTCATTTAATTCCGTTTTTCGAGACGTAATTCTGACATCGGGAGAGGACAAATTTTCCAAAACAAAACCGCTTGTTTCGGTCGCTGAAAGTTGTTTTAAGTTTCCTGTAAAAACCATTTCTGACATGGCAAAACTATCAATCGCAATATTTATATCAAAGGCTTCCAAATGAGTAAAATCTAACTCTTCTGCGGAGGTAGTTTTGACTGGAGATTCTCGATAATTATGAAGACTTAATTTTCCATTTCCAAAATCAAAATCGTGAATCAAAAGTTGGAAAGGTTTCTTCGTAGAATCAGCTTGCAAATCGACTTCCACTATTGCTTCAATTGCTTCAATCAAGGAAGTGTCCTTCGCCAAAGGTTTTCGTTCCTTCAAGTCAACTTGAACATAAGCATCAGAAAATTTGACCGAATTAATAGAAACGATACTTTCGATTAAATCAATTTCATCTACTTTTATTTCTCCATCTCTAATTAAAACATTGAGGCGTTCGCCTTTGACTTCGTCATCATTTTCGAAGGTGACATTTTTTAAATATAATACGTCCGCCCCGATAAAAAACGGTCTAGATGTCTTTTTTCCTTTCTTTACTTTTGGAGGAAAAAGTTTAGTTAATAATTGATTTAGATTTGATTGAGGTTCGCCTTCTTTTCGTTTTAATTTGAGTTGGGCATTTTGCAAAGTGAGGTCGCTCACATCTAAATTACTTTGGAGTAAGTTGAAAAAACTAGAGTTAAAATTCACCACTAGTTTTTCACTAAAGAGCAAAGTATCTCCAGCAAAATCTTCTAGATAAAAACTATCTAAAACGAGTTTGTCAAAAACTTCAAATTCAACATTTTTAAATTCGACCTTGGTATCTAGATCTTTGGAAAGTCTTTCGGTGAGTTTTTTCCCTGCCCAATTCTGGACAACTTCCATCCGTAAGAGCATTGTTATAATAGTCATCAATAGCACAAAAAGCAGAGCAATTAACATCACTCCACGTACAATTCGTTTTCCCCAAGATCGTTTTTTGGGAACCACAATTTCTTCTTTGCTATTGTCTTTTTTCATGTTGAAAAAATGATAGAATTATTGTTTAAATCTATCTTAATTTTAAACGGCGAAAATACGGAAATAGATGTTAAAATTAGTTGATTTAACGAAGTTTTAAGTTACTATAAAATGCGAGTGTTAGATTGTAACGTAGATTTGGCTTTAGTCGAATAGATTTTTTTTTACAGCTAAAAAGAGTATTAGGCAAAGTTCAATAATAAACTTACATTCTTGACTGTTTCTTTTGTTCCTATTTTTCACTTTGAAATCAGTCATTTATCCAGATAAACTCGTGCTTTCAAAATAAAAACTAGAAACAAAATAATCTACTCAAGAATGTAAATTTATTAATGCACTTTACCTTACGTTTTTTTAAGAAAAACATAATAATTGAATTGGAAAAAAATCCGCTGCGATCTTTTTTTCAGGTCAGCTAAAATAGACTGCCACGTGTGAATTCAATTACTCGTTCTTCTGACCAATAATGTCCTTTTGGATGCGACTGCGGAAAGCCAACATGCCCTCCATATTTTGGCGTTAATAAATGAAGATTTGGATTCGATTTCGCTGCTTCATATGGGTAACAAGATTCACTCAAAAATGAATCATCTTTGGCATTAATCAGCAAGGTTGGAATAGCTATATTTTGGAAAAAATTCCGACTCGAACTTTGTTCCCAATAATCATCCGCACTAGCAAATCCGTGAACTGGAGCGGTGAGATTACCATCAAAATCTCCAAAAGTTTTGGAAGCTAAAATTCGCTCGGCATCCAAGTCAGGATACAAGTGTTGCTTGAGTTTAAATTTTTCTTTGAGCGATTTTAAAAACTGATTGAGATAAATATAATTATGCCATTTCTCTATTTCTGCGCTGCAACCTGCCAAGTCAACTGGCGCTGAAATACCGATGGCTTTTTTAATCTTAGGATGGATATTTTTTCCTTTTTCTCCTACATACTTAAGCACCACATTTCCACCGAGACTGAAGCCAATTAAGACCATTTCTTCGTAGTCATATTTTTCAAAAATAGTATTGATGAGAAAATCTAAATCGGTCGTTTCACCACTATGATATCCTCTGCGCACTAAGTTCATTTCTCCGCTGCAACCTCTGAAATTCATCGACACCGAATCCCAATTTTGTTGATTAAAAATGCGGTTCATTCCTAAAATATATTGGCTTCTTGATGAACCTTCTAGCCCATGCAAAGTGATGATGATTTTCTTTCCTCCGACTCTCGACCAATCTAAATCTAAAAAATCTTCATCGGGTGTAGTGAGTCTTTCTCGTTGATATTTGACTTCTTTTATTTTTCGAAATAAGGAAGGATAGATGGTGGAAAAATGATGATATTTGAATATAAACGAGGGTTTATATTTTTTTGATTTTAAAATAGGCATAAAGAAAACGTGTTGTTATTTTAGTTTTTATTTTTTTACTGTACACTTTTTGAAAGTTGATTTTTTTTTAAAAATGGAAAATTCAATAGCAATGGCAATTTTAGTTCGGTGAAATAAAAATATTAAGAATTAAAAATTGAATTGCTATTGCTGAACTACTGTATATGATAATCAGGTTTGGAAACCCGATCTACATTTTCCACTCTCACTCCTACTCCATTCAATGCTGCATTGCCAGTCAATTCATCTATTCTTTCATGGTCGGTCAAATCATTAATACTGATGCCCGCATGCTCTTGAGCGATTTTCATTTTTACGCCTTTTCGACCATGTCCCCAACCTTGCGGAATGGAAACAACACCTTGCATAATTTCATCACTTAATTGTGTTTCGATTTCGACGGAACCAACTTTAGAAGTCACTTTTACTTTATCACCATTTTGAATTTGAAGTGCTTCGGCATCTTTTGGATTTAAGATTAGCGTACATTCATTTCGTCCTTTGACCAAGCGGTAGGAATTATGCATCCAAGTATTATGACTTCGCAATAATCGTCTGCCAATCATTTGAAAAGGAAACTCGTTTTCGGAATTTTCTTTGGAGAAAAAAGTAGATTTAAGTCTTTCCAAATCGTCCACCAAAATTTGAGGAGCCAATTGAATTTTATCATCATTCGTTTGCAAGCGACTAATCAAACATGGTCGTAATGCACCTAAATCAATTCCATGAGGCTGCTCTTTTAGCATTTCCAAATTAATCCCTTGATCGGCATAGATTCCAGATTGAAGCATGCTGTCTAAAACATATTCTGGGGTTAATTGACTTTCAGGCTGATCGGTCAAAATGGAAATAAACCTTCTTAAAATTTCCCAATCATATTTTTGTTCTGCTGTTTTTTCAAAAAGTGGGTGTGAATATTTTACTGTATTTTTTACAGAAAATACATTGAAGAAAATATCAAAATGAGGAATTTCTAAACCTGTTGCTGCTGGCAAAATAATATCAGCATGCCGTGAAGTTTCATTGAGATAAATATCCACCGAAACCATAAAATCTAATTGGTCAAAAGCTTCTGCTAATCGGTCTCCATTGGGACTTGAAAGAACTGGATTTCCAGCAATACAAATTATTGCTTTAATCTGTCCTTCGCCTTCTGTAAGTATCTCATCAGCCAAAGTTGCGATGGGAAATTCAGAATTGTAATATGGTAAATTTCGGACACGAGAACGATATCGCCCATAGGAATCCAACTTACCTTTTTTATTCGTAATTTTTAATACATCAAATGCAGGTTGCGTAAACATGGCACCTCCTACTCGATCAAAATTACCCGTAATAATATTTAAAACATTGGTTAGCCATTGGCAAAGTCCACCAAAAGTCTGGGTAGATGCGCCCATTCGACTGTAGCAAACTGCACTTGGAGCCTTGGCAAACTGAGTCGCCAATTCTTCTATTTTTTCAACTGAAATCCCGAGGATGGGAGCAATTTTTTCTAGGGAAAAATCCTTTGTCATTTCTGCTACTTTTTCAAATCCAATCAGACTTGATTTTAAGTGCCTTAAATTGACCAAACCTTTATCTTCTATAGTTTTTATCAAACCTAACAATAATAATGCATCTCGTTCTGGGCGAATAAAAATATGCTCATCAGACTTTCTTGCCGTCTCTGTCCTGCGAGGATCAATGACGACAATTTTTCCACCTCTTGCTTGTATTCTTTTCATTCTTTTAGAAAAATTCGGAGCAGTCATCATGCTTCCATTTGAGACCATTGGATTACCTCCTATGATTAACATAAAGTCGGTGCGATCAATATCTGGAATCGGCATAATCATCCCATGACCAAACATAAAGTTAGAAGCGAAATGATGAGGCAACTGATCGGCAGAGGCAGAACTGTACCGATTATTGGTACCAAGTGCTCGGAGGTACAATGGTAAAAATACGCCATTTCCAAAATTATGGGCATTGGGGTTTCCGAGATAAGAACCGATAGCATTTCTTCCAAATTTCTTTTGAATAGATTTTATTTTAATGCTAATTTCTTCATAAGCAGCTTCCCAACTAATAGATTCCCATTCGCCATTTTTCGTTTTTCTAAGGGGTGTTTTTAAGCGATCTGGATCATGGTAAATATCTTGGAGCGCAACAGCTTTTGGACAAATATGACCTTCGCTCAAAGGGTCTTTTGGATCGCCTTTGATGCTTTTTATTTCTTTCCCTTGATGGGTGATTTCGATACCACACATTGCTTCACATAAGTTACAAGTGCGATAATGTTTCTTCAACTCTGTCATATTCAATTTTTTCCTAAAATAAGGGAATAATTTAGTGAAATTGAAATCTGTGAAAATCATTTTTAATTTTTTGGAGAGAAATAAAACTAGGATATTTAATTTTATGGTTTGGATATAAATCGGCTTGGGTGCATTTCAACTTGTCGCTTTTGACACCTAATTTATCTCGTTTCCCAAATTTCAATAAAAATTAATCATCCGATACAGCATATATCGTATTATTGGAATCTTCTATTTAATAACTCATTTGATTTTTGCGAAATAAAAATCATTTTTAGAATGAATTATTTTTATTAATTTAAAGCAAACTTTACCCCTTTACCAATCCATATTGCCATATTTTTTTTTTATAAAAGCTAGACTTAAAACTAATAAGTTCATGTTCACAATTATTCATAAGTTATTTTG
>Ga0114956_1002024_pt1 | contig 16039 bp, 10 predicted proteins | sample MaitaG_FD_87304 | JGI IMG/M metagenome (GOLD analysis project Ga0114956, IMG submission 87304) | Marine algal microbial communities from Maine, USA - Maine_Asex2 metaG | ecosystem: Host-associated > Algae > Red algae > Unclassified | place: Maine, USA | collected 2015-01-05 | reverse complement strand
TTAATTGAGTCTACTGATGCCGATGAGGTGTTTACCTTAATTGCGGTTGGTAAGTGGCAGTATTGGCATGGCCTTGATCGCTTGCTTGATTCTGTGGCGATGCGGAAAGAAGGAGACATACGTTTGTTGGTCGTTGGCATGACGCCGCACTTAAAATCTCTGCAGACATCTGCCATGCACGCTTCGCCCAGCATTGAATTTTTAGGATCACTTTCCGGCGACAACTTGACGGCCGCTTTTTCCCGCGCAGATGTAGGAGTGGGTGCCCTCGGTTTGCATCGCAAGGATCTTGCTGAGGCGAGTCCTCTCAAACACCGTGAGTATTGTGCACGAGGCCTACCTTTTATCTATGCCTCGCGTGATCAGGATTTTGACGGCTGTGATTTTATAAAAAATATTCCAGCAACGGATGATCCAATCGATTTGGATGAGATAAAGGAATTTTGCCTTCAGGCCCGAAGATTTTCCCGCGCCGATATTCGCGCATACGCCCGGCAGAACCTTGGCTGGGAAGACCGGATGCAAAAAATCATGGAGCTTGTCTCATGAAAAGTCACGCAGCAATTTCTCATACATCTCCGCAAGGGGAATATCGTAGTAGCTTGCAGTATCAAAAAACTGATTGTGGAAATTTACATTCAAAATTCCACTTTCACCATTGGCCTGAAAAAAGGCATAAAATATTTGTTTAAATTTTGCACCATCACGCCCAGCCTCGTGAAAGCAAGAAGAATCCATGAATGCGAGTGGATGACAGGTCAGATCTAGGGCCTTTTCCTCATCAAAGGAATAATAGGAATATGGAAACGCGGTGCCACAACGAAATCCCACATGGCGATTGTAGCCCATGCTAAAATCATGTTTGATGCCGACATCAATCAAGTGTCGTGGCGTACGCCGAAAGTCGAAATGCAAATAATGCTGCCTCGAGTTTACAAGGGAGTGACCGACAGATTTACCCAAGCGATCGTATTCTTCAGCCAGCAATTCCCCATCGCGATAGGTCAAGTACGAGGGGTGCAATCCGATTGTATATTCGTGGGCCGCAGCGAGCTGCACCACCTTTCGCACTGCATCGTCAGATTTATGAGGGGGATCAAAGGTGTGCTCGCCGCCGACAATCAAAAAGAGGTATTTCTCTCCTGGGTATTTTTGATCAAGCAACCACTCCAAATTTTGATAGGGATCATTCCCTCCCTTCCAGGTAGAGCGGTAGTAATCTTTCACAAGTCGTGGCAAATGAGCTAGGCGCTCTCCTCGCCGCAGATGGCCAGCAATTTTTCGAAAAATCTGAAATTTGCTTGTATATTTTTTGAGATAGTCTATGTCGTGCGTCAGCACGATTTTTGTTTCTATTGGCTTGGATGGCAACTGAAGTATTGAGCGTAGGAGCAGGATCAAGTGGTCGACCACTGGCTGTCGATGCAGATTGTGGGCGATCAGAAAATGCTGGTCTTCTTTGAGGGCATCCCATTCATTGAGGTCGTCATCGGTGCAAAACCACTCTTCGTAGCGACTGATGTGAAAAAAGATGCTTTCGAAAATATCAAATGAGATGGCATGATTATTTAGCGTCTTTTCGGGATGCTTGACAGATTCTACGGAGTGGAATAATTGATTTTGATGGCGATAGGAATTTGCGAAGAGAGATTCCTTTCCTGAGGATATATTATAAAATTGATGTTGGCGGTAAATCCAGACACTATCAGTTACTCCATTTTTTGTGTAGTGAATGGTCTTTCCTGATAATCCAGTTTCCTGCAGGGCAATCATTGAATCTTGGAAATGGGGGTGACCATTGATGAAATCCAAGGTATATTTTAACCGATGACCAATGCCCTCGTCAGATTTCAGGATGTAAATATGTTTACTGGATTCTCGCAAAATTCAAAATTTGCCCAATGCGGTGAGAGCACCTTCCAGCAGACGATGACTGGATCCATAAATGCGTACATAGGGTTTTTTTACACCACCGAGCGATCTGTACAGAGATGCAATATTGGGGATCATGCCGCCTTCAAAATCAAAGTGATCGACGGACGCGGAGACCTTTTGAATGATCTGCCATAATAAAAAGGGTACCGCTCCACTCTGGTGCAAGGCAGGGTCTGAACCCGTCAGCAGATTGTAGGCAGCATTTTGATCGTGGACAATGAGTGCCGCAGCATGGATTTTTTCATTCGCATCTACAGCCGCCAGCAGAAGATGTTTGCCATGAGCATGCAGAGATTCCACCAACTGCGCGAGAAACGCTGCCGAGAATGGAACGTGTGCCCGCTGTTTGGCAAAGGTTTTTTCGAGCATGCTGTATAATTCGGCTTCGGTTGCCTGACGTATTGTGAGTATTTTTTCTGCAGTACGTATTGCATTTCGCGCGCGTGATTCGAAGTGACTCAGAACTCGATCATGATCACGTATCGATGGCAAAACATACGTCAATTCTAGTTCTGATTTCAACCCCAATAGATTCCAATTTATGATCGGTGTATCAGGATGCAACAGTAGATTGAGGTAGTGGACTTTGGGAATGGCCTGAATAATCTGCTCGACGCATTTTTCTTGATGACGAGCCTGCGTATTTTCTTTTCCTTCCGTCAGCCCAAAATTAAAGTTCAGGTAAGGAGTCAGGGGAGGCATGCGGACCCAAGAAACGATGCCGGCCTTGTGTCCATGATAATAGGGCAGTGCGCCTTGCATCACTTGAGCCTTGTTCAGTTGGGTAGCGATCGACCACTGCTTCGCCCCCACGGTGGCGTCCCACCACCAAGGTTGAGAAAAGATTGATCCTTTTACCTTGTCCAGATGTGTCTGATATTGCTCAAGCAAATATGAGTCCATTTTGTAAGCTCAATATCTATATTTTTAGAAGGCTATGTGCGGATTTTTTGGATTTGTAAATATCACCCGGCAGCAGGATCAGGCGGTTTTGTCTGATGCAATGCATGTGATGGCTAGCCGCGGACCAGACGATGCCAGGACATGGATCGGGAATGGTGTCGGGTTGGCACATTGCCGACTTGCGATTTTTGATCCTTCGGATCGCGGAGCGCAACCCATGACCAAGTGGAAAAAGACGATCGTCTTTAATGGAGCAATTTATAATTTCGCCGAGCTGAAGAGGGAATTGAGCAATGACTACGAATTTGAGACAGATTCCGACACTGAAGTTATTTTGGCCGCCTACGATAAATGGGGCGATGCATGCCAGGATCGGTTTAACGGGCAGTGGGCATTCTGCATTTTGGATCTTGGTACTGGCGATCTTTTTGCCTCGAGAGATCGTTTCGGGATCAAGCCGCTGTATTGGCTTGAACACGAAGGAGTCCTATACTTTTCATCCGAATATCGATGCTTTGAGTGCATTGACGGATTTCAATTGCGTGCAGATGAAGACTTCATCATCTCCTATCTCTCGAAGCGAAAGTCGCAAATGGTCTGTCCCTATCAGAATATTATGCAGCTCGAGCCCGGCCACCAGCTGCGATGGCAACGCAGGGAGGAGCGGCTACAAGTAACCCGGTTTTATCAGCTGCCTGCAGCGTCGATAGCACCGATCGATTTTACCGAAGCAAGTGCTCATTTTAATCAATTGTTGACGGATGCGGTGCTACTCAGGATGCGTGGTGATGTTGCCTACTGCAGTACCCTGTCCGGTGGTATCGATAGCAATTCAATTGCTTCCATCATAGCAAGTGAGGTTGGGCAAGTTCGTACATTCAGCATTATTTTTGGAAGTGGAAAGTCAAAGTTCTCAGAGGAAAACGAGATTCGTCAAAGCATGGCCTTTTTCAAGCAGGATCACAATTTAGTCGAGGCTGATGCCCAGTCTCTCGTAGATGAAATAGATGTGATCACGCGACAGCAGGAGCTACCCATTGCCTCGATGAGTGTGTTGGCTCAATGGCGTTTGTATCGCAGGATTAAAAATGACGAGTGCAAGATCGCGATTGATGGGCAAGGAGCGGATGAATATCTGATGGGCTATGATTCATTTCTAAAAAAGTATCCAAGTAATCTAATTTATTATCCGGGCTTGGTGATGAGCCACTTGGTAAAATCTGGATCACAGGAAATTAAACTCAAAAGCGGCGAGCAATTGATTGCCAAGGAAACCGATCCCGTTGATTCAGCCATGCGAAATAGCTTGCCCTTTTTGTTGCACACCTTAGATCGAAATAGTGCGGGATCTGGGGTGGAGTGTCGGGTGCCCTTTTTAGATCATCGGCTGGTCGAATTTACGCGCACGTTGCCTACCTCCTATTTGCTCAATAGGGGAGTGCGTAAGCGGATACTTTGGGCGGCCATGAGAGAGGATATTCCGCCTTATCTTACTTCTCGGAGAGCAAAGAGAGCTTTTCTCACACCCCAGGATTTATGGGTCGAGGAGCACCAAGCCTTGCTGGCCAAAGAGGTGCACTCAAAAATCGATCTGATTGAGAAATACATCGACATTGATCATTTCAATTTTGCGGTACTCACCAAGCAAGACCAGTGGCGCCTATTCACTTTACTTCATTGGCTCAGGCAATGGAACTAACCCAAGTGGTGAAATCGCGCATTACATTTATTGAACTAAATCATCACTTTGAAGTGTTGCGCCCCATGCTGGAGCTAGTCGATCTGTCCAGGTTTTCGGTGCAGGTAGCGGTGCGTTCCATTTTTTACGAGCAGTACGAATATGCAAATAAAAATGATTTTGAGTGGGTATTGTTTCCTGATACGGAGGTGCAAGCCGAGTGGATTGATAAGATCAATAATTTAAATACGCAACAATTGGTCATTGTCGTGACGGGTAGCTCACAGAGAGCTGCCTTGGCCCGTCGACTGACAGGTTTAAATTATGCCCTGCTCATTCATAATTACACACCCACTTTTCATCCATTTAGGTTGGACTTTACTGGAGCGACATTTCGTGATATTTTGAGGGGAGCTAAATATTATTTATACTATCCTGGATTGAAGAAATTGTTGAGGGGAGCTTCTCATTTATTTTTCCTCCATGATCAGGTACATGCAGAGATTAGTCCCTCCGTGCAAGAAAGATATCCGATCGTGTCAAGTCCTGCGCTTTTTTATCGAGTATCCGCAATAGACGATGTGCTTGAAGCAGATGAGCGAAAACGCATCGTTCTGCCGGGTACGGTAAAGTCCAACGGAAGAGACTATGCAGGTGTTGGAAAAGCAATGCAATCGTTGAGTGATGCACAACTTGCGAAAGTGCATCTTCATCTTTTGGGAGCGGCTTCGACTCCTTTTGCGCGTGATGTACTCAAGCCCTATCAAAAATTGCTTGCCCGAGGCTTGACGATTAGTTCGGAGACACATGCAATATCGTCTGCTGAGTATGATCGCATTTTTCAGCATGCCGATTTAATATTGTGTCCATATAAAGCACGATTTCGGTTGGGCCTTCATACCGATCGATTTGGGCTCAATTCCATTTCAGGTACAATGAATGACTTGATCCGATTTGGCCGACCCGCGCTGGTGTCAAAGTATCATCCTTTTCCATCAGCGCTTGAACGAAGTGTCGTTCGTTACGATGGCCTGGCCGATTTAACGTTGCAACTGTCACGTTTTCTTGCAGGAGAATTAATGTTTGATTTGGCTGTCCCGGAATCGTATCGAAGAGAACATTGTTGCGACAATTTTAATCAGTGGTTGGTAGATCGTCTATGAGACCGCTCTTCTCCATTATTGTGCCCACACACAACAGATATGCGCTTTTGCAAGAGTGTATTGCATCTGTGCTTAGACAAACGTGCAATGACTGGCAGCTGATCATTGTTGATGACGGCTCGACGGATGATACTGCAAAAATGGAATTTTCGGATGAGCGCATTTCGATTATTCATCAGAAAAAATCTGAACGAAGCGAAGCGCGAAATCTCGGAATTGAAAACGCAAAAGGACGATTTCTTCTTTTTATCGATGATGATGACTACATCCTCGATAATCACTTGACAATATTTAAAGAAGCGATTGAAAAAGGCGGCGACGAGCTAATATACCGGACAGGATTTATTCGTAAGGATATGGAGAGGGATTCCACAGTGGCAGGGACTAATTATTCTGTTACAAAGCATGAAAATCCAGTCAATTTTGCGGCATTTCAGATGTGCGGAGTCTGGTCACTTTGCATACCAAAAGCCTGCCTGGAGGAGGAGCGCTTTCCCATAGGATTTCCGCACTGGCAAGACACGCATCTCATCTTGCGACTATTTTCGAGATATCCATTATCTCAGTTACCAACGCACAGCTATATCTATCGAATTCATGCTGACATGGGGTCTAGAAAACGAAAGACAGGACCGGCCCTGAGGCAGCAGGCGAAGATCAACGTGGCGGCTATCGAGCATTTTTTTAATAATTATTCTCACCTGACTCAAGCGTATCTACCTCGCCATGCCCGTAGCTTTCTCTGTGATGAAAAATGGCTTGAATACGCCGTGAAGGCCGAGACGCACAATGACTACGAATCGGCCAGAATCTTCAAGAAAGAAGTGTCTCGTTTTCGAGCTTCATTGTGGAAGTACTATATCCTCTACTACTGGAATATGCTCAAGTCAGAATGAGGAGGGAAGGGCTAGGCCAGATTTGGTTTTACTTCGATGGTGACATAAAAGTCCAGCGCTTGATCTAGCTCCGTTTGCTTTACAAATAGATCGCTCTCTGAAAAAGAAGTGGAATTTGAACTGCGTTGACGAAATAGATTTTTTATTTGTGCGGGAACAAGCTTTTTTAGTGCATTAAAAGGTGATTTTGAGATTGGCCGAGAACGTCTGATTCTTAATTGCTCCAGTTCCATTATTTCAGCAGGACCGAAGACGCCTTCGATTTTGTAGGAGTCTACCAGATCGATCGAGTCCAATAACTCTCTGAGATCCTGCACTGTGTATTCTTTCTGATGGTACGTATTCCAAGGTTTTTCATTTTGGCGAAGACGCAGTTTTCGATTGGGAGTAGTAAGTACCAAAGTGCCGGAGGAATGGAAAGTCTTTAGAATGCTCCCAAGTAGCGCCTTACCATCCTCAAAATGTTCAAGCACCTGAAACATCGTGACTAGGTCATAATGTCCGTCTGGCATCTCCTTGGAAAGATCCAGATGCGAGAATGTACAGCGTGGGTTGCCATATAAGCGTGTTGCACTTTCGATCACAGAAGGATCGTAATCGACGCCATGAACAAACATCGAATTTGATAGAAAGGAGCAGCCGTAGCCATCCCCGCAACCTAAATCGCATACTTGGATATCAGATGGAAATCGTTGAGAAACGAGTTTATAGCTCAACATGTGGCGGCCAAAAAGTAATTTATCAAAGGGATCTCCACCTGCCGATTCTGGGCGAATTCTTTCTTCCTTGACGAAGGGTGTTTTGTCTTTGGACATCGTGGAAAATATAACTTTATCTTCTCAATCATGCACTATTAATCACAGATGAGGATTACTATTTGGCTTGAGAACTATTTGGCCAAGTCTGAAACGTTCGTTTTGCGTCAGGTCGAGTACCTCGCTGGGCTTCACGATGTCACTGTGCTATGTAGAGAGATCACAAGAGAGACAGAACTGGGACATGTTTTCAGGCATGTGCCCAAATGGCCATGGCAATCACTGAACCAGAGATTTTATTACTGGCCTCAACTTTCTTGGCGTTTCAGGTCCGAGATTCGCCAGTTTTTCAAGGTAAGTGAAGTAAGTCTTCTTCACTGTCACTTCGGAATTCAAGCACTGGTACTTTTGGATAACTACATTCCAAAGCACATTCCAGTGTTCATTACATTTCATGGGTATGATATTTCCAGAATATTGACGAAGTCATGGTTGTATAGACAAAGATTACGAAATCTACTGAAGCACGATAACGTGCATCCGATTTTCGTCTGCAAATTTCATCAGCTACAGGCAGAAAAATTTGGAATTCGAAGCTCCCAGGCAAAAGTCTTGTACAACGGAACAGACACCTTGTTTTTTAGACGAACACTTAGAAGTTCACCAAAGGACTCCACCCAGTTTGTACAGGTATCACGTTTTGTAGGAAAGAAGGGACATCGCTATACCATTCAGGCATTTGCACGGTTTAAAGCTAAAAACCCAACTGCCAAGTTCCGTCTGATGCTAATCGGTGATGGACCCTTGAGAAGAGATGCCGAGCACTTGGTTCAGTCTTTGGGTCTTTCAGAGCATGTCCAATTTTTGGGCTGGTGCGATCAGCTAGAAATTCGCGAGCAGCTCGATCAATCGCATATCTATGTGCAACATTCTGTCACCGATGAGAGTGGAGATCAGGAAGCGACCTCAGTGACCATTCTGGAAGCGATGGCTATGGAATTGCCCATTCTAACCAGCGATCATGCCGGTATCCCTGAGCTATTTGAAGATAGGAATGCGGATGCTACGTTGGTGCAGGAGAAAGACATCGCTGGATTTGTGCAGGGAATCGAAGGTATGATGGGAAGGGGCTACTCACAAGTTAACAGGCAAATCGTGATTGATAACTTTAATATCGAAAAGAGAAACTCAAGACTTGAGGAATTCTATCGAACGGCAATATCGGGTGCTACTGATTGAAGTCTGCCCGATGGAAAATGAAAAAATTTGACCTTGACGTAGTCTCTGGGAATTTCGGATCCCAAGAAAAGGGATTTTCTATCATCTGCTGCAAAGTCCAGCCGTCGATGTATTTCTGAATGAGTGAGAGAATATCGCGTTCTTTCACATGTTGACTGTCTTCCCCAACTTGGTTGGATGAATAGATAATGACGTATTTCTCAGCACAATTAAAAAGTAATTCCAAGTAATTGCGAAAGCTGCCAATTGATGTCAAATGAAAGAGCACATCCATCGAAAGACTTGCCACTGCCGTTTCCTCTCGAATATGTTCTCCACTATACCAATGGAAAGTCCAATGATCTCTCTGCTTGAAACGATCACGACACATCTCTATGGCAGTTTGACTTACATCGTATCCAGAGTAACGGATATGTTTACTGAAAAGAGAAATCTGATTTCCGTCTCCACAGCCGAGATCTATAATAGAGCCAATGTCAAATCTTTGGATAAGATCATTGACAATTTCAGATTTGAAGTCAGCAAGTCTACCATAAGAACCCGCACCTGACGTACCTCCGTCCCGGTACCTTTTTTCCCAATATTTCTTGTCTCCCGGATAGCCACTAAGCACCCGCTTTAGACGGTTTCGCATCAGCGCAAGATAACCAGCTTCCCTAAATCGCGCTTAAAGAAGGAGCTAAAATCACGGCCTACATCCAATTTTTTTACAGCGTCTCCTGCATTATCTTCAATTCGTACGCGATAGAGATAGATGCCATTGGCGAGTCGATCACCAAATTGATCTGTTCCATCCCATTGAAAATCTGTTTGATTAACACCTCTTTTCAAAGGACCAAGTTCTGCGGTGCTGATGGTTCGCACAATTTGGCCAGCAGTGGTCATGATCTGAATACTGATCCGTTCTGGCAGCTCCTCACCGGTCATAGTAAATACGAATTGCGTTGAAGTTGAGAAAGGGTTGGGATAATTAAAGACTTCACTTACTGCTTGTTCAGAAATGACTTGAAAGCCAATATCGTAGCCACCTGGCCCTGATTTATTTCCAGAGTGATCGCTTCCTTGGACCTGTAGGCGATAGTAACCATCGACCAAAAAATTAGGATCAAATTCGATTCGTGCAGTTGAGTTATCTAATTCGGATGGAGTGAATTTGATCCGCTCATCATTCTCGATGTTCAACTTTTCTTCTGAGCCATCGGGATGAACCAAGGTGATTTCAAAAAGGGTAGGATCATCTAAAAGGAGCGCCGTATTCTCATCTCTTAAGGAAATGTTTATCAGCGGCCTCGGAGACACGATCTCTCCTTCACGAATGTAGACACCATCAAAGGTTACTTCTAAAAGAGGAGGATAAGAATCCCCTCGGACGAAGAATTCAAATATTCCAATGTTATTCAGATATGATTTTTCATTAAGCTCTTGTTCCGGATTCAACTCGATACTTAGACGATACTTTCCATTGAGATTGTCAGTGTCTAGTCTAAACTCCAAAGCCTGCGATCCGTTGGCTTCTGTGGGAGCCACCCGAATATCTGTGATTGTCGATTCATTTTTAGAATCTGTAAGGATGTAGCGGATTAAGACGCTGTCGATCTGATGTGAAGAAATGTTTTCTATTTGATAGTTTAAAACCAGTTGGTTGCCTTGATCTAATGTATCGGAATATGTCGCGTCTACTTCATTTGGATTGAGCACAAGATCCGGGAAGCCTTCAAACTCAACCCTCCACAAGTCAAGAACACTGCTCGTGTGCTCCAATTCGTCTGATGAAGAGAAGTCGAGTTGGATGAATGGATAGATTTCCGCATCGACGAAATCGAGTTCCAAAGTTTCAGGTGATTGGAAAGTACGTTCTAATCCGACTGTTTTATCTGGATTGAGTGCACTGACTTTTAGGACATTGGAATCACTGGGTTCGATATTTTGCAGATTCCAAAGTAGAGAACCCCATTCTTTGGCAGGCCCAATTATGGTAGATGTGATTGACCCATTGGTACCAACAAACCGGTTAAAGATCTCGGTAATGATCAGATCTTCCTTGTTTAAGGCTATGTCTTCACCCAGAACACCAGCTCCTTTCTCGTAAATCATGGTGTATGGAACAGATCCTAGCTCTTTTAGCATACGTATTTTTGTCGCCCCCTGTTTTTCCAATGCGTCAAAAATGTTTGAATTGGAGGGATCGGTTTCCCACGTTTGCGGATGAAATTCTGACGCAGCATTGCGTAAAACAGAATAGACATAAACATTGTGGCCATCCGGTATTTCATTTTCCAACATGTTGACGAGTAGGGCTCGTTCCTCAGGCGTCGATGTGGGGAAAGCAAAAGCACGAAAAGTTGCGAAGCTCGATGAATTGATGCTGCCAAATTGACCACCTGAATTGGTCCAGAAGGCACCAGTCACCGGATCAACAACCATCACAGCAATGCCTTCTGGCATGATCGCCCACGGCCGTGTGGAAGCAGAAAAAGTCGAATAATTGTATTGAATGCCAACATCGCCGCCAAAAATGCCATTGTTGAGGGTCAGATAAAAGCCACTGCTATCGAAGCGGATATTTCGCTGGCCTTCGATCACGAACCCACGTACTTCATCTTGAAGTAACTGCTCATAATGTCCTTGGCTCCAGCCTTCACTGCCGTCTTGCAAATAAGTGAAGGAGCTTTCTTGCCAAATATAGGTCTGATCCTCTGTCGAGTCTGGAGAGACGCGCCAGAAGTAGACTTGATTCTCACTGTATGTAATTGGAGGGGTCCATTCTACCAAACCGCCGCTCCTTTCCGTTACAATGCGCTGTAAAAATGGGCTATCGAACTTGTTGGTTGTATCCAACTCGAACACATATGTTCTTCTTGCCGAGAACGGGTTGGATGTCGCGGCTTTCAGCTTTTTTTCACTGTCTCTATTGACGATTGCAAAATTGCAGGGAATAACCGGTTGTACCGCATTGTCCCGAATAAAAAATACAAAACCTTCATCCAGGGTATTGTTATTGTAGGCTGCAGGAGCGGGCCCTTCCACCTTTTCCTGAGTCTCATTTACCACTACCTGGATAACATTTTTCCCACTGCTACCTTGGGTAGTATTGGGTAGGACTGCTGAAAGAGATTTCCGATAGGAATCAACTGCCACATTTAGTGTTGTACTAGAAGCGATTTGTCCATTTGGGAGGATATGGCGAAACGTGACAGGCACAGAATCCAAGTTTACGGCACCAAGATTTACCATGTCGACGAAAAACTCAAATTCTTCGACCGTTGATGAAATGGATGAAGGTTCTGTTCTGGCTGAGCTTGCGACAAATGTTAAATCCGGAGCGGTGTCTGGACGCGAAAGACGATAGGCAGGATCGCCATGCAAAGTGAGTTGTTGAGCCAGCGTACGCATGCCAACTGAGGTAATGTTACCAACTGTTTGCAACGTGGCTTGCAAAGAATTGCCTAATGGGGCCCCGAAAAGATCGGTTGAAAGTAAATCATACCAGACAGAACCAAATTGACTCAATGCAGATAAGAAACCAAGACCCGAGGTGGCTATGTAGGCAATGCCTCCACGCTTTTCAGCGAGCACATTTTCTTCACTCAAACTAGTTGCGTCAGTGTACATATCGCCGGTGTGACAACCCAAAGAGACCATGCACGGATACCGATTTTCGTTGTTGAAATTTTCAGGATGCTCGAAGTAATCCAGCTCCGTGATAGTAATGCCCCCATGACCAAAGTAAGTACGTAAAACTACTCCGTCCTCAATATAGTCAGTTAGATCCTCACTTATTTCAGGGGTTACGAGATCTTGAGTGTTCTTCGAAAAAGATCTGACTTCTGCTCCAAATTTCTCTCCCGTAATCTGCTTGGCCATCGAGGCAAGACTTTGTTCCAAGATGAGCCGCTCATTAACGTTCTGCGCTCCTCCCGCACTCAGGTGCAATACCTGTTTCATCCATCCCCGCTCATCGATTTCTTGCGGGGCATTTTGCTGCAAATCTTCCAGCGTCATCACTTTGTCCAAGTAGATGCGAATATCATCGCTGCTGCTCGCTCCTAATCGACCAATGGGTATCAAGGGAATGGGAACATCTCCTGCACCCACCAAGAGATTGTCACTTGCGGGAATTCCATAGGTGGGCAAGAAATTATTTGCCCGAGATTCTGTACGAACAATATCGTAGTGGTAACCCCGACCAATCAAAAAGATGTACTGAGGATTTTCCCAATTTGCAGCGATGTAATTTGCAAAGTTCTTTATGGATAGTGGGTGCCCAGTTGCACCGAACGCAAATTGATCAGCCAGATCGGCTGCAGTGATGATTTGAGTCTTAAAGTTACCGCCGATTGAGGAGCTGCGATAGTCGGCGTAGTTTTGCACCCAATTTTCACCGTCACTCCCAGAAAACAATTGCTCATTGGAAATAATAATGTATTGTGCATCTGAATTTTCGAGAGACGCAAAACTGATGGGGTTTGCTGCAATAATCGAGGAAACATCAGCAGCTGCAATGACGCGTATCTCACGATCCGCAGATCCGGGGGCCAGCAGCACCTTAACGATGCCATTTTCCAGTATTGGTGTGATTCGGGTAGCCATTGTCATGTCGATCACAATCGGTGCGACACCGCCATGTGCGAAGTCAGCCATTTCAAAATAAACGCCCTCGGAAGCATCTGCAAAAGAGAGAACCGCAGCAGACTCGCCTGCAAAAGACATCAAATGATCGTAGGATAAATCAATCGTGCTTACTACAATGCGATCGCGCGTACCCGATGTCTTAAAATTGATTGTGTTGTTCTCGCTTAGGTCGGTCAGACTCAGCTCGATGGTCGTGTCGACCAATGAAATGCCAGCAAACACCGGATTGGCAATCAAACGACTGTTCAAACTGACTTCTACGTTGTGATCTTGCGAATTGCCCGACATCCGAATTCGAGCCGTGGCAGGAGAAGCATTGGGTGCAATTGACTTGGCGGCTATTTGTTGATTGAACGAAGTAGTCTGAGCACTCGCAAATCCTTCTGCCTCAAGATAGAGGGAAAAAGTAACGCCCTGTGCATCAATTGTGGGCTTTAAAGCGCGATCGTGTAGATTAATTTTTTCTGTGTGCCGATAGGATGTTCTGGCTGGCAGAGTGGTGCCAACGTCTGTGTCAGTGATCGGAAAGCGCAGGTGGTTGGCACCCGTTTTCCAAGTCAGAAAATAATAGGACGTATCGCTGTAAAGGCTGTAATCGGGATTGAGCATTTGCTTGTCGGGGTCCTCCCACAAATTGCGATCGAGTTGACTGCGATTTTGCTCACCGTAAAATTCTAGATAGTCTGCAGCGGCCCATGTGCCATTGTTGCTCACCGATATCCTCTGCTCTTTACCAAGCCAAAACAATTGGAGTTGCTCGCCGCTTATGCCAGATGGAACTCCCGCCGCCGCCAGCTCAGCCTGAGATAGCCGATAGAAACCATCTTGTGCGACGGCAATCTTTACATACGACTGATCATATTTGATCCACTCGTGGCCAAATCGTCCCTGGGCAACTTGTGCTTCGAGCGTCATAAGCACCAAAAGTGCGCTGAATAACGATAGCAGTAAACGTTTCGTGAAGCGGTACATCAAACTCATATTTGCCGAGGTTTTATGGAGGTTTAGGACTTAGTTCTTAAATCGTTAACGAATTTAACGTCTTTTTGGTTGATCGCTTCGAGCTTTTGCATATCCCTAGGACGTAATAAGGAGGTTCATGCCACAGGTTTGTAGCTGATTACTCTATCTTTAACCTGTGTTAAAACCACGCTATGGAATTGAAGAACGTACATGCAAAGGCTCAACAGTATCTGAGTATTCTCAGCAATACTGAGCAATATCGCAAGGACTGGCACGGATCGATCAAGGAGATGATCCTAAGTAACCTGGGGAAAATTCTCGAAGAGACCAATTTGCCTGCTGAGATTGAGGAACAAGATAATCTCGTCAATCTGGAGGCGATTGCCCTATCTTTTGGCCAAACGAACAGTGGCATCGCCGAAGATCTGGGCAAGACCAAACGCCATTTGATCAAATCAAACGGAGCGTTGGTGTACCAGCAGCTTTTTAACGGCAAGATCATGATCTCAATATTTTATCCTTTCATCGAGGGATTGGCTCAACCGAAGCAACCAAAAATGCTCGAGATTCTCAGGCCAGAGGAGCTGAAGCCTCCTTTTGTGTTAAGACACGTCGAAGCCTTTCTAAAGGAAATCATCACCTGGGAAGACTACGATGATGATGTGCCCCAAAAAATTGGCTTTACCATGGGTTTCCAACCTGAGGGGGCCGGTGCTCCTCAAGAATCATGAGACGAGCCCCATTATTTATTGCCGTTATTGCATTGATCAGCTGCCAGCCGACCATTAAAGAAAGTGCATCGGATGCATTGGTAGCGTTTGCCGTCGAGGCGACAAATGATTCGCTGATAAATGAGGTCGTAGAAGTCGAGCTCCAATATCTCAACGAGGAATTCGCACTCTATCACGGAGAAATTCTCTTGCCCATTCAGTTTGTGGATGAAAGTGGGAATGGAGCACCAGATCGAGCGTTTTTTCAGGTAACCCAGGGACTGGGAGAAAAGCAACTATACCATGGGCGCGACGGTGTGCCTGCTGCTGAGAGCGCAGAGCAAGTAGCACTAGTCTTTCAAGATGGGGAGGGCAAAGACTTGGAGACCTGGACTATCAAGGACGGGTTGCCAATGCGCTTTGATGGCCCTGTACTGGAAAATAGCTGGGGTGCCTGGAGGTTGCGCCAGTCTAGTCCATTTGTGCTCGACGCCATCGGCAAAGGAAGAAAAGAGTTGTCTCTAAGCACTGCATCCAGTCTGCAGGAGACAGGGGTCTACTCAGATCTGATGGACGAGACAAATTCTCTGGGCGTTGCGGCTTTGGGAGTCTACAATTTTTCAGATATGATTCCTCTTGCCAGTGGCGATGCCCGTGAGTTGACGACGGTTAGTGCCGGTCCGATTGTAGCTGAGCTAAGTGAGGTCGTGAGGGGAGTCGAGGTACGAGGAGAAAAACTAGACTTTCAGATCAATTACCGCTTGGAGGCAAATAAGCCATGGCTGGACGTATCGATGGAACTGCTGAGTTCTTCAGATCTCACCTTAAAATATGGAGTTGGATTGCCAAGGCACCGCAATGCTGCCGACTTTATTCAAGGGAAGAGAGGTAATACGCATTTTGCCTATACCTATGGATTGCAGACGATCGACAATTTGCATCTTGGCAATGCGATCCTTGTCAATGACAATTACGTGCTCGATCTCCATCGAGATAATTCGGAAAATCACTTTTACATGATTGATCCTGTGAAAAAGAAGATTGCCTTTAGAGTGATGAGTGTGTGGAGTGGAGGCCTTCAGGCCATCGCTGATGAAACTACGTTTATACAGTACGTGCGTGAATGTGCTGATAGATATGGGCAAAACATGCAGGTGACAGTCTC
>Ga0114956_1002023_pt1 | contig 16039 bp, 11 predicted proteins | sample MaitaG_FD_87304 | JGI IMG/M metagenome (GOLD analysis project Ga0114956, IMG submission 87304) | Marine algal microbial communities from Maine, USA - Maine_Asex2 metaG | ecosystem: Host-associated > Algae > Red algae > Unclassified | place: Maine, USA | collected 2015-01-05 | reverse complement strand
TTCCATACCGGTGGGCTCAACGTGTTCGCGAACCCGTGCTTTCACTTCGGCGGCACGAACCTGATCGTCAAGACGTTCGACCCCGCCGAGTGTCTTCGGCTGCTCACCGACCCTGAGATCGGCGTAACCCATTTCATCGGCGTGCCGGCGAACTTCTTGTTCATGAGCCAGGTGCCCGAGTTCGCAACGGTCTCGTTCCCGACGATTCGGGGTGCTTGCGTGGGCGGCTCGCCGACCCCGGTGCCCCTCATCGAGGCATGGGCCGCCAAGAACCTCATGTTGCAACAAGGGTTCGGCATGACCGAGACCTCGCCGCTCGTGACCGCACTCAACCCCGAAGATTGCGAAGTCAAGATCGGGTCCGCCGGGCAACCGTGCATGCATTGCGACGTCAGGATCGTGGGCGAAGACGGCGAAGACTTGGGCGTGGGCGAGACCGGCGAGCTGTGGGTGCGTGGCCCCAACGTCACGCCCGGCTACTGGAACCGCCCCGAGGCCACCGCCGAAGCGATTACCGACGGGTGGCTGCACACCGGCGACGCCGCTCGAGTTGATGACGATGGGTTCGTATACATCGTCGACCGATGGAAAGATATGTACATCTCAGGCGGCGAGAACGTCTACCCGGCCGAGGTCGAGAACGTGATCTACCAACTTCCTGCGATCGGCGAGGTGTCAATCATCGGCGTACCTGACGACAAATGGGTCGAGGTCGGTCGCGCCATTGTGGTCACCAAAGAGGGCGAGTCGATCGACGAGGCGGCGATCATCAACCACTGCCGAGAGCACCTCGCACGATTCAAGGTGCCGCAGTCAGTCGTCTTCGTCGACGAGATTCCGTACAACGCGACCGGCAAGGTCCTCAAACGAGTGCTGCGCGAGACGCACGGCTAGCTACTACTCGCGGCGACCAGAAACCACACCGCCAGTGCAGCGCGCACCAGCCACAGCAACGTGCGCAGCCAGTTCGTGCGAATCAGCAGCTCGATGCGATCACCGTCATAGCCCTGCTGCAGCCGACCGTGCAGCGGTGCGTACCACACACCCGTGGCCACCCACCCGGTCGCCAAGAGCGCACCAGAGATAAAGACGACGGCTCGGCTGATCCCGACTGGCGTGTCGAGAAACATCCAGAGAGCGAGCACCACCTCGGCGGGCGCAAGCAGCGCAAGCGCTCGCACGATCGCGGTCGAATGCGCTGTCACATAGCCCGTGAACGATGCCTCGCCGACGTGACGAAACGCCGGGTAGATCACGAGTTGGACACCGAGCATGAAGCCAGCCATCGCCAACGTGAAGGCTGCGTGACCGACGACCAGCCAGCTCACACTCAGGTCGTGATCAGGGCGCGGTAGCCCGCGGCGTCGAGCAAGACCGTCTCGGCGTTGTCACCCTTGATGCGAAACAGCCAGCCCTCGCCGTAGGGATCCTGGCCGACCTTTTCGGGGGCGGTCACGACTGCCTCGTTGACTTCGACGATCTCGCCGGTGATCGGCGCGTACAGCTCACTGACCGCCTTGGTCGACTCGATCTCGCCGCACGGCTCGCCGGCAGTGACCGAGTCACCGACGCCGGGCAACTCAACGAAGACGATGTCGCCAAGTTCTTCGACGGCATGGGCAGTGATGCCGACGGTGGCGGGTTCGCCAACCGCGACCCACTCGTGCTCGGCGGTGTAGGCCAGAGTCTCTGGAAGCTCGCTCATCAGTTCTCCTCGGTAGGCGGGGTTGGTGGGTTGAGCCGCGGCACGGGTGGCCGCGAACGAAAGGGAAGGTCGACGATCGTCGCACCGATAGCTTTGCCGCGCACGTCGACAGATACGACATCGCCGGTCGCAAAGTTCTGGCTGACTCGCGCCATCGCGATGGGGTGATCGAGCGTCGGGCTCAGGGCACCACTGGTGATTTCGCCAACCACTGCCCCATCGACGCTCACCGCGTAGCCCGAGCGCGCTGGCCGACGACCATCGATGTGTAGACCAATTAGGTGCGTGCCTGCACCGCGTTCTGCCTGCGCGGCCAAGCCGGCAGCGCCTACAAAGTCTGGGCCATCGAAGTCGACAAGGCGACCGGAGTTCACGTCGAATGGTGTCGTCTGCGCTGTCAGTTCGTTGCCATACAGGGGCATGCCAGCTTCGAGCCGCAAGGTGTCGCGCGCTGCCAAACCCGCGGGAACCAGCCCACTGGCCTGCCCACGTTCGATCAGGGCGCGCCATACAGCCGGGGCAGCCTCGGCCGGCACGAACAGCTCGAAGCCATCTTCGCCCGTGTAGCCGGTGCGGGCCAGCAGGCCGTCGTGACCGTTAACAGTCGTTGCTGCAATGCGGTAGTACTTAACTGCGTCGATTTCGAGTTCGACGACCTGTTGCACGATCGCCGCCGCCGTCGGGCCCTGCACGGCAATCAGCCCCCACCGATCGGTGTCGTCTCGCAGTTCGACGTTGCTGGCCTCGACGCCCGGCGTCTGTGACGAGCGCTCAACAAGTTGCGCGAAGACCGCGGGTGCGTTGGAGGCATTCGCGACGACCAGGAACGATTCTTCGCCCAGGCGGTACACGATGAGATCATCGATGATGCCGCCGTCTTCGTTGCAGATCATCGTGTAGCGAGCTCGGCCGACGGGCATCTTCGATGCATGCAACAGCAATGCATAGTCGAGCACGGCGCCTGCTGCTGGACCCTCGACGCTCAGTTCGCCCATATGACCAAGATCAAAGATGCCAGCGTGCGTGCGCACCGCAACGTGCTCATTGGTGGCCGAGTCGTACCAGACCGGCATATCCCAGCCGGCAAAGTCGATGAGCCGAGCGCCAGCCTCAACGTGAACCGCGTGCAGCGTTGTTTGACGAAGCACTTCGGAGTCAGACATGGCTCGGCTCAAATGGTTCAGCAAGGTCGCGCAACGGCGGGCACGAGCACACGAAGTTGCGATCGCCAAACGCCCCGTCGATGCGGGCCACGATCGGCCAGAACTTGCTCGATTCCATGCCGGGCACCGGCATAGCACCCTGCTGACGGCTGTACGGGCGGGTCCAGTCGTCGGCGGTTACTGCGGCTGCGGTGTGAGGTGCATGCACCAGCGGGTTGTCGTCGGCTGGCCATTCACCGCTGCGAACCCGATCGATCTCGCCAGCGATGGCAATCATCGCGGTGCAGAAGCGTTCGAGCTCATCGAGCGCCTCGGACTCGGTTGGCTCGACCATCAAGGTGCCCGCAACGGGGAACGACATCGTGGGTGCATGGAACCCATAGTCGATCAGACGCTTCGCCACATCGTCGACGGTAATACCCGTCTCGTCACGAAGTGGCCGCAGGTCAAGAATGCACTCGTGGGCGACCTGGCCGCGTTCGCCGCGGTATAACACGGGGAAGTACGGGTCGAGACGGGCCGCAACGTAGTTGGCACTCAAGATTGCCGTTTCGGTCGCGTGGCGCAGCCCTTCGGCGCCCATCATCGCGATGTAGGCCCAGGGAATCGTCAGAATGCCTGCCGAGCCCCAGGGGGCACCCGAAATCACGGGACCCGTACTGCGACGGTCATCGAGCGGGTGCGCTGGCAGGTGCGGGGCAAGGTGTGCGGCAACTGCGACAGGGCCAACCCCCGGGCCGCCACCGCCGTGGGGAATGCAGAACGTCTTATGCAGGTTCAGGTGCGACACATCGGCCCCGAACCGGCCGGGTCGAGCGAGTCCAACCAGGGCGTTGAGATTGGCGCCGTCGACGTAGACCTGGCCACCGGCGTCATGCACCGCTGCACAAACGTCGGTGACCGCTGCTTCGAACACGCCGTGCGTGCTGGGGTAGGTGATCATGATCGCCGCAAGAGCATCGCCGTGCTCGCCAATGCGGGCGTTGAGATCATCGACATCGACATCGCCGTTCTCGCCGCACTCAACGACGACAACTCGCATGCCTGCCATCACAGCACTTGCGGCGTTTGTGCCGTGCGCAGACGATGGGATCAGGCAGACGTCTCGATGGTCATCACCGTTGTCTCGATGCCATGCACGAATAGCCAGTAGGCCGGCAAGCTCTCCTTGAGATCCAGCATTCGGCTGAATCGACACCTCGGCATAACCGGTGATTTCGGCTAACCACGCTTCGAGCTCAGCCACGATCCTGGCGGTACCGGCCCGCTGGGCGGCCGGCGCGAACGGATGCAACCCGGCGAATTCGGGCAAACTGATCGGTTCCATTTCGGCAGTTGCGTTGAGCTTCATCGTGCACGAACCCAAGGGGATCATCGTGCGGTCAAGTGCCAGATCACGATCGCTCAGTCGGCGCAGATAGCGAAGCATCTGGGTTTCGGTGCGGTAGCGCACGAACGGCTCGTAGGCCAAGATGTCATCGCTGCGCAGATGAGCCTCAATCGCAGAGTCGAGAGCCTCGACGCTCGGTGACGCCTCGAACGCGGCTAGAACTCGGTCGACGATCTCGGGCGTCGTCGTCTCGTCGAAACTGACCGCCACCCGGTCATCGTCGAGGTGACGCAGGTTGATGCGATCATCGGCCGCCGCCGCGACGATCTGCGCCGCCCGGCCTGGCACGAGGGCCACAACGGTGTCGAACCAGTTTTCGTGCTCACGTTCGATACCCGCGGCCGCCAACCCCGCAGCAAATGACCGCGCTCGCGCATGAACCCGATCGGCGATTGCACGCAATCCTTCGGGGCCGTGCCAACTGGCATACATGGCGGCCATCACAGCCAACAGCACCTGTGCGGTGCAGATGTTGCTGGTCGCCCGGTCTCTTCGGATGTGCTGCTCGCGGGTCTGCAACGCGAGGCGCATTGCGGGCCGACCCTCGGCGTCGACAGAAACCCCCACCACTCGCCCAGGCAGTTGACGCTCGCTTCCGGCACGGGCGGCAATGAAGCCGGCATGAGGGCCGCCACAGCCCATCGGCACACCGAATCGTTGGCTTGACCCAACGACGACGTCGACGCCCGCATCGCCCGGCGATGAAAGCAGGACCAGCGCCAACGGGTCTGCCGCTGCCGCCGTTAGCGCTCCTGCCGAGTTGGCCTGTTCAACCAACGGCGCGAGGTCATACACCTCACCAGTCGTGCCCGGATACTGATAGAGCACGCCGAAGACATCGTCGGCCACTGGTGCGCTTCGGTCCGCTACACGAATCTCGATGTCGATTGGTTCGGCACGGGTGCGCACCACGGCCAAGGTCTGGGGATGCACGTCGCGGTCGACCACGAAGACCCGTCGGTCAGTCTTGGCGAGGCGAAGCAACATGACCATCGCCTCGGCCGCCGCAGTCGACTCGTCGAGCAACGACGCGTTCGAAAGGGGAAGACCGCACAGATCGCTAATCATCGTCTGGTAGTTCAGTAACGCCTCGAGACGGCCCTGACTGATCTCGGGCTGATAGGGCGTGTACGCCGTGTACCACGCGGGGTTCTCGAGAATGTTCCTGCGCAGAACGGGCGGGGTAATCGTGTCGTGATAGCCGCATCCGATCAGCGAGGTGAACACCTCGTTCTCGTGACTGATCGCCCGCAGACGGGCGAGCACCTCGTGCTCGGTGACCGGCTCGGGCAGGTTGAGCTCAGCGTCGGCGATCGAGGCCGGCACGGTCGCCGCGATCAGATCGGCAACCGACGAGAACCCGATAGCGGCCAACATTTCAGTGATCTCGCCATGATCAGGGCCGACGTGGCGCTGAACGAACGGGTCACCATCTGAGCTGGTGAGTGAGCTGGTGAGCGGGTTGGGGGAAGCGGGCATTGGGGCACCTCTGGTCGAGTGGTGCCCTCCTCTGTCCGGGTACCTGAGAGTTTGCCCGTTTAGGGCTGCCCCTTCGGTGAGCTGACTAACCAGCTGCTCTCCAGAGTTCGTGTCGCCGCCGCGGTCCGGGTGCCTGAGAGTTTGGCGAGGGCTGTTGCTCCTTCGGCGGACGGTCGAACCGTCTCTCTCCCCCGGCGGTGAGGATGAAATTGTCTGACCATGACGCTAGCTGACCGATGCCGCTACAACGCACCACCCGGCGCGTTCTTACGACGTGGCCTTGCTATGGCGGCCGCTCGGGTAGAAGAGCACGATGACGAGCGCGCCCAAAATCGTTGCGCCCGCAAAAAACATGAAAGCACGGTCAAACGCCGCGACAATGTCGGGGCGGTCTCGCGATCCCACAAACGCGACCGCTGCTGCGGCTCCTACTGCGCCAGCGACGTTACGCAACATGTTGAATGCGGCGTTCATCGAGCCCCAATAACGATCGTCGACCGCTTCGAGCGCATAGCTGTTCATCGTCGGCGACGACAGGCCCCAACCAAAGCCGAAGCTGGCTATGCCCGGTAGGAACGAGGTCACGAAGGAGCCGTCGGCATCGAGCGCTAGCCAGCACCACATGACCGAGAACACCATGAAGAAGCTTCCGATCGTGATCGGCAAGCGGTGGCCGATGCGGTCAGCGATTCGCCCACCGAGCAGGCTCATACACCCCGCAGCTATCGGGCCAGGCGTCAGCGCTAGCCCGACTTGAAAGTTCGAGTAGTCCCAAATCCGCAACAGGTAAAGCGGCCACACCAACCAGATCGACAGGCTGGTCACCGAGATAAACATGTTGGCCAGATTCGTCATCCAGACCTGGCGGATCTTGAACAGCTCAAGATCAATCAGCGGTTGCGGGTGACGGCGAGACTGCTGCACAAACGCGAAGACTGCGACCCCAGCCGCTGCAAAACATCCAATGATGGCACTACTCGTAAAGCCCCAATCGTTGCCCTTACCGACGCCGAACACCAAGAGCGCTATACCGAGCGTGCCGAGTACCGTTCCAGCAACGTCGATGCGCCCGGTAGCTGGTTCGACGGGTCGGACCTCGAGCGTTCGTCGACCAGTCCAAAGGACCGCTAGCGCGATTGGGGCGCTCAGTGCATACAGCCATCGCCAGCCCCCGACATGCAGCAGTGCCGCCGATGCCGACGGCGCGATCGCTGCTGACAAGGGTCCAGCAGCAGCCCAACTAGTGACTGCGGTGCTTCGCCGTGATTCGGGAAACATCGGCAGAACAACCGACAGCGACGCTGGGATTACGAGTGCACCGGCGATCGCTTGCAGCACGCGCGCCGCAATCAGCACCGCGACATTTGGCGAAACCGCCGAAAGCAGAGCCGTAACGGCGAAGAGAGCTAGCCCGACGAGAAACGTTGAGCGTGCGCCACGGCGATCAGCGATACGACCGCCGAGCGGCAACAGCGCTGCGGTCCCGATGAAGTACCCCGAGGCAACAAAGGCCGTGGTGGTTTCAGGTGTGGTCGGGAACGACGCAGTGATGTCGTCGAACGCGATGTTCGTCGCCGTGCTGTTGAAGCCGACCAGCACCAGTCCGGCCGCACCAATCGCCAATGCCCGCCACGCGGCACGCGAGATGTCGGTGCCTTGCGAGATGTCGCGCGTAGAAGAACGGGAGCTTTGATGCACAAGTAACGATGTCTCGAGAGGCCGTGTCCGGCCGACTCAGTTGATCTGTCGCTCCATGCCTTCCCAATATGGTGCGCGCAACTTGTACTTCTGCAACTTGCCCGTCGCGGTGCGCGACAGCTCATCGCGGAACTCGACCGACGTCGCACACTTGTAGTGCGCAAGACGATCGCGGCAATGGTCGATGAGCTCCTGCTCGGTGATCGTGGATCCCTCAGCAAGCACGACGAGTGCCTTCGGTGTTTCGCCCCACTTGTCGTGGGGTACGCCGATGACGGCAATCTCCACCACATCGGGATGTGAGAAAATCGCGTCTTCGACTTCGATCGAGCTGATGTTTTCGCCGCCAGAAATGATCACGTCTTTTTTGCGGTCGGCAATCGCCACGTAGTTGTCTTCATCGACAACCCCACCATCGCCGGTGTGGAACCAGCCACCCTCAAGTGCAGCCGCAGTCTCCGCTGGTTGGTCCCAATAGGACTCGAGCACCACATTGCCACGAGCCAATATCTCGCCGGAGGCGCTGATCTTGATGTCAACGCCGAGTGCTGGCTGGCCAGCCCGATTCAGGTTCTGAGCCCGCTCAGTCGGCGTCAAGTCATCCCACTCGGGACGACAGCGGTTCATCGTCAGGTACGGGGCGGTTTCAGTCAGACCGTAGAGCTGAATGAACTCCCAGCCGAGTTCGGTCTCCATGCGCTCAACGGTCGCTGTTGGAGGTGGCGCGCCGGCCACGACCATGCGAACCTTTCCGCTACCAGGAATTGGACCATCCCAATCGTGGGCCGCCTCGAGCACCGCGGCGACTACGGCTGGAGCGCCGCACATAAAGGTGACGCCGTGATGTTGGATTCGACGCAGAATCTCGGGACCATCCACCTTGCGCAGGACAATCTGTTTGGCACCCACCGAGGTGAGCGCAAAGGGCATGCCCCAACCATTGCAATGAAACATCGGCAGCGTGTGAAGGTACACGTCTCGGGTGTTGGCGCCTGCGTCCCAACCAAAGGTCGCGGCGTTAAGCCAGAGCGCCCGATGCGTCTGCTGCACGCCTTTTGGGCGAGCCGTCGTGCCACTCGTGTAGTTGATCGTCGCAGTTTCGTCTTCGTTTGGGGTCCACGGCGCGGGCTCGACACCTGGCACGAACAAATGAGCGTCGGTCTCGTTACCGATGATGAACTTGTGCTTGCATTCGACCGAGTCCATGTCATCGGCGAGTTCCGGATCGATCATCAGCACTGATGCACCGCAGTGGTCAACGATATAGCGCACCTCTTCGCGGTTCAGGCGGAAGTTGATGGGAACAGCGACGCGCCCGTGTGCGGGCACCGTCAACAGTTGGTGCTGCAGCCGGGCGGCGTTGTGCGAAACAATTGCGACGCGCTCGCCGAAACCGACACCTAGTTGATCGAGCCCAGCGGCGAACTCTCGACCCTTGCGGGCGATGTCGCCAAACGTGAGTTCAGGCCACGCCTCTGCCGGCTGATCTGGCTCGTCGACGATCGCTACCCGGTCGGCGTAGTTGAACTCTGCTCGATCGACGAACGTTTTGATTGTCAAAGGCGTGCGCATCAACCCTCCTGGTCACATACGTGTGCCCCGAATCTAGACGAAGCAGTCGCCTAGCCAGCAACGATGGCGAGTTCTGGCACTTCGATGTCGCCACCGATGACGCGCATAACGCGATATGTACGGTCCGTGTCCATGCGCGCGTTGGCGACGAACGACACAGGGCCGGTCGCAAAGGCCTCGTTGCTAAACGACCCGAGGGCTACCGAAACGAGAGCGGGATCGGCAGATCGAGCCGTCGTTATTGCCAGCGCCCATGCTTCGACGGCCTCAGCCCCCAAGATCGTCGTGGCACCACCTACTGGCGTGTCGAGGTTCCGATTAGCTCGGTTCACGATGTCGTTCACTCGAGCATCCGGATCGTTGGCGTAGAGCGAGGACCACGTGACATAGGTCATCTCGCCAAGCACGGGCACCGCGGAGAACAGCCGTGGATCGTCGAGGGTGGTACCGGCGACGATTGGCGCCGTGAGACCAATGTCATTGCGCAGCAGCGAGATGATCGAGGGAGCTGCGTCGACCCCACCGGGCATATGGCTGCAGACAACGATCGAGGAGGTCGGCCGAGCCCGCTCGGCGAGGCGATCCCGCAGCGGTTCGAGCGTGTCATAGGAGAACTCATCGCGATATGTCACTGAACCGCCAAGCGCCCGAAACGTGCTCTCAAAGCCGTCGCAGAACCGCAAGGCCTCAGGACTCGTCTTGTCGCGCAGCACCAGGGCAGTTGGGCCATAACGCGACATCGCCGTGTCAGCGGCGATCGCACCACGGGGCTCGGCTGGCGCACCCATGGTGAAGTTACGCGCGCCCCAGCCGGCGGTGAAGTAGCCGGGGTCGTCGGCACATGGACTGATTGTCACTAAGCCGTTCGCGTCGGCGAGCTCGAGGATGGGTTTCGAGAACTCGATGTCGCACGTCACGATGATCAGATCCGGTGGTGTCTCAACGACCCGTTCCATCTCGCGCAGGGCAACGCTGGTGCGCGAGTTCGTGTCGATGCGCTGCACCGTGATCGGCAGACCGAGCAACCCGCCGTCTTCGTTGAGGCGGTCCACCTCGGCCACGACGCCCGCGAGGGCTGGGCCGTCGATCTGATCCATTACGCCGGTCTCGCCCATGAGAGCCACGATGCGAAGCGGCTCTGGGCCCTCAACGGTCGGATTTACGATGATTGTTTCGGCGGTCGGAGTTGGATCGGCCTCAGCGGCCCCGCCAGTGTCAGTGCCATCGCCCCCGTCAGTGTCATCGTCAGTGTCAGTGTCATCAGCACTGGTTTCACCTGAATCGTCAATCTGGGTAGGAATTGGCACTGCGCCAGGCGTCGTAGCATCGGGGGTCGAATCAGAAGCGCATCCAGCGGCCAAGACTGCCACCACGAGCGCGATGACGACCCGCGCACAGCGGGCGTGCACTGGGATCGCGCCTGCGACCACAACATTGCTCGACACAGCAGGCGAGAGTAACCCGTTCGACCGCTGCTTGGTCACCGCTCCATCGTTGGGCAGTGTCGCACTGGGCCGCCGCGCCGGCGAGCACTAGCGTAAGTTGCTCACCTGCCAGCAAGGCACGCCCAGCTCTAGGAGACCAGCGATGAGCGACCGAGTAACGATTGAAACCACCAATGGGGTCGCCGACGTGCGACTCAATCGTCCCGACAAAATGAATGCAGTCGATGGCGACATGTTCCGTGCGCTGGCCGAGGCCGGCGAGTCGCTTGCGAGTGACCCGGCTGTGCGAGCAGTTGTCCTGTCCGGCGAAGGAAAAGCATTCTGCGCCGGCCTCGATTTTGGCAGCTTTACAGCGATGGCCGAATCAGATGAGCCCAAGGCCGACGTGCCGGTGCAGCTCGACGAAGGCCGAATCACCCACCGAGGTCAGCAAGTCGCTTGGTGCTGGACCGACATGGCTGCACCAGTCATCTGCGCCATCACCGGCGTGGCGTTGGGCGCTGGCTGCCAGATCGCACTGGGCGCCGACATCCGCTTCATCGCCCCTGACGCCCGCATGTCGGTGCTTGAGATCCGCTGGGGCTTGGTCCCCGACATGACCGGCACCCAGACTCTTATGCGCCACGTCGGGCTTGATGTAGCCAAAGACTTGACGTTCACTGGCCGAATGGTCGAGGGGCCCGAGGCGGTGCAACTCGGCCTCGCTACCCACCTCAGCGACACTCCGTTCGACGATGCGATGTCGATGGCACGCGAGATTGCCCAGAAGAACCCTCATGCGGTGCAAGCTGCCAAGCGGCTGTTGAACGACGCACACCATGTCAGCGTTGCCGACGGCTTTGCTGCCGAACGCGCCGAAATCGCAGCGCTCATCGGGTCGCCAAACCAGGTCGAGGCGGTCAACGCCTTCTTTGAAAAGCGTGACCCAGTCTACGCCGCACCCACTCAGTCCAATGAGACTGCCGGTTGATTAAGCTCACGTTATGAGCGACTCGAAACACGCGATCAGCATCACCTACTGCTTCAGTTGAAATTACACCGAGCGCGCCGTGAGCGCCGCCAACGATTTGCTGAACAACTACCAGCACATCATCGCTGATCTGCGACTTGTGCCAGCGACGGGTGGGGTGTTCGAGGTCGAGGTCGATGGCGGCCTGATCTATTCGAAGATGGCCACGGGCAGACACGCCGAACCAGGCGAGGTGCTCGCCCAGTTCACCCAGTTGGCCGGCACCCAAGTGCCCCTCGACCTGTAACACCGGTCACGCGACACCACATCACCCAATTCCTCGCTTACGGTTTGTGCCATGCGTTTCCGCCTCCGACGACTCATGGCCTTCATGGTTCTTCCGGGCGTTCTTGTGGCGGCCGTGGTGCTGTTCTGGGCCGACGGCGGCACCGGCATCGGCGCATCGCTCTACAACGCCTTCCTCAACGTCGGTGAGCGGCTCGAAGACCTCACCAAAACCGACGTTCTTGACCGCAACGATGTACCAGGCACCATCGATCAGCTCGCACACGCTCTGTTCTGGGGCGCCGCCACGATCTGCCTCGGGTGGGTCGCCCGCTACCGCGTTGCGGTGCCCCTCACTGCGATCTTTGTGCTCGGCGCCAGCATGGCATTTGAGTTCTTGCAGCCGGTGATGTCGACCGGGCGAGCAATTCAGCCTCGCGACATCGTTGCCAACTCAATTGGCATCGGCATCGGTGCCGTAGCTCTTGGTGTAGGCATTGGGTTTGCGAGCCTGCTCGGGCTCGCATCGCGGCCAACCCGCTGATTCGCTCGAACCGCCCACTGCAGAGCGCAGCGGGGGTAGGCGTATCAAATGGACGAAATCGGGCGGTTCAGATGCGTAGTGGTCGGTGGGGACCGTTGAATGGGTTGGCTGGTTCGGAGAATTCGTAGCGTCCGAGGAAGTTCATGTGTTGGTGGCCTGCGGGCGACAAGCGCGCAACGAGGGCCGTGTTGACTGGTGAGTGTTGCTCGATGTGGTGGAGTGCGAGCTGGGTGTAGACGGTGTTCCAGCACAGAACAGCGTTGGTGATGAGCGTGAGACACTCGCCCTCGAGGTCTTGGTCGGCGTTGTCTCGACGTCGTGTCTGACGCGCTTGGGCGTATCTGATGGCGTTGCGGAGCTGGTGAATTGATTCGCCCTTGTTGAGTTGGTTGTGGATGCGGCGACGGTGTTCTTCGTCTGCCAGATATCGAGCGATGGAGATGGTCTTGACGATGCGCCCGTATTCCTGGATTGCTTGGGTGAGCTTGTTCTGGCGTGCCGATGCCTGGAGGCGAGAGACAAGCAGTGATGCTGGGACGTGTCCGTGGCGGATGGTCGCTGCGACTCGCAGCATGTCGTCCCAGCGTTCAATGACTCGATCGGGTCGAATCTTGTGTCTGAGCAGTCCTGTTGCGAGGCCGCCGGTTTTGGTGTTGGGTAGTCGCCACAGTCGTTGGTCACCGAGGTCTCTGATTCGGGGTGAGAATCGCAGTCCGCATAGATCGAACAGGCCGAAGATGAGATCGGTGTAGCCAGCGGTGTCGGTGGTGTGTTCTTCGATATCGAGGTCGGTTTCGTTATCGAAGATCGCGTCGAGGACGTAGGTGGCTTCTCGGACGCTGGTTGAGATTACGCGGGTGCCGTATTGTGCGTGACGGTCAGATGTCCAGGTGTACATGGTGAGGCCTTTGCCGGTGAAGTACTTCCTGTTCCGGCTGGCTCTGGGCGACTTCACGGTGACAGGGAATCGTTGGCCGTCTGATGATGACAGCGTGCCAGAGCCCCAGGTCTCGGTTATTGGTTGGCTGATTTGGTAGTTGACAATTGAGTCGTTGGCGGCACGGACGGTCTCGGTGCGCAGGTGCCACGTATTGGTCCAGGCGAGTTTGTCGGTAGTGAAGTCGGTGCTCCGAGCCATCTGTTCGATACCGATGTTGCATCCGTATGCGGCGATGTTTGCAAGCAGTCGTGCTTGGTGGTCTTTGGTGCGGTGAGTAGCGTTGTCGGCATGGGTCAGTTGGTCGAGGTAGCCGCACCAGTCGTTGACCTCGGTCAGAACGTCAACGAGTTCAACCTCTGGTAGCAGCCCATCGACGGGGTTTTTGAGGGCTTCAAGTTCTGGGTCTGTTTCTTGAGCGTCGAGTGGTGAGACGACCAGCTTGTCGTTCTCGATGCGAACGTTAGAAGCGTCTTGCAGGGCTAGGTCAAGGTCGTCGAGCTGCTCATCAAGATCAGCGGTCAGTTCGTCAATTCGCTGGTGTGGATCCAGTGATACACCAGTAGCGGCTGATGTATCTGGTCGGAGCTTTGTCCATTCGTCATCGGCGAGAAGATAGTTGAGCGGGTCTTGATATCTGCGGCTGTGGTCAACCCAGACGTTCGCTCCGCGCAAAGCGCCTCGCAGCGAGGTCAGGATGCTCATTTCCCAGGCTCGTCGATCGAGCCGCGGGCCGTTGGTGATCATTTGCTGTTGCCATTTGGTAGTTGCGTGCGCTGTTGTTGCTGTTTCGGGAACGACGCGTGCCCCAGTCTCATTCAGTTCTCGCAGCAGGCTCACGGCTTCCAGCAGCGGGTCTGCTGGGTTAGCGCTGTGAAAGTCGAACGCATCGATCACATGGGGCGTGAATTGTCTGGCCCGGCTGTAGCGAGAACAGATCAGATCGAAGTGGCCATCTTCGGCCACGACAATCTGGGCAGCGGCATCACTTGCTTTGGCGAACTTGCGGGATCCAACCCTAGACATGATCGTCGAACGCACCGCTCCGTCAGGGATGTCTGAGTCCAAGATGACTCCAGCGACGACGTTGAACAACTTCACCGTCTCGTTCGCCGCAGATGTGTTGGCTGCCAGCCGGTTCTGGTGGGCCCGTCGAGCGTCGTTCTCGATGCCAGCGACGGCGGAGTCGAAGAGGCCGAGCACGTCGTCGATGCGCTCAATGAGCAACTCGACTGCGGTGGCTGCCAGGATCTGATGGCGTCGTGCTGGCTGAAGTCGAGCGATTGCTTGCGGGGTCATGCGCCGTCCAAGACCGAGCAGATGCCGGACTCGGTTGGGGTTCAGGGTGCCCAGGTCGAGTTGGTCGACTTCGAGGCTTCGTAGGAGTCTGATCTTGTCGAGTTGGTGTCTGATGGAGCGTGGCGCTGCTTCTGCTCCTTGGCCCCGTAACCAGACAAGTCCGGTCAGGCCAGTCTCAGCGTCAACGTTGAGAAGCGAGTCGAGCCCATCGCGACGTCCGTCGAGCTGATCGGCGATCCTCCAATGTGTTTCTTCGATGGCCTGCAGACGCGCTGCGATCACCGCTCTCTCCACTGTTGTGGCACCTGGTCGGACGATCCGTTCAGCCTGGAGGTGCTCACAGGCGAGCCGGAATAACACCATGGGCCGGTCGTGTTCCATTGCTCGTTCTACGAGCCAGTCACCAAGAGCTTTCAGGTCACCCTGCTCGCTGCGTCTGAATCCGAGCAAGCGTTCGACGGCTTCTACATGGTCATATCTGGTTCGGTCGCGAGTGCTGTAGTCCCCAAGATCTTCTGTCGCTGCTCCGACTTGGTTAGCAACGAAGGACACGACATCGGCTGGGGCGGTAGCCAGATCGCTAGGCACGAATCCAATGAGTCGTAGCGCGCCAAGCTGGAGCCCGGCTGCGAGCTTTGCTCCGGGCGACCGTCGGCGATCGACGATCTCGGCTCTGTCGTGCTCCGAGATCGTGAAACACCGCCGCAGATCTTGGGCATCGACTTTGATCGGGAACCGGTCGAGCGTCGCTCGGTCAGATGTTGTTAGAAATCCGCCACGCTTCATCACACACTCCTGCTCAGCCCAGAGAGTGGTGGTGATACTTACAAAGTATCTCTCTTAGACGTAACCTAGCCCCACGAAGACACGCTGTCTTTTGAACTCCGAAGCAAGGCGAAGCGCGTTGAATATCTCTAGTAGTGAATCCAACAGTTGATGTCCGGCAAGGAAATCACGCTCGGCGTGGCGCTCGAAGCCTTCTTCGTGGACAAGGATCTGGCACACAACAGTTTGCGTACTTACCACCAGACGCTCGACGCTCTGGCTGAAGATCACTCCGAGCAACTGCCTCTAGTGAAGCTGACACCAGCCAAGGTCCGCAACACCCTCGACAAGCGATGGGGCTCCGCTGCACCATCGACCTGGAACTCGCGCATGACCGCTCTGCAGTCGTTCGTGAAGTACTGCGACCGCAACGAATGGATCAGCCGAAACCCACTCAAAGGCATCGAACGCAAACGCGAACCACGCGACGAGACCAAGGCCATCGCCTATGACGATCTCGACAAGATCTGGAACCAACCAAAGGTCGGTCTACGAGAGAAGCTGCTCTGGCGGATGCTGTACGAAACCGCAGCGAGAGCCAATGAGCTACTTTCGCTAAACATCGAGGACCTCGACGTTGCCCGCAAGCGAGCATTGGTGATTGGCAAGGGCGGCCATCGTGAAGTGGTCGTCTGGGCGTCAAGCACAGCGCGGCTTCTACCTAGATACCTCGGTGGCCGCAAACGAGGTCCGGTCTTTGTTACGGCCCGCCAGCCAAACGTCGTTCCCGCTGATGGAGACCGATGCC
>Ga0114956_1002022_pt1 | contig 16041 bp, 12 predicted proteins | sample MaitaG_FD_87304 | JGI IMG/M metagenome (GOLD analysis project Ga0114956, IMG submission 87304) | Marine algal microbial communities from Maine, USA - Maine_Asex2 metaG | ecosystem: Host-associated > Algae > Red algae > Unclassified | place: Maine, USA | collected 2015-01-05 | reverse complement strand
TGGAATCTTCAATAGCGGTTTCTGGTGTTGCAGTCGTTTCGTTGGGCATAAAATCCATTCCTTCACTAAGTTTCAAAAACGCCCCGCAATCGCCGCCGAGCAGCGGATTTGGAGCGAACGCCACGCGATGCCAACAGGTTATCGAAGGCCCGTTTGGCGGAAACCCGAAATGCGTTTTTTCACCCACAAATGAAACGAACCGGCACCTTAAAGGTCCGGTTCGTGGGAAAGGATTGAGTTTAGCGATGACGACGAATTGGTCACCGATGATGTCACAGCAGTGGAAAACGTGTTCGCGAACGCGCCGCAAAAAATGCGGCCCGCTTTTTATCGCTGTTGTCTTTCAACGTGATGTCACTGAAAGTTATTTCTCGCTCCGGCTAAGAACGCGACTTTCGCAGTACCCAAGGCGACTATCCGTTGGCAGGTAACAGACCGATGTAGTCGTTGGTGATTTTCAAAACTTCATCCAAATAGTAATCACGTTCGATGGTCTTTTTGTTGACCTGTTCCTCAAACGTTTTGCGATCTTCCTTTTCAGCCGAAAGCTCTTTCCGCCGCGCCATGAATTCCTCTTGGTTCAGCGAAACGCGCTTTAACGCTTTCTGCTCGACGTAATTCTTTATTTGGCGTTTGCGTTTGGTGAATTCGTCTGACAAATCTACGCGCTGCTGAGAACGCTCGTTTAATTGCTGTTTGATTTGAGCCGACGTGAGGCGGAACATGTCGTGGGGTGCTTCGCCAATTCGATCAAATTCAACCGCGTAATCCAGATCGGTCTCGCCTACGTCCATCCGAGCACTCAAGGACGGTAACACGATGTCCGCGACAACACCGCGTTTCTGCGTACTGTCGCCGTTAGGACGATAGAACTGCTGCATCGTAATTTTCAGCGCTCCATAAGTGTTAGGCGGATTGCGAATCGGCGCGACGACTCGGTTCAAGTCCAGCAAACTTTGCACTGTACCTTTGCCGTGGGTTTGCTCGTCGCCAACGATGATGCCGCGTCCGTAATCCTGTAACGCTCCTGCCAAAATCTCGCTGGCACTGGCGCTGAATTTACTGGTCAAAACAATGACCGGTTTACTCCAAGACAGCCCCGGCATTTCATCTTCGTATTGAGTGACTTTGCCGTAAGAGTCTTTGACCTGGACAACAGTTCCCTGGTCGATGAACAGACCGGTCAAATCAATCGCTTCGCGTAGGCTGCCACCCCCGTTGCGGCGCAGATCCAAGACAACGGCATCAACATTTTGGGCCGTGAAATCGTCCAAGATCCTTTTAACGTCAACCGTTGTTCTGCGGCCGCCCATTTTCCCGCTCATATCAGCATAGAAGCTTGGCAAATCAATCACGCCAATTTTCTGAGGAGTTCCATCAGGTCGGACGCCCTCTTCAAAGACGGCTCCTTTTGCGGCGCTATCCTCGAGTTTGATCTTCTCACGTGAAATCGAAACGGTGTGAACTTCTTCTTTGCCTTCGGAAATCACGGCTAACCGGACGACGGTGCCCGCTTTGCCGCGAATCATCGCCACCACATCGCTCAGCTTCCAGTTCACAACGTCGATCATTTCGCCGCCGTGCTTACTATAAAGTTTCTTTGACACCTTGGTGCCGTCTGGATTTCCCTGGCCTACCGCCACGATTTTATCTTCTGGGAAGATACCGCCTTGGGTATCACAGGCTCCGCCGGGAACGATGCTTTTGATCACTGTGTATCCGTCATCGGTGATCGACAGCGTCGCACCGATGCCTTCTAACTCCAGCCCCAACATGATCCGAAAATCTTCGTAAGACTTTGAAGACATGTAAGACGTATGGGGATCGTAGGCATTGGTGATCGCCGAAACGTAAATCTCTATCAGCTCTTCGGCATTGGTTTGATGCATCCGCCGCGCAAAGGATTCGTAACGTTTTCGAAGCAGTTCTTTGGGGTTCTTTTTCTCGTAAGGTTTGACTTCGCCGGTGGTGACTTCGTCATCGTCGTCAGCCGAGGCAACGTCAGTGGACTCGTTTGTTGTTTCGTTGAGATCTTCGACACCAACGCCTTCTCCTTCATCCTCGGGTGTTTCGTCAATGGACTTGGCGTTCTTTTCCTCTTCTTCGTCGTCGTCATTTTCAAGAACCAACAGGCTGTACTTAATACGCTTACGCCACATCTCGCGTGAGTCTTCTTCGGATTTGGCGTACGTCAAAAGGTCAGGGTCGGTGATCATCTCTTCTTTGATTGTGAAATCATGATCCTGCTCGATCAGTTCAACCGCTTGGGCCGTGCGCTGGTCAATACGTTCTAAGAATCGGCGGAACATCGCAAACGCGGTTGAAAATTCGCCACGCTTGAGCTGATCGTCCAACTCTGTGCGGCTGATGGAAAATTCATCAATGTCTGACTGCATGAAGTAAACCTTCATCGGGTCCAAACTCTTGGCGAACAGATCGAAGGCGCGTTGAGAAATCTGATCGTCCAAGGGGTGCTTGGAAAGATGATCTGACTGCATCAACTTGGTGACCAATCGGGCAACATATCCGCTGACAATCGACGGTTTACCAAGGTTATCGGCTTGCGCCATCTGGGGCAGACCAGCAGTCGAGACAGCGATCAAGCACGCAATCATCGTTGCCTTCCCCGCAAGGGAAAGTCGTTGGGGAGATTGAGCAGACTTAAGTCTTGAAAGCATATTGGTTCCTTCGCTTTTTTTAAAAGTACCAGTTCTACGGAGGTATAGTCGGTGCCGATCGCCAGAGGCCCGCAGAATTTTCTCAATTGGAAAATTTTTATCTCAGGCTGAACAGACCGACTATCTCGCGGCAGTGTAACAAAATCCTAGAAACAAGGGACTCCAGCGGCAAGACCGATATTTTCCATGATGATTGGGCACACCGTTGGTTTACTGAGGTAAGCAACGCCTTAGCTCATCGACGGGTACCAAGTTGTCATCTATACTTGGTACGTTATCTCGGGTGAAACCTTGAGTAGGGTCTCGATTTTGGCCAATTCCCTTGAGTATTTCTTTTGAGCATTTATCGCGAACATCGTGCAAGCATTCCTACTAATGAACGCCGGAGCCAATTCAGGGGCTCGATTTGAACTCGACGATAGTGAGAAAAATCTCCTCGGACGTGATTGGGAATGCCGCGTCGTCCTTAATGATCCCCAATGCTCACGCATACACGCCGAAGTTTTCTGCGACGAGGACGGTTGGTGGGTCCGCGACAATAAATCCAGCAACGGAACTTACGTTAACGGACAAACCATTGGACAAGCCCGCTTGGTCGATGGCACTCAGTTAAGAATTGGCGCTTCCTCCTTCACCTTCAGTATTAGCACCCCCGGCGTCAACGAATCGCCGGGCGACGAAGTCGAATCCGACGAAGTCCGAAAATACGAAGACGTCACGATCATCCTTGACGAGTCGATGAATCCTCGAGAGACGGGTCAGTACACGCTCGATTTTCTCAAAGGCCACAACTGGGGACAGGATTTCTTCTTCCTCTTCCAACTGTCGGTGAAATTACTGGCCGTTGATGAACCCGATAAGGTCATTCGAATCTGCATGAAGCGCCTTTTTGATCGTACGATGGCGTCGGCCGCTGGCTTCATGTGGGTTTCCGATGAAGGCGTGCTGTCGCCGCGCGTGATTTTCCCCGAAGCTCAATCAGATATCCTGAAACTGAACAAAGACCTCACCGCGCGCGTCGTTTCAGAAAAACGAGCGATGCGTATTGAACAGGGCAACGGAAAATCCAACAAACAGAAAGACTCCGTTCTTAGATACTCTGACTCCATTTGCGTGCCGCTGATTTCGGACGACAAAGTCAAAGGCGCGATTCATCTATACCGCAAAGAGAAACCCTTCTCCGAAAGCCACTTCGAATTGGCCATCGCAATGGCCAACATCATGATCCGCTCGCTTGACAGAGCCCACCGCCTGACATCGCTGGCCGCTGAAAAGGATCGCTTGGTCCAAAAATCAGCGACCTTTGATGAACTCAAAGGCGACAGCGAAAAAATGTTGGAGCTGAAGTCCAAGATAAAACGAGTGGCCAAAGCGTCTGGCTGTGTACTGATTCGTGGCGAAAGCGGAGCCGGTAAAGAACTGGTCGCCCGCGCCCTTCACCGCAACAGCTCTCGTAGCGATCGTCCCATGCTGAGCGTTAATTGCGCTGCGATCCCACGTGACCTGATGGAAAGCCAATTGTTTGGGCACAAGAAAGGGTCCTTCACCTCCGCTGATCGCGATCACATCGGTTGGTTTCAACAAGCCGACCTCGGGACACTGTTTCTCGATGAAATTGGCGAACTCACCCTCGAAGGACAAGCGAAACTATTGCGGACACTCGAAGGCCATCCCTTCTTACCCGTCGGTGGTACCGAAGAAGTCACCGTCGATGTACGAGTCATCTGCGCGACCAATCGCGACCTCAAAGAGTTCGTCGCGGAGAAACGGTTTCGCGAGGATTTATTCTATCGCTTAAGCGTCTACGAATTGATGATCCCGCCGCTGCGTGATCGTGAATCAGACATCCAGATGCTGATCGATTTCTTTTTAAATCACTTCCGCAACCAGCTTGGTAACCCAAACATGACCTTGTCCAAGGAAGCCAATTTGAAATTGTTAGGCTACCAGTGGCCAGGAAACGTTCGGCAATTGAGGAACGTGATCGACAGCGCGACCGTGATGTGCGAAAACGACGAAATTCAAACCGGCGATCTTGGCATCCGCGAAGCCACAGACGGAGAATTTGAAACGTTAAGGATTGACCACTGGGAACGGAAGCTGATCATCGACGCGCTTAAAAGGACTTCCAACAGCGTTCCTAAAGCGGCCGAATTGCTGGGCATCAGCCGCGCGACACTCTATCGAAAGATCGACGATTACGGTGTCGAGCGAAAGTAATAATAAAGTGGGATTGCCTTCCACTTTTTTTTGATTGATGCCTACGCCGCTTTCACATCTTGGCCATTGTCATTTTCTTTGGAATCCATCTCCTTGGACTCCATGTCACCAAAGCTGGCATTTCCAGCCGCGTTGTGGATCCTGATCTCGCGCTGCGGAAACGCGATTTCGATTCCCTTTTCGCGGAATGCATTGTCGATCGACATATTCACTTCATGTAACACTCGGGCCAGGTACTGCCGGCCAGGGATCACCACACGCAGTTCAAAATCCAGCGTGCTGTCCCCAAAGCTTTTGAACAACACCTCCGGCGTCGGCGTCCGCTTCACCAAGGTATGACGCCGCGCGACTTCCAGCAACGTTTGATACACTAATTTGGTATCCGAACCGTACGCCACACCCACCTTTAAAATCGCGCGGTAATCCGAATCGGACAACGTCCAGTTCATAACATCTTCGGTGATGAACTTTTTGTTGGGGACAATCAATTCGCAGTGATCAAGATCGCGAATGGTGGTGGCTCGTAATTGCATTCGGCAAACCGTTCCCGTGGTTCCATTAACGGTGACCATGTCGCCAACGCGCACCGGACGCTCGATCAGAATAATTAAACCCGAAATCAGATTCGCAAAAATCTCTTGTAAACCAAAACCCAGTCCCACTGTTAAACCAGCGGCCAACCATTGGACGCTGCTCCATGAAAACCCAATGACCTGAAATGCGAACAGCAATCCAATCACACCGACCATGTATCTGACGACAAACGAAATCGCATAACGCCCGCCCTTGTCCAAGGGCAAACGATCAAGCAATGTGATTTCCAACAGACCCGGCAGGTTCCTGCTGAGCACCATCGACATCGCCAACGCGCCTAAAGCGATCAAGATTTCACGCGGCGTGATGATTCTGGGATTACCTAAGCTATCCAGTTGCGCTGATTTCCAACACTCAATGCTGTCCAGGTAAGAGATGGTCGGTGATACGGTGGACCAAATTTGCCACCCGGCAACGATCATCGCCATCAGCGCCGTGACGTGGACCAAACGATTAACTTGGTAGGAGATTTCTTTGATGTTGATCGATTCGTCGTCGCTGATGTGGCCTTCTTCGGTGCGTGTCAACTGACGCAATTTTACGCGGAACTGAGTCGTTAGTAACAAGCGGCTGACAAATCCTGCCAAGATCGCGATGGCCAGCATCGCTTGAACGCTCCAGAAAGCGCGACTGCTCATTTCAAACGCTGTGAAATGGTATCCAACAACGGACATCGCCGCCAACGACAGCGCGGCCAGCGGCAAACAAAAGATCGCGAACCGGCGTGGAAACGCCGTCCAAGGTTCCGTCGCGTTGAGCGCCGACGAATCGATTGAATCGCCGTTGAACAGACGCTCGTTTGATCGCCTTCGTTCTGCGCGCCCCACCTTGATGCCTTTTTCCACAAGGGCTTCATCGCAGGCGCGATTGATCAAACGCCCACCAAACCAAACGCCTACGGCCAATGAGCCAATCGAACCGACGAAAAATAATCGGCCCAGCGAGTCGCTCCAGACACCAGACTCAAACGTGATTAATGCCATCGAAAAGAATCGACACGGCAGACTAATAAAGATCGTGAACCATAGAATCGTGTAGATCCCACTACAAAAATTTTGCGACCAACCAAAGTGCTTTACCGCAGGGCCCTTGGAGCTAAGCAAGGTCATCAGAACCATCGTCGTTAACACCATCGGCGTGATGTCAATCAGCGATTGATGCAACGTCCCCCGCAACGTATTAAGATCAAAGGCAGGTGAAAGTTGCCAAGCGACAAACAATAGCAACAACGGCACAAACAACGCCGAACAAAACGAAAACGCTACGCTCGCCAACATAGGACGGTAACGCGAAAAGCGCTTGATATCCGCAACCAACCCCTTCGTTGGTGGCGTCTGGGAATCAAAATCTGGAGCTACATCTGACATAGATTTTTTCGTATCGGATCCGGTATTGGTAGTTAATGCAACGAGTCTTTCAAGGATTGGATAGGAAGAGAACTCGTGGCCTCATCCGCTTCAGGTTTTTGCAAATTTCTCAAAGCTAACTATCTGCATTAGCCGTTTTAATATTATGCCAAGGTTCCTTGACCTACCTTTGGGGCCGAAGCCCTCAGTACAAGCCCGACGCGCCAGCAAGTAAGTACCCGCGCTCTCCAAAAACTCACTTGTTGGCGCGTCGTGTTTGTATTGAAGAACCACTTGGATTTTCCTTCAATCCATCTCACGCTTTGAACCTTCGGCTGAAAATGAACAGACCGACCAACCCAATCAAGCCCGCGGCAGATTCATGGGGACTGGTAAAACAGCGCTCAGTCAAGTCACCCAGCAATTGCATCCAACTGGCGGGTGAAAAGAACTTTGATAGTGCGTAGCGGGACTTTGTTAATTGCTCGACGCCGATGGGCTGCGCTGAACGCACCCACAACGAATGTTGATTCACAAACTGCAGCGTCGCTTCGATTTCACGTACCAACTCCTCTCGTTCGGCGACAATCTTTCCCAACAGGTCGGTGTAGGTATGATGGTCGGAACTTAATTGATCGTATTGCTGTCGAATGCTTTCCACGATTTCCACAGCCATCACCGACAACTCTTCGTCGGAAATAGAATTTGAATGCACGCCCTTAAGCATCTCGGCGGCATATTCGGCCGGATGTGACAGCGGTTCCCGTTGCTCGTTTAACTTGATCCTCTCAAGACCAATTTTTTGCAATTCGCGGTTGATTTGCCGAATGCGTTGTTGGCTTTTGAAGGGGCGAATCATCGTGCGGCGGATGTCAACCAACAGCATCCCGTTAGCTTGGCTGTGCGAACTGTCGATGATGCTCTTTTCAACCGTTTCGTGCTGGCTGCGAACACTGCTGAGTAATTCATGGACCTTAATTTCTTCGTCCGTCGCGGCACGCACCTGTTGGGAAAATTTTATTCTGCGTTCGGTTAACTCCGCATTCAGCTCGGCTAAGATTCGCAGCGCTGGAGCCGTTTCAATCACCTGAGCTCGCGCCAATCGCGCTTCCTCTTCTAAGTCTAAACGCCGACGTTCGTTGGCAGCGTAATTCCAAGCTTCAATTTCGGTTTCGAGAATCTTTACCTCCCGAGCCAGCAAATCACCGTTGAGCGGCAGTAGCCGATTCTCCAGCTCGTACAGCTTCGACTCACTTTCCAGCGATTCGATTCGATACTCCAACTCCAGTTCTTCGGCACGCAGCCGAATCATGACAAAGGTATCAGCCTCGCCAAGCTCCTCATTCTTGAGCAGCTTATCAAGTTCGGTGAAACGCTTTCTGGAGCTGGCGCGATCTTTGGGAATTTCGCCCAACCGAACTTTGTGTTGAAGTTCTTTTTTGTTCAGGTCATGCAAACGAGTATTCAAACCATCCATGTCATGGCGAAGACCTTCCAAATGCGAAAAGAGATCGGCAGCTGATTCCGCGCCTTGTGGCAGTTGAGGCTTTCGGTCAACAGACAGCTTTTCTTGCAGGATCTTCTTATCAAACTCAAACGTTTTGATGGCATTGCGTTGGACAAAATCTTTCTTCGAAAATTTCTTCGCCTGAAGAAGCGTATTTTGCGATTCTTCCAACAGCCGCACACGGCGACTGTGTTCTTCGCTAACTTCGTCACTGGACGATTTTAATAGATCCTTCTGCCGTTGAATTTCCTCAAGTAGATCACCAATCCACTGCTGTGAGATCGGCTGATTAAAAGCAAAATCCGCCGGTAGTGCAGGCCCAAAAGGCGTCTGCACCGATTGCGGTTCTGGTTGAGATTTATTTTGCGGTTGGGGCAGGGCAGGGGAGAGTTGTTCGGGCATGGCTTCGGCGAGTATCGGTTGGTTCTTCTCGGCCGATGAGTCGTCTAGAGGTGCGGCCGAATCGAAAGTCGCGACCTCAACGTTTGAGAAAGCCGAAAATCCCTCGCCATCGGTTTCGCCGTTCTCAGCAAATCGGTCGGAGCTTGCGTCGTTATACGCCGCCGGACGCACTTGATCGTCGTAGGTGATCTCGGCGTCTTGGCCATGAGGAGCATGTCGCCGTACTCCATCTCCATAGGCATCGTTCAAGGCAAAGGCGAAAGCAACATCCGCCAGTTGCTGGTCGGTGATCACCGCATCGGCGATTGCCCCCGACCGGAGCTCAAACTGGATCTTGCTGACATTATTGGCGTCAAAAATTGACGAAAAATCTACCAGTGAATTTAGCGCGATTGAGGTCTCAGCAGCGGGTTGAGACGCGCGGCGCAGCGAATTTTCAGGGCGATCCATTTGCCTTTCCATTTGCGCGTTGGCTACTCCGATCAGCCCAAAAGCTAACGAAAGAGCCACCGTCAACGTCCATACTCGGTTCAAAATCACACTCACTCCCCAGGGTCACGGTTCATTGGCTGATGAGACATCCCGTACGATCAGCCAGAACGAATTGATCGCGGAGTTTAGATTTTTCGTTTGGCGGCAACAATAGCAGAGTTACAATTCAAAGAAGCTCGATTTTCATCGGCTGAAACCGATCGCTGTCGTCTGACGAACATTTTGTAATTTTTACAAAGCCCGCAAATCTCAAACTCTCGAGAACTATGAACCTCCGTACGCAGCTGTTGATCGCTCACTCACGGGCAAACGCGGACATCGTCCAGCGACACGTTGAGCAAAACCCTGCATCATTGCCTGAATTGATGGCCTGTTTAAGCAGCAACGAAGTTAAAGTCGCTCAACGCGCGGCGATGGTGATCGGCAACTTTGGACGTAGCAATCCCGATGCGTTGCAGCCGTGGTGGGAGGACCTGGTGCAGGCGGCTGATGATCCTATCCATAATGCTATTCCGCGCGCCGTCATTCGATACTTCAGCGAGCTTGACAGCGATCTTCCCCAAGCGCTCGAATCACGATTGGTCGACCGCTGCGTGCAGGCGGTCATCGATCCAAAGGAGAAAACGGCTACGTCGGCTTTTGCCATGAAGTTCGTCACCGACCGGGCCGCCGGTTATCCTGAAAGGGCCAGACGTCTCAACGCGGCGTTGATCCGCCTGATCCCCAGCGGCAGCCCCGGCTTCCAAAACCGGGGCCGGAAGATGCTGGAGCAATTGAAAGAATACTTGTAGTGGCATTGGGCGGAAGTCTTCATGACTACCGTTTCAATTCTTAGTGATTTCTGAAGTCTTGGCGACTTCGGCTACCTCCGGCTGATTATGTCGAATCCCCCCTCAATACCAATCGCTGTGTTTTCCGTTGGGCTCGAAACACTTCAATAGTTCCGCTACCTTAAAGCCCCTCTTTTGAAAAAGCACTCGATCGAACTTAGGATTTATATGTTTGGTGAAACCTCGTCCAGTAGAAAAGCAATTGGCGATGTTGACGTCGTTTATCATGACGGGCTCTACCATTTGTTTCATTTGGTTTTGCCGAACCACGACTTTATCGCCCACGCGATCAGCGACAACGCCATCAATTGGCGGCGCGTTGACAATGCGATTTATATTGGCAATCCCGGAAGCTGGGACGATCTGATGTTGTGGACGATGCACGTAACGCCGGACCCGCATCAGCCTGGTCTCTGGCGAATGTTCTACACCGGTCTATCTCGTCGAGAGCAAGGCTTGATTCAGCGTTTAGGAATGGCGACCAGCGCGGATTTGTATCGGTGGAAGAAATCGAGCGTCGATTGGCAAGATTTACGAGGCAAGTCCGACCCGCCAAAAATTAAAGCGGCCCTCAAAGATTTAGTTCCCACAGAATCGACCAATCTCGAATCGCCAATCGATAGCAACAGTTGTTTTCCGCTTTCGCCTGATCCTAAATTTTACGAAGCCGCATTGGATGGTGAGCGAGGTTGGATCAGTTTCCGCGATCCGTTTTATTTTCGCGACGGCGATCGAGGTTGGTTGCTGGCCGCCGCGCGAGTCGACCATGGCCCATTGGTGCGGCGAGGATGCGTCGCGGCGATGGAAGAAACGAAACCCAATCATTTTTCTGCCGTCCAGCCGCTACACTCACCGCACCTCTACGATGACGTCGAAGTTCCCAATTTAATTAAGCTTTCCGATGAATACTATTTGGTCGGAAGTATCCGTGAAGACGCAAAGATTCGTTACTGGCATGCCGATGACGTGAACCAACCGTGGAAGAATTATTACGACAACGTTTTGCTGCCCCAAGGCAACTACGCCGGCCGGATTTGCCAAGATGACAAAGGTGTGCTGCTGTTCAACTTTTACACGCAGAACCTTGCCGATCGCACTACCTGTAATAATCTCATGCCTCCACCGAAAAGGCTTTGCGTTTCCGAAAATGGCCAACTGAAAGTGACTTCTTTTGAGGGCCTTGTCGATCAGATCTCCGGAACGATCGACACGCGCTGCCTCAGTCGGCTCAAGGCCAATCAAAGAGAGAGCTTTTGCCAAACGGGGCAGGGCACTTTGAATTTGGCCAGCGAAGCCGGTTTTCAGGCGTTTGTGTTTGATGATGAGGCAAACAGCTTTCGGTTGCGAGCTAAATTCAGCTTAGTTGGTAACGGCAAGTGTGGTTTATTGTTTCGCATTGATCCCGCATCGCACGACGGCTACTACGTGTCGCTGGATCTGATGAAGGGGCTGGCTCAGTTTCGTTCATGGGGCACCGGCGCGATTGGGTCGGGCGAAAACATGATGCAGTTTCGAAGTTTGCAATCAGGAAACTGGTTCAGCTCGGATCGTCAGAGCGCGGAGGTGGAGCTAATTTCGTTCGGCAGCTACCATGAACTTTCCATCGACGGCTCGATTGTCCTGTCGCTGGCAGACGCAAAATTTACCGAGGGTCTTTTAGGCATCTACGTCGAAACCGCGACGCTGGACATTGAACGCCTAACGGTCGAAACGATGACCGAACCAACTCAAACCGACGGACACCTTTCCAGCGGTTGATCTTTGTAGCAATGGGAAAAGTGGCAACGTTGGCCATCGCCATGAAATTCGTCACCGGCGAAGATGCCCGTTTTCAAGAACACGTCAAAGTCTTAACGCGGCACGGATCCGCCTGATCGCCAGCGGCAGCCCCGGCTTTCAAAGCCGCGGTCGAAAAATGCTTTCTCAGCAAACAGAGCATCTGTAGACACCCAAGCGCACTGGGCCATAGAATACGCTTCGAGCCCGCTTCCATTGCCATATTTTCCAACGCTGAAAAACGATCGCCCATGCTGAAAATTTCAATCGTTCCCGTTACTGACTTTGCTCAAAATTGTTCCATTGTTTTCGATGACGAAACGATGCAGGGAGTCGTCGTCGATCCCGGCGGCGATTTGGAGAAAGTAATCGCGGCAGTAGAAGCATCCGGCGTGACGATCGAAGCGGTTTGGTTGACTCATGGTCACCTGGACCACGCGGGGGCCGCCGAAGCAGCCAAATCTCATTTCGGGGTAGACTTAATCGGGCCACACAAAGATGACAAATTTTTGCTGGACAACATCGAACTGGCGGCACAAAACTATGGGTTGACCGGGTTCGCCAGCGCCTCCCCCGACCGTTGGTTAAACGAAGGCGACACACTTACGATCGGCGCGCATGAGTTTGAAGTGCGTCACTGTCCGGGTCACGCGCCAGGTCATATCGTCTTCATCAACCACGCCGACAAGCTGATCCTGATGGGAGACGTCTTATTCCAAGGCTCGATCGGCCGGACGGATTTGCCCGGCGGCAACCATCAACAGTTGCTCGACAGCATCGCCGAAAAACTAATGACACTCCACGACGACTACCAGTTCATCTGCGGCCACTCAGAACCCTCAACCATCGGCGCGGAAAGAAAAACCAATCCCTACCTTCAGTAGGACCCCATGAAGCCATCGGATCATAGGGCCATCCGCCGCTTTACGCGGCCCGTCGTTCGTATAGGAAACGCTGAAACTCAACGAATAGCTTTCGGATCACCGGAATTCCTCCAAGCCGTTTCGCAGCGTCGGCGATTGTGTCGTACTTCAATTCCAAAAGCTCTGGCAAGATGTCCTGGCCAAGAATGTCGGATTGGATGCGACCAGTAGTGATTGAAAACTCACGGCGAATACGCGATCCCTCAACGACTCCCCAGCCAGCAGCCTTAAGCGCCGGGTCGATTTGTTCGGCTCGTGTTTCGGATTCGTTCATAATTTAGTTGAGCTCTTGAACTACTTCGATTTCACTGTTGGAAAATAGTGAACTGCAACAAGGTCAGGATTCATCCAAACGCAATCATCATCGCATGTAAGAAAAACGGCTTTCGCCGCCTTCGCAGTTGCTGAAATCCACATGTCGTTTTGACCTGTATTGTGACCACCAGCTTGGTCCGCGGCGTAAATGTCTGCATACGCTTGAACAACGCTAGGCAGACCTGCATCGACACGAACCAATTCAGCCAAGAGTTCATCCAGCACCTCGAGCTTTTTCGCCCCCCAATTCCAAACAGAAGCCAACGCCCTTAGTTCACCTTCCACGACCGTTGAATAAAGTGGACGATCAGTGCGCTCGTGCAATTTGATGGTGTCGCGTAGTTGAATACCAGTGTCATTCTGACGAATCCAGTGAATCAAAACATTGGTATCCAACAGAATTAAATCGTTAGAGCCAATCGTCATGAAATCTGCTCCAACGCTCGTTCGATCTCTTCTTCTGATTCGTCACCGGGCCATTTGCCCATAATCGCAGCCATGCCACTTCGCGAACCCTGATTGCGGCGTAGCTTCTCTGGATCAAATCGACCGTTGCTTGGAACCGGCGGAGTTGAAAACAGACTGGCGGCATCTTTACCATCTTCAATCGACTCGGCCTCAACTCGAAGTAGGTTGCCAGACGCGCGAAAGACTGCTTTGCCCATCACAAGAACGCGTGATCGCCACAACGTTTGCAGCTGGTCGGAACTGTCTTCTGGAAAAACGCCCGCAACTCTTTCGCCGGAATCCAAGATCAATGAGAACCGTTGAGTGCTGGCCTCGATGCCGTCCAGACTACCAACAATTCGCACACGCTGTGGCGTCGGCGTCTTCCCATGAAGTTGAATCGAATGCTCTATTGTTTGAGTATTGACCAGCGCTTCTTTTTTCGATGAGCCTTTACTGCCAAGCAACCTGAATCCGGTGAAGGGACCAGACTTGAAGAACCTTTGGAATTTTGAGACTTGCCTAAGCAATTGGGGATCAAATGCGTCGCTGTCAGATTTCTTTTCGTCGATCTCGCCAAACACGTTGATTAGAAGATCAAGCCCCGTAAGCGATCCATCTGGCCGAACCGACTCAAACAAAAGTTTTTGCGAATAGATTTCCTCGGCTGCAACATCCAATGTTGGCAGCTCAAAGTTAAGCTCAGTCGTTCCGTTTCCGCCATGGCCTGTAAACCGGAGGTCACTGGCTTCTTGCAGCCATCTTGGAGGGATACCTTTTGAATTACTGCGATTGCGAAACGCCATCGAAACCGCACCGCGAATTGCAATCGGCATATTGACCATCAAGTAACCAAGATGCTGCGTTGGTACACGGCCGTTAAAATGCTCTTCGCTTTCAAGGCAGATGTTGTGTTTTTGCATTTTCATAGCATTCCCTCCAATAGCCGATCTGAAATTAAGCTGTCGGTTCGTAGATAAAATCCGTTAGACCTATGATCGACGCAAGCGCTTCGACAATTCGTGGGCGAACGTCCTCACAGTTCAATCCACACAATCCGCAACTCAGTGCGGCAATGGCGATCGAGGAAATCTTATACCGTTCGATTGCAAGGACGACCGAGTCGAGCCCACTATCAATGTACTCGATTTCGCTTGGCTGCATCCAATGATCTTTCGTTGGGAAATTGACAATGAATCAATTTTCTCCCGTTTCGCCATGTCCATGAACCAAAAAGCTTCTCGGTCACCGTGCATGCCTGTATCAACATATCGCACTTTTTTGATTTCTACGACATGTTGCCGAAACATGTCGCACTTAACCGTTTTCTGCGACATATTAGTCGGACGTGTTGTTTGGTGCGACATGTACCAATCCCCCTAAACCGCAACCTCTTTAGTGGTCAGTTGGCCGTTGAAGGCTTTTTGAAGGAGCGATTGTTTGAGTTCGTCGAGGTTGGCCAGCTTTTGGGTGTCGATGGTTTTAAGTCGCTTTGCCTCGGCGCGTGCCTTCGCAATGTGTTCAACAGCAGACTGCTGTTCCTTCACCGTTTCCGGAATCCGAATCGTGATGGCTTTGATCTTCGCCAAACTCAGATTCTTTTGACGAACGCCGCGACGAAGGTTGAGAACTTCCGGGTGTACGTAACGGACTGCGTACAACAAGAATCGTGGATCGGCTTCTTTAACTGGCCACATGCCGGCAACTGCTTGATTGAAAGTTGCGTCCCGATCGAGAATCGACATCTTTAACGCGGCGGTGTCATACATTCCCATCAGTAATGATCCGGGCGGCAACAACTTTGCGTTGGAGCCATTTAGCCCCGTTTCGGTAATGAACTTCTTTGAGTCGGTCGTGTATAGGTCGTTAAGTTCGCCTGATGAGTACCACGGAATGTCGCCACCATCCCAAAACACTTTGGTTGACTTCAAAGGTGTTCCGCCTCTGTTGATCTTCGAGCTTCTTCTCCTGCCAGCCGGGGCCTTGTTGGGTGAAGACGCGATTGAGATAGCTTTCAAACAGCTCGCTGGCAGACAAGAGATTCTTCTCGGCGTTTTCTATCGCCTTGGCGATCGCCGAAAACGCCTCATCCAAGATCGACACGATCCGCTTTTGTTCGGCGACCGTGTTGAGGAACGCTAAAGGTATCTTCTTGAGTAAATTTGACTTCATGCCCTTCGCCGTAGCTCCGGTGCCTTTGTCTCGTATTCGTTGTTGCATAAATCCCGAAAGCAGCATGTACTTTAGGAACGTCGAACCCAAAAAGTCCGAATCGGTTTGCATGATAATAATGCGTTGAGCGAAAACGACTTTTCCGGCGGTGTCGAGTTGAGTAACATTCCCTAACGGGGCTTCTGTTGTGAATAAGACGTCGCCTTTCTGGGGAAAACCGCGAGTCATCCAGTCGTCGTAGATGGCGGGATCAACATACTCACGCGGCTTCAGTTGTAGGAAGCCCTTGTTGACGTTCTTTGCGGTGATAAGCCGCATGCCGTTTTCGATCTTTTCCGG
>Ga0114956_1002021_pt1 | contig 16050 bp, 11 predicted proteins | sample MaitaG_FD_87304 | JGI IMG/M metagenome (GOLD analysis project Ga0114956, IMG submission 87304) | Marine algal microbial communities from Maine, USA - Maine_Asex2 metaG | ecosystem: Host-associated > Algae > Red algae > Unclassified | place: Maine, USA | collected 2015-01-05 | reverse complement strand
CTGCAACATTGCTGAAGCCCCGGTGACCTCGAACGCGTTACCGATGAGCAGGTTCATGGCAACATCGTCGCCCACGAGATGTGCGGGCCGTTCGATCAGTACAAGATCAGGAAACGCAGCAGCAGCTGATGACAAGATCTCGTCGCTGTCGGAGTCAAGTACGACGGTGTCGACACTCTCCGCAGCAGACAAGACGGACAAGATGCGATGGAACAGCGGGGCACCACTGAAGTCACGCATGTTCTTACGGGGCACCCGAGCCGAGTGACCCTTTGCCGCTACAAATCCAAGCACGGTCGTAACGTATCGCAACGTCGATTCGGTGCGCCGTATGCCGCCGCAACAGCCTCGATCGAAACAGGTCGATCACGCGAGCTCTGTCTCCAACATTGATGAAACACCAGTCCGATCTTGGTTGCTGATCTGACGTAGAGGATTTCATGCGTGATCAGTGGACGGAAAGCTACTAAGCCACCCACCCTGGCCGGTACCCTCGGGTTTGCGAATCCTGGCTTCGGGAGGTGATTCATGGGTGTTCTGGTATCGGTCATCGTTCCGGCGTTTAACGAAGAGGAATCGATATTGCCGGTTCTTGATCGAATCGAAACTGCGCTCACGAGTTGCCTGGCGCACGACGATGACTTCGAGGTGATCGTTGTCGACGATGGCTCGGTCGACAACACCTATGACCTAGTCAACGCCCGCACGCCGTCGGCTGGCACGCTAGAGACCATACGATTTGTCAGAAACTTCGGTCACTCGGCAGCACTAGCTGCAGGCCTTCGTGCAGCAAGCGGTTCGGCGATAATCGTCATGGATGGTGACGGCCAACACCCGCCCGAGCTCATCCCGCGAATGCTCGCCGCATGGCAAGAGGGAGCCGAACTCGTCAACATGCGACGGATCGACTCTGCGTCAGGTTGGTCGATGAAAAGATCACTCTCATTTGGCTTCTATCGGTTCTTCAGCCTCGTGACGCCCATCTCGATGGAGCCTGGTTTCTCTGACTTCCGACTCATCGACGCTGCGGTTCTCGATCAGTTGCTCGCAAGCCCTGATGCGACAAACTTCCTCCGCGGTGCCATTGCCTGGCTTAGTCCGAACCGAACCGTCGAGATTACGTACGAACCTGAAGACCGGATCGCCGGCTGTCCAAGTTTTAGCGTCGGTAAGAGTCTGCGATTCGCACTCATGGGTCTCGCTACGTTTTCACTCCGCCCGGTGATCATCGTCAGTGTGGCAGCTGCGGTGGTGGGAATAGTGTCCGCCGGATCGGGTGTCTACGCTGTGGCCCTAAGCGTCCTGGGCGACGACGCCGTTCCGGGTTGGGCCTCCCTGTCGGCTGTCCTTGGAATTGGCTTTGCATTCCAAGCGGCAATATCTCTGATGCTGGCGTCATATCTATCGGTCGTGCGCCGCAACGTCGGTGGAATGCCACAATACGTAATCTCGCAACCGTCTAAGAATGCCCCAAGAGGAGCCAAACAAGAATGAGAGCCAGCGAATTATATTACGAGGAGCTCGGCGGGAACTTCGACGCCTTCATGTCCGAGTATGACGTAGTCACGCGTGGTGCAATCGTTCGCCAATACGTCGACCAAGCGCCTTCTCGGGGAACCTGTCTAGAGGTCGGCTGTGGCACAGGTGCGATTACTGAATGGTTCCACGAACTCGTAGACGAGCTGACCGTTTCCGACATCTCAGCACGTCTTGCCGAAGATGTCGGCGAACGATTCGGTGTTGCTGGACGTGCTGAGGACGCCACAGAGTTGTCCTTCGCTGACGAGAAGTTCGACCTTGTGGTGTCCTCTGAGTGTGTCGAGCACACGCCGGACCCCGCAAAGGCGGTACTTGAGATGCTCCGGGTGTTGAAACCTGGTGGACATCTGGTTCTCACCACACCTAATCGGCTTTGGTTGCCTGTCGTGTTGCTAGCCCAGAAGCTGCGCATCCGACAGTTTCAGGGAAACGAGGTCTTCCTCGGGTACGGCGAGCTGCGAGATCTCATCGTCGGCGACGGTCACACCGTCCTTGAGCAGATCGGCTGCCACGCATTCCCCTGGCAGATCCCGTTGGCAAAACGTGTTCTTCCATTCCTTGACTCGCGAGCGACAGCGCTGTACCCGTACATGATCAATCAAGCGCTCTTCGTGAGAAAAGCTGACTGAATGCAAGCTATCCGAGGGCGACTAGCCCGCTACACGACAATTTCGTTGGGGCTTGCCGTCGTGAACTCGCTGGTTTTCTTCCTGTGGACGGTCTCAGGCCTGAGCGGAACTTCTGCGGCCGTCGTGACCTTTGTACTCATGCTTCCGATCGCGTTCGAGTCCCAGCGTCGCCTGGTGTGGCAGGGTCAGCATTCGACCCGAACGTATATGAGCTTTGTGATCACGTCGCTTTTGACGCTTGGTTTCGCGTACGCATGTCTGGCAATTGCTGGTGGGCTCACGACAAGTCCCGTGGTCTTGTTGGCAGTGTATGTCCTGGCCTACTCCACAACCTTCTTGGCCAAGTATCTCGCGTATGGCTTGGTGGTGTTCCGGTGATCTCAGCTATCGGGCACAAGTTGATCTGGTCCTGGAGGAGACGTCGCGTTCTTGGGATCGCGCTGCTGGCCGTGATCTTGAACCTCCTTGCCATCAACACCTTCGACGCTCCGTCTCATGCCACATCGGGACTGCAGTATCAGAGCTATTACTGGTCAGCCGTATCTGCTTCTTCTTTCACATCCGGCCATCCACCACTTACAGCTGCGATCGACGGGAACCCGATCCGTTTCGAAACAATTACGAAAGATGACCTCGGATATCCACTAGTTCTTTCGACTGTCGTGCGTCTCGGCATTATTGACTTCGATGACGACACCCGGACGAGACTTGTAACAGGCTTTCCGAACATAGAGGCTAACCGCGAGTACATGTTCGAAGACCTCCGCCTGAAGACCCAGAATCTGAATCGCGGAATGCCGATGCTGCTAGGCCTCGGTGTGCTCGCAGCGATGTGGTCAGGCCTCATTCCTGCGGCGGCAAGGGCTTTCGCTAGATCGTGGGGTCTCATAGTCTTCGCAACGCTGCAGCTGCTTCCGCACATGGCACCCAGTATCGTACTTAAGACCCTGCATTCGCACGGATTGGTTTTCTCTGCCTGGATCGTCGGCATGATGGCCGTTGCAGGCGTCTTTGCCGCCGCTGCAGCGTTTGCAAACCGGACCAACGAGTCCTTGATTAGTCTGCGCTGGTATTTCGCTCTCGGGCTCTTAGCAGGTTGGTCGTTCGGCTTCGTCGAGACGATCCGTAGATCAACCGGCTTGATCTTCTCCCTCGTCACGTGGCTAACTCTTGGCCTTATTGCTGTTTCGTTACTGCGGGGCCAGCGAGACCGCACCGTAATCGAACGTCTGCGAGCTGTTCTGCCGCTCGCCCTACTCGGTGCGGCCCTGTTGATGGGTATGTTCGCTTTCGATGGGTTCATCTCCTTTATCCTCGACTACCGCGACACCCGGACTGCCTTCCCTCGTCCGCCGATCGCATCAATCGGACATCCCATCTACTTCACACTCCTTGTCGCCATTGGATTTCAGGAGAACTCACTTGGAGTGCGTGGTGAAGCCGAGGTTGTTGCCTTAATAAAGTCATCAGCACCGGGTGACCCGGCTCAGGACTCGCAGGCCTTCATCGATGAGGCAAGGAGGGTCTTTTTCAGTTACGCCTCCGATCACCCGTCCGAGCTCGTAGAGGTTGCATACGCGAATTTCGGACAGACTGCTCGTAGTTCCTTTACCGAACTTGGTGTCACGTTCGACCCGAACGTTGACTTCGTTCCCCTGTTCCTCATTTTGCTCGGCCTTATGGCTCTCATTCGTTTGGCCTTCATTGAACTCCGCACAACGGACGAGACCTTTGCCACATCTTTTGTGTCGCAGTTGCTCGTCGGATCCGCCATTGCACTTGGAGGCGCATCGCTAATGGCAGGAATCACGACAACCCCGGCAGAGTTCGATCTAGTTTCAGCCATTGTCTTTGCCTGTTGCACTCTGCTCGCGATGCGGCTGCGCTCTGTAGTGGCAGGTGCAGTGCCCCTGGACGAAACTACTGCCTTTCTGACACCGACCTCGAACGATCTCGTCACCGACGAGGTGCCAGCTCGTTCGATCAGAAGCGGGCAGCAGGGGAACGCTGGCGATGCCGACGAATAGATTCAACTGCCCAGAATTTCAGCGGCGTATTCGCTTAGTTCTTAGCGAATCGTCAAAGTGTCGAAGACTCTGTTCTCGCGCCGCATTCACCTAACAGTTGTGATGTTCAGTGAAATGAAGCAAGGAACCCGCGCCACAACCCCTCGTCAATCGCGACGATTTCGGTTGCGCCGTGTTCTTCAAACAATCCCCTTAGCCCCTGGGGTGAAAAATGTGTGATGTGCACATCGTTGTCAGACAACCAAGTACCCGAAACGGCAGGATCAGGATTAAGGATACGGTCCCAGTTCGACCGAGCGACCATGGGCACCGAGACGAATAGGGAACCGTGCGAGGCCTTCGCGCCAGCACACATCTCTGCAAAGAGCGGCCGCGGTAACGCTATGTGCTGAAGCACAGAAATTGACAATATGAGGTCAGGGTTCCCGCACTCCGTCTCCTTGGTCCAAGGCTCAGCTCGTAGATCAAGGGAATATGTCTCACGTCCGGCTTCTATTGCGCGGCTATTCACGTCGAAGCCAATCGCGTCAATACCACGACCTGCGGCAACGCTCAGCAATGTCCCGATGCCGCAACCAACGTCTACCACCGATTTCGGGGTTACGCCCTTGCTCGCCAAGATCTCGAACAGGTTCTGACCAGCGGCGATATTACGATCTGCTACGCCAAGCCCCCAGGCAACGTCTCTTTCAAGTTGAGCATCGTCTTCTTCGTAGGATCCTGGGTTCCAGAAGCTCTTGCAATCAAGACAGGTGTGCAACGCGACCTCGATCTTGGTCCGACGCGTCGGCACCATGCGAACAAAAGCTGTAAAGGCCGAATCGCATACCGGACAAGCACCGAACATTTCGCTCTCACCGATGTCCATCAGGTCTCCTTCAGAACGCAGCTGATTGAGCTGGTCGATCCGTGCGTCAAGCCGTTGCACGGATACGTCTACATCTTCGAGAAGCGCATCGGCGGCTGACTGCGCGTGCTTGGCCGCCTGTCCGGCCGCCTTGGCTTCCTGGCTCGCCTCGTATGTCTGCGCGACGAGACGTTCGTCGAACCGTGAGAACTTGAATGGCAGAAAGACAGCCAGCAACGCAATCCCGGCGACACCGGCTACCCAGGCATAGTCAAACCCGACGAGGCCCACGGCGGTGAGCGCCAGCGCAGCGGCCAACAAGAGACCCGTCGGTGCTGAGTAGTAACGAATGAGCCGTTTGGCGACTTTGGTGATGGAAGCTCTCATCGATCTGTTTGCTCCAGATGGCGCAGGTGCACTGGGTTCGGTCTTCGGCGCAGGCGTGGCCGCCAGCTGTTTGGCGCGATCCTCATGGGCGGTGGCGCGCTCTGCCTCGCCGGCAATCAACGGGACAGCGCTGGGCGAATGCGGATGGTCAGCCGGATAAGACGAAACACCACGGTCGACCGGCGGAGGCGTCGCAGGCTCGCGCATGTCGGCCCCGCGGCGATTCGCGTGCTCGACCAACGATGCAACCGCTTCGTCGGTCCGCACAGCCATGAAGTTGCCCCATGACGTGCCCGCAATTGAGCCTTCTTCGTAGTGGCGAAGTGTTCGGAAATCGTGACTGATTCCGTAGCGGACGATTGGGTGCCACTCGGACACCAAGACTCGATAGCCCTTGGCGATCAGAAACTGCGCCAAGTCTTCGCTTGAATACCCGAGCGCAAGCGTCTTATTGTCCTCGAATTCGCACTCGATAGCATCGGGCATGTCGAGGTCCCAAGGGAAGGACTTGAGCACGAACAGATCGTGGCCCTCAGTGTCGATCTTCAGATAGTCGACATGGTCGATGGTTTCCCGAGCGAGGTAGGTAGAGAGGCGCACCGTTTCAACCTGCGCAACCCGTTCGTGTGACGACAAGAACGGCGACAGTCCGCTGACGCCGGTGCTCTCGGGTGATGCAAAGAAGTCGACCGTGTCGCCATCGGTCTCCGCGACTGCTTCCTCATTGATCGTCAAGGACCAAGCGGGCTCAACAGCCTCTTCCAGCTTCTTGCGATTGGCCGGGTCAGGCTCGAACGCGTGTACAACCCAACCTGCTCGGCAGAACTGTCGCACCGACCCGCCGTGATGCGCTCCAACATCAACCAGCATTCCACCCGTTGGGTGGGCCGTGGCGAGGTGCCGAAAGAACAAGTCGCTTTCATCAAAATGAGCGACGCCTCGGTCAAATGGACCGAGAATGAGGGTGTCCTGCGCGGGCGATTGTGCCTCGGTCCGTTGATCCATCAACGGGCAAGCATACACCGCACGCTCGGGCCGATACGGTTCGTTCACGCACCCCCACTTGGAAGTGACTGATGCTGAACATCTCCATAGTTACCCCAAGTTTTAACCAAGCGCAGTTTCTGGATGATTGCATCAACTCGGTCGCAACCCAGACACATCAAGCGCTCGAACATCTGGTGTTTGACCCTGGATCGACGGACCGCAGCCGCGAGATCGCGGCGAGTGCATCGACGGTCACGCTCGTTGCCGAGCCCGATAGCGGCCAGGCAGATGCCATCGCAAAGGGCATGAAGATGAGCAAGGGCGACATCATTGGTTGGCTCAACTCCGATGATGTCTATGCAGCCGACGACGTCTTCGAAAAAATTCTGGCCCGCTTTCAGGCGAGCGACCGGCCCGACATCGTGTATGGCCGTGGCACATATATTGATGCCGACGGCGCCTTCATTCGCGATGCGTACGTCAACGAAGACCCGTCCACGTTGGGCACACGTCTGCACTATGAGGTCGGCATCTTGCAGCCGACGGTCTTCTTCCGCCGCGAGGTATTCGACGCCATCGAGCCTCCTCGAGAACATCTGCATTTTGCGATGGACTACGACCTGTGGATCCGCGCCGCGAGTGCCGGGCTGCGATTCGCGTTCCTTCCGGAGCTCGTTGCTTCAGGCCGCTATTACGCAGACAACAAGACCATGGGCATGCGCGGCAAAAGCTACGAAGAGGTGCTCGACATAACAATCGAGCACTTCGGCGCCGCTCATGTTCGGTGGGCCAAACGTCTCGCCCAGCATCGACTCAGCGGTGCCGATGGAATTCTCGACACTGGTTCGCAACTCATCGATGCAGACGTAGACCAAGAGACGACGAACATTCTCGCAATCCGCAACTATCCATGGTCATGCACCGACGCCCTTACGACGTGCGAGAAGGTGGCGCCGTACGACGAGACCGTCACGTTCATGAAGGCAAACGGGCTCCCGCTCACCCACCATGCGCATCCCATCGCCGACAACGCTCAGCCGACCGGCTACCGCACCTACAAGGTCGACAAGACAACGTGGGCCTTCGAGCGTCACTGGCTCGCAAATCAGCTCAACCTCACGCAGGCTAAGTTCACCGAACTGTCGGCGGCTCGTCGCTCTGACACATGTGTATTGGTTGGCAACGGGCCGAGCCTGAATGACACCGATCTGTCACTGCTCGACGGCACCGACGTCTTCGTCTCGAACTTCGCTCATCTCAAGCCAGAGCTATTCGAACACGCGACGTATCTGAGCGTCGCTAACAACCTGGTCGCTGAGCAGGGAGCTGCTGTCTTCAACCAGATCGACTCGGTGACCAAGTTCGCACCGTGGTGGCTTTCCTACGCTTTGGCTCCAGACGACCACATGGCATTTGTGCCTTCCATTGGTTATGCAGAGTTCAGCACTGACCTGAACACCAATGTGAGCTGGCGCCACACCGTTTCATTCTTTTCAATGCAGCTGGCCTACGGGCTGGGATATCGACGCGTGGCGCTCATCGGCTTCGACCACAGCTATCGCCAATCTGCCACCTACGCCGAGGGTGACACCATCGACCAAGACGGCGATGACCACAACCACTTCAATCCGAACTATTTCAAGGCCAAGCAGTGGCACGCAGCCGACGTCGACAATATGGAAGCGATGTATCGGCTCGCCGACGCTGCATTCCTAGCTGACGGACGCGTAATCACGAACTGCACCGTGGGCGGGCACCTTGAACTCTTTCCTCGCGCTGACCTGGCCAGCTATCTGTAGAACTTGGCGACGCCGATGTCGTCGGGGCTAGCCAGCTTGACTGGGTGCACGCAGCGTCGCTCCGTGACGGCGTGCAGTAATGGCCATCTCGTTGAGGTCAGACCGGCTGCGAACCGCCAAGAAGTTGCCCCATGACTCGGTTGGAATCGCGTCCGGTTTGTAGTGGAGAAGGCCAAAGAAATCGTGTGCGATTCCGTAACGCACGATTGGATGCCATTGGGAAACCAGCACGAAATAGCCCTGAGCGATCAGGAACTCTGCAAGATCGTCCGCCGAGTACCCGAGCCTCTTTGTCTTGTTGTCCTCAAACTCGCAGGTGACGACACGCGGACGGATGTCTTGCCAAGGGAACGTGCGGAGAACGAAAAGGTCATGGCCCTCGGTGTCGACCTTGAGGTAATCGACATCGTGAACCCCGTTGGCTTCAAGATACGTGTCGAGCCGCGCCGTTTCGACTTGAGCTGACCGGGCATGCGAATCCAAGAACGGTGACAACGAACTCACACCAGTACTCTCCGGCGACGAGTAAAAGTCGATGAGCTCACCGTCTTTCTCGGCGATGGCCTTGGCGTTCACCACAACGTTCGTGCACGCTTCGACTTCGGCTAACAGGTGATGGCGATTCGCCGGATCCGGCTCAAACGCATGCACGGTCCAGCCATCGCGACGAAATGGTCGCAAGGCGCCACCGACATGTGCGCCGACATCGATCATGACACCTTGGGCGATGAGCCGGTCGAGGAAGAACTGATACGCCAGGGCGCCCTCGTCGTATGCAGCTTCGCCCCGCGCGAACGGTCCCAATATCATTTCCATCGACTGCTAGATTAACTGCTGCACAACCGGCGTATGCGTGGCGCCAACCGCGATCAGTACCCGCATGCTCGCCGCCGCTTCCCTAGCTCGGCTGGTCCACCGCTCACGCATCCTCCATCAACCGTCCGTAGCAGCCAAGCCGTAGAGCGATCGTGACAACCGTTTCCATAGTGACCCCAAGCTTTAACCAAGCCGAGTACCTGCCAGCATGCATCGAATCTGTCTGCGGTCAGAGCCATCCAATCGCGGAACACTTCGTGTTTGACCCTGGCTCGAGCGATGGCAGTCGCGACGTCGCCGCTGCGTACCCATCGGTGACCCTCGTTGCCGAACCCGATGACGGTCAAGCAGATGCTGTTGGTCGCGGCATGAAGCGGTCTTCGAGCGACATCGTTGGATGGCTGAACTCTGACGACATCTACATCGACAGCGAGGTGGTCGCCCGGGTGATCGCTCGTTTCGCGGAACCAGATGCCCCAGATCTTGTCTATGGCCAAGGTCAGTACATCAATGAGGCTGGCAACCGCATCAAGGACGCCTACGTCAATGCAGACCCGGCGACCCTGCCAGTGTCGCTTCACCATGAGGTCGGGATCCTCCAACCAACCGTGTTCTTCCGACGGTCAGTGTTCGATCGCATCGGCTACCCGCGGACCGACCTGAACTTTGCAATGGACTACGACCTGTGGATCCGCGCCGTGAAAGCAAGGCTGCGAATCGCCCACATTCCCACGCCTTTGGCAGGGGCGCGCTACTACCCCGACAACAAGACGATGGGCCAACGAGGTGCGAGCTACCAAGAGGTCCTGTCGCTGACCACACAGCATTTTGGCGCAACCCATGTTCGTTGGGCACGAAGGCTGGCCGACTTTCGAATCAATGATCTCGACGGGGTGCTGCGAGCCCCGACCGGCAGCAGCACGCTGGTCGAACAGGAGACCGCTCGCGTTCTCCAGGCATACACCTGTGGCTGGCATGCCCGTCGCACGCTCGAAACCAACCGTGCCATCGAGCCATACCGCGAGACGTATGACTTCTTAGAAACCCATGGCCTACTTACTTCTCGCGTTGCCGCCCCGGCCGACGAGTGGCCAGACCACACCGCCCCGTCTTTTGACATCCACGGCCAGGTCTGGCGGTTCGATCCCGAGTGGCATGCAAGCGTCACTCGAACGTCCGAAATCACACTCAGCACGTTCGCAGATACCCGATCCGATGCCGACTGTGTCGTGCTCGCCGGCAACGGATCCATCCATGGGTTTCCGCACTCCACCAGTCTCGACCTTATTGTCGTCGACCGCCACCTCTCGACCACAGATGGCCTCGACCGATGCTCGGCCGTAACAGTGGGGGATCCCCTTGTGCTTGAGCAATCGGCGGCACTGCTGAATCTGATCGCCGACCGCACGGTACTCGCGCCGTGGTGGGCCTCCTATGTCTTGCATCCAGGACCCCACCGACTGCTGGTGTCAGACGAAACGTGCACGCGTGCCAAGCTGCCTATCGAACAGAGCGAACCCGGCTTGCGGGGTCTCATCTTGGCACTTGTTCTCGCAGCACATCGCGGGTATCGGCGGGTAGTCGTCGTCGGCCGAGACACCCAACAAATCACGACGTTGCGTGACTGGCTACCGGCCGAGCTGGTGCAGAGCTATGCACTTCACAGTTACAGCGAGCAGACCTGGAACGACGTTCTCTCGACGATCGGATAGACGGCGGACCTAGCAGCTCGCAGCGGTCGCAAGGACCTCGCGAAACTTCTTGCGAGATCGCGCGCCGTCTTTGAAAGCCAGACCGTGAGCGGTACTTCGCCGCATCAAGGCAGCCCGTCGACTGGGGCTTGCGATCAGCTTGCGCAGGACAGCGGTGAGTTCCTTGGTATCGCGCGCAGACAGAACATGCGCCCAACCGGAAAATGCCGCATCGGCAATCGTGGCCGACTTGAGTGGCCCGTAGGCAAGAATGGGGAGCCCAGCCGCCATGTAGTCCGGAGCCTTCTTCGACATCGAGTCGCCGATGTACGCCAAACTCCGCTCGTCGAAATTGATCGGCAGAACTGCAAGATCCGCGTCGAGTACGAATTGGAGAAGGCCAGATCGACTCAGCTCGCCACGATGAAACGAACCATCGAGATGACCTATGTGTTCATCAAAGTCCGCCTTCCAATACCGGGCACTGCAGTGTTCGAAGACCACCGGGATTCCCTCGCGACGTAGCTCCGCTACCGACGTGGCAATGTCGACGGCACTGGCCAAACACATATCACTGGCGAGTGAGCCCGTGTAACGCAGAGAAAAGACGCCGTCGGTGGCAAAGGACCGGGCTCGCTGCTGCTGTGACCATTCATGCAGGTCAATCGAATTCGCGAACGCCCGGAAAGGTCGGTGATACTGCCTTTCCATCGAACGAGCCATCTGATCAGAAATGGTGAGGTTTGCAGCGGCGGCACGAATTGTGGTTGTCAGTTCCGTCTCGGCGCGTTTCACACTCGATTGATCGTTCTCTTCTTTGCGAAGCCTTCCGATCCAATCGTCCATGGTGTGCGTGACGATCGGCGTTCCGAAGTGCTCATGTATCTGCAGGGCTACGGAGCGAAACGCGTCTGGTCGATCGATGGTGCGGTAGTAGATCACGTCGGGATCGAATGATTTCACGAAGCCGCGCAGAGTGTCGTCCCACTGACCAAACACATGGTAACTGGCACAAATCTCGTGACGATCGGTGTTCTTCTGACAATGCACTTGCGCCAGATCGTCGCGGTTCCATCCCTTGAAGAGACTGACCAACGCCGAACCAGTGGCAGTCACGTCACTGAATGCCGTGCTTGAAAGCACGAGAACGCGCAATCGTTGCTTGCTCATCGTCAGTGAGCGTACAGTTTGGTCAGTCCTTCGGAGGCCAAGTGTGCCCGTGACGCACGAGTACGCTCCCATGACCCTGACCTTCGCCTATTCTCGGGGATTCCTGTATGACACCTCGAATGATCGACCACGACACCAGCCACGCCGCAGCACTCGAACGCGTCGCTCAGCACCTTCCGAATCTGTCCCTCTTCGTCGATGTCGGGGCGGCTGCTGGCGGTTATACCGAACTGTTCCGTCAGTTCTGGCCCATGGCTCACGTAACCATGGTCGAGGCTGCCTCTGCGTGGGAACCGACCTTGAAGGACTTTGTTCGCACCATTGGCAATGCCGATTTCACCATTGCCGCAGCTAGCAACGCCGACGGCGAACTGTCGTTTGTCTACGACGAAGACTCACCGTTCGGCGGCCACACCAATAATGGCCGTAGTAGCGACGGTGCTGAAGAATCGTTGGTGGCCGCGCTGCGTTTGGACACGATCGTGCCGCCGAGCAAGGTCCCGAGCCAGGGCGTTGCACTCAAGCTCGACACCCATGGTCACGAGGTTGCCATTCTCGAAGGCGCCACGAATCTCATGCAGTCGGTCGACCTGCTGATTCTGGAGACGTACAACTTTGGACCTGCGTCGCGCCGGTTCGGACAAATGACGGTATTGCTCGAAGAGAAGTATGGACTCCGCTGCTTTGATCTCGTTGAACCGAAGTGGCGCCCCTACGACGGGGCGCTATGGCAGCTCGACCTCTTCTTCGTGAGCGAACGACATTCACAGATCTCCGAGTGGCGGCTCTCTTGACCTCGTCGAGCATCAAGATCTCGCTCGTCACACCAAACTTCAATGGTGGACCCACGCTCGAAGCAACATTGCAGTCGGTGTTGACGCAGAAGTACCCGAACCTCGAGTACATCGTGGTCGATGGCGCGAGCACCGACAACAGCATGGAAGTCATCAGCGGATTCGCATCCCAAATCACCCATGTCGTTTGCGAACCCGATACGGGCCATGCCAATGCGATCAATAAAGGCTTCGCGTTAGCCACCGGCGAGGTAATGGGTTGGCTGAACTCCGACGACATGCTCTTGCCTGGTTCGTTGACATTGCTCAACGAACTCTTCGGGAGCTTTCCCGATCTGAACTGGCTTACCGGACGACCGGTCGGCCTGTCTGAAAGTGGCGTCATCAACCAGGTGCGACCAGCCCGGCCGTGGAGCTGGCTCCGATTCATCAGCGGTGACCATCGCTACATTCAGCAAGAGAGCACCTTTTGGCGGCGAGACCTGTGGGACCGTGCCGGTGCCACACTCGACGAAGGCCTGGCCCTAGCGAACGACTTCGACTTGTGGAGTCGCATGTTCATGGCCGACAACCTCTACACCGTTGATGCGCTCATTGGTTCCTTCCGCCACCGACCAGGCCAACGCTCGATCAAGTTCAAGGATGAGTACGACCGGGAACAGGACCAAGCGCTCAAGCAGCTCCGAGCAGCGATACCAGAGCAACTTTGGGGTCGGCATCGCGAGATTCTTGAACGGAACGAGGGGCTCGTGCACAACAGTTTTCAGTTTGAGCAAGTTCCAACTGAGCTCGCTGTCTGTGACCCCAACATCATTCGGTTTGACCATGTCGAAAAGACTTTCGGCTTTGAACCAAGCACGTCAGAGCTCGTATCCGAGTTGAACGCTCCTGCGGTTGCACCATCGCGAAACCTTCGCTTCGCGGGCAACCGTCGTGAAGTACTGGCTCGACACGTGCCGCACGCGGACACGGGTTACGTTCGCATCAACATTCGCTTCGAACCCGATACTCGCAGCATTCCGTGGGACCACGAGCTTGGTGATGGCAAGCCCACCTGTTTCGTCGCGGGAGCGATCTCGCTCGAACAGTCCACCGCAACCCAGTATGAGATCTGTCTCCACACAACAGTCAGCGAATACCGCGCGACCTTCACGGTCGACAGCCACCAACAGCTAACCATCCACTATCGGGCAGGCCGCGCACTCGTCGAACAGGGCGGCAACAAGTTGGCCGAACTGGCATTCGATGGTGAGCCGGTCGCTCAACTCGAGCACGTCCATCTGGGGGCTGGTCTCCTCAGTACCTATTGGGGCGGCGTCATCCACGCGTTCAAAGAGACGTTCACGTGCGATCACCAGATCACCACGGTGTTGGCCGAGTGTGCGCACGATGCGAGTCCGCCGTCTCCGGCCACGCTGGACAGGCAGCTGTTTCGAACATCACGCGAAGTTGGATTACGTTCCGTCGCTGCGAATGGTCCTCATGTCGATGATCTGTCGCAGTTCCACAACAAACACGCTGGCGAACGATGCTTCGTTGTCGGCAACGGCCCGTCGCTCAACAAGACACCACTGTCACTACTCAATGGTGAAACGGTGTTTGCCTCCAATGCGTGTTTCCTGCTCTTTGACCGCATTGGCTGGCGGCCGAGCTACTACAGCTGTGTGGACACCCGGGTGTTATGTGACCGCGCCGCCGACATCGATTGGATGTTGAGCACCCATCCCGAAATGACCGCGTTTTTGCCGGCAGTGATCGCTCCTCACGATGACTCGGGAAATCGATTCGATACGCGATCAGCGATTCCGCCAGCGGCGGGCCGTTTCTACTTCAACGAGAAACCGAATTCAGAGATCAACCCGCCCGAGAGCATGTTTTCGCTCGACATAGATCGAGTCGTGTTCCAGCCCTACACCGTCACCATCACCCTGCTACAGCTTGCCGCGTACATGGGGTTCGCCGAAATTTACCTCATTGGTTGCGACACGAGTTACACCGTCCCGACAACTGTCGAGTCGTCAGGGCGCCAGGTCGATGGCATAGGCGTGCTACTAACGTCGACCGCTGACGATGACGCGAACCACTTCGACCCGACATACTTTGGCCAGGGTCGCCAGTGGCATCACCCCCAGGTCGACAAGATGATCACCCATTACTCGTGGGCAAAGAAGGCGCTTGCTGGGTCTGGTTCCACGGTCTACAACGCAACCGTTGGTGGAAAGCTCGAAGTCTTTCCCCGACGCACGTTCGAAGGTCTCTTTTCATGATCAGAAGTCATAACCTCGGTCGTGCTCACGACCATTTTGCTGGCGCCACACAGCTAGTTCGAGAAGGAAACGCATATGAGTAACCGCTTGGTAGCAAAGGCTGCGACAGCTGTCGGGACGCGTCGTATCACCCCTCTGGTCAAACGCGTAATCCGCTGGTACCTTGCCCCATCAGGCCTGTTGCTGGCCGCTGCGCTCGGTCTGCTGCTTCTCGTTGCAGTCGGCGTTGGTCCAACTCGCGTCTTCGCGGTTGCAGCCGTGGGCCTATTCGCCATCTTCTTCCCGTACCGATTTAGTAGGCAGCAGGGTCAGGCACACAACGAGACCCAAGAGGTGGCCCAACGGTCCCGCAAGCACACAAGGCGTGAATTGCGACGGACCCGCGAAGACGCAGGCCAGCTCGTTTCAGTCGCCGAGGACCGTCTGCAACGCTCTTCGGAACAGCTCGGGTTACGACTGCGCTTGGTTGAAGAAGAAGCCAACGAGGTTCGGGATCGTCTCATCGCAGCCGAAACTGGTCAAGATCTTCCAGAACTCCAACGTCGTGTCGATCTGCTCGATGGCCTCGAGCGCAGGGTGACTCAAAACGAGGGATTGGCGGACCGGCTGTCAAGGGTCGAAGCAATGGCCCGTCGCGTTGCGACGCTCGAAGATCTGCCGAGTCGAGTCGCTGGTTCCGGCCTTGCACGTGACAAGAAACTGCAATTGCTCAGCAATTCTGTGCATGAACTCGCGGAGCAGCTGTCGGCGCTTTACGCCGAACCCGAAGCGCCCACCCCCGATGTCAACGACCAGACAGCTGAACTTGATCAACTCAAGTCCGAGGTGAGTCAGCTGTTAGCCCGCGAGACAGACCAAGACCTCTTGCAAAACCTCGCCGCGGCGAGCGTACGGCGCGTGTGGTTGGCAAGCTTCCCAAGGTCCGGCAACCACTGGGTCCGCTGCCTTCTCGAGGACATCACCGACACGGTTACTGGTTCTGCATATCCAGACAGTGACCCGGATGGAATCACCCATATCCACTCAGCCATTGGTTCGCTACCAGCCCACGCTCATGGCGCGACACCTTCGTGGTGGGGGGCCCATTCCATCGAAGG
>Ga0114956_1002020_pt1 | contig 16051 bp, 11 predicted proteins | sample MaitaG_FD_87304 | JGI IMG/M metagenome (GOLD analysis project Ga0114956, IMG submission 87304) | Marine algal microbial communities from Maine, USA - Maine_Asex2 metaG | ecosystem: Host-associated > Algae > Red algae > Unclassified | place: Maine, USA | collected 2015-01-05 | reverse complement strand
AGAGTTTTGTCGATAGGTTTGATGCAATTCCAACATCTCCATTTCAAAACCATTTTGGAAAATTTTCGCAGAGAAAAAATACGCACTATCATAATATGTTTGGAAAAGTTGCCGCTCCGCATTCGAACTTACCACAGGTTGCAATTGAAACAAATCACCAAAAAATACCATCTGTACTCCTCCAAATGGCAAACCAGGTTGCGTTCCATTTAATCGCATAAATGCATCCATATTATCAATCATGTCCGCTCTGACCATCGAAATTTCATCAATGATAATCACGTCCAATTTTTGATAAATTTTATTGTATCTGACTTTTTTGACTTCAGACCGTTGAAGTGGTTTTCCAGGGAATCTAAAGAAAGAGTGGATCGTCGTACCTTGCACATTAAGTGCTGCAATGCCCGTAGGTGCTAGGACGACGCACTTTTTATGAGTCGTATTTCGGAACAATTGGAGCAAAGTACTTTTACCCGTTCCTGCACGTCCAGTTACAAAAACGTTGGTGCTGGATTTTTCCAAAAGATCTAGCGCAGCTTTGAAATCGCCGTTGAGTTGTATGGCTTGTAGGTCATTTTTCATGTGCGGCGAAATTAGGGAAAATTGGTTGTACTTACGAAGCTCCTGCTTCGTAATTTTTATGTTATTTTGAAAGGAGCGTTTTATAGTATTTTTTTACGAAGCGGGAGCTTCGTAAGTACTACCCGACAATTCATCAAAAATTAACATTGGGAAACACTTGTTTTGTTTCTTTTTATATTAATTTTGTGTATCGAAAACTTACTCATGTTCTTTTTTTTGAATATGAGAATAAACAACAAGAACTAACTTACCTTAATTGTATAACTGATATTTTTCAACTTTTTCAACCAAACCAAAAAATTTTTTCTATGAAAAAAATTATACCTCTAATCATTTTTGTTTTTACTACACTTGGAATTTTCGCACAATGCGACGAATTATTTATTTCCGAATATGTCGAAGGATATGGAAATAATCGAGCTTTAGAAATTTACAATCCAACAAATACTGCGATTGATTTGTCAGCATATTCAATTGGACGATTTTCGAATGGTGGAACAGGATACGTGGGTATTGAATTACCATCTGAGATGATTCAACCATATAAGACATATGTAGTTGCTTTGGATAAAAGAGATTCTACTGCGAGTGGTTTAGAAACTCCACTTTGGAATGGTTACCAATTATGGGACTATTGCACAGATGCTCTGACAGGAGATACCTTGTTATTTGCCGATGGAGATACTATTTTTTGTGTTCAATATACAGCAGATGGATTACATCTTTATGGAACAGAATATAATGAATGGTTAGATTTAGAAGGAAAAGCAGATGCTTTTTTATGTCCAGTTTATAATGTAAATAATGCAATGTACTTTAATGGAAATGATGCTGTTGCTTTGGTGAAAGGATTAACAATTAGTGCTGATGGATCAAATGTACTTGATGTAATAGGTGTGATTGGAGATCCTGCTATGGCGAATAATGATTCTTGGGTAGATGCTGCTGGAGGATGGATAACTAGAGATAAAACACTAGGGAAAAAATCAGGTATTCAATCAGGAACTGGACCAGTAGTTCATGCACTTCAAGATACGTTTGCTTATGTGAATTATAATATTTGGGGCAAAAATAATTTCATTGGAATTGGAGATCATGATTGTACTTGTGATCCTGACTTTATGACATCTACAGAAGAGTTAAATCAAATTGCTTTCAATTTGTTTCCAAATCCAACTTATAATGAATTATGGGTTGAAGCGGAACAAAATATAGAACGAGTAGAAGTTTATAACTTGTTAGGAGAAAGAATGTTAGTACAAAACTTCGGGACTGACGCATCAAACAAAACGAATATTTTAGTAGGAAAATTAGAAACAGGAATGTATGTAATTAGTTTGTTTTTTGATGGAGATCATCAATCGACACAGAAGTTTATAAAGCGATAATAAATTTTGTTCGATGGACAGTTGACCACAGGCGGTTGATGGTCTTGATTTGAATAGTTTTTATAAAAGAAAATAAGAAAGGAGTTTTCACAGAGTTACACGGAGTTTTTTTTTTGAAAAAAATATTATTCCTAATCTCTGAGAAAACTCCTTTTTAACGAAATACCAAATTCTATCATTTATATAAATAGCGTTTATTCTAAATGGAAATGTATGGCAGATCGTAAAACGTCTAACATTTCAAGGTCCAACGAATAAACTAACCCTTCATGACTATGAAAAAAAATTACCTTTTTACCTTCTTCTTTCTTTCGATTTCTTTTTCACTTTTTTCTCAAAATACATTAACAGGATTATTAACAGATTCAGAAACAGGAGAGGAATTGATTGGTGTAAATATCATTTATCCAGAAGGTGGAACTACTTCTGAAGTAGATGGAACTTATCGTTTAGATTTACCTAATGGAGAACATGAAATTACGTTCTCTTATGTTGGTTATCAAACAGTCATTAAAAACGTTTCGATGAAGTCAGCTCCAATTAAGTTAGACTTAGAAATGAGTTCAGGACAGATTTTGACAGAGGTAAATGTTACCGCTGATATTGCTATAGCACGTAAAACACCAGTTGCCTTTTCTAATATCCCAACTCTTAAGTTGGAAGAAGAATTAGCAGCACAAGATATTCCAATGATCTTGAATTCAACGCCAGGCGCTTATGCAACTGCTTCAGGAGGTGGAGATGGAGATGCAAGGATTACCATTCGAGGATTTAACCAAAGAAATGTAGCCGTAATGTTGGATGGTATTCCGGTGAATGATATGGAAAATGGTTGGGTGTATTGGTCCAATTGGTTTGGGTTGGATTTGGTGACAAAAACAATGCAAGTGCAACGTGGATTAGGCGCTTCAAAATTAGCTATTCCATCTGTGGGAGGAACAATTAATATTTTGACGAAAGGAATAGATGCTAAAAAGAGTTTAAGGTTTAAACAAGAATTTGGAAATGACGGATTCTTACGGTCAACTTTCGGATTGACATCTGGGAGGATGAAAAATGGTTGGGGAGTTTCTGTAGCAGCATCCTACAAGCAAGGTGATGGTTGGGTAGAAGGTAATTTTACTAAAGGGTATTTTTATTATCTAAGAGTAGATAAGCAAATTGGGAAACACCTTTTAAGTATTAGTGGGTTTGGTGCGCCACAAGAACATGGTCAAAGACCATTTACTAAAGCGATCGGAACTTATAGTGTAGAAAAAGCAAGAGAGTTAGGTATTCCTGAAGAGAATATTGAGGCGTTAGATTTCTTAAAAGGAAGAGGATTAAAGTTCAACGAATTCGTGGGAGTTAGAAATGGTGAATTTCTCAATACAAGACAAAACTATTATCACAAACCACAAATAAGTTTAAGACATTCTGTGCAAGCAAATGAGCAACTTTTCTTATCAAATGTTGCTTATGTTTCTATTGGTGATGGAGGAGGAGTAAGATTGTTTGGAGATGATCCGATTATTCAGGAGGGAGAAAACTTTGGAAGAATCGATATGGATAATATTTATCAAAAAAATTCTTCCACTTCCCTTTTTAAACCAGACACTCGATCAGAATCAATCTTAAGATCAAGTGTTAATAATCACTTTTGGGTTGGATTGTTGTCCACGATGAGATATAATTTCAATGAGAGATTAACATTTTCTGGTGGCTTAGATTTAAGACAATATGAAGGTCAGCATCATAGAGAGGTGAGAGACTTATTAGGGGGAACTTATTTTATAGATGGAGCAAGTAAAAGAGTAGATCTCAATACCCAACTTAAAGTAGGAGATAAAATGGGGTACGACAACAAAGGGTTCGTAAAATGGGCTGGAGTTTTTGGCTTATTAGAATATGAAAAAGACAAATGGAGTACTTTTACTAATCTCTCTCTTTCCAATGTAGGGTATAGAATGGAAGATTATATGAAAGCTAAATTGGTTACTATAAATGGAGAAGACCTTGAGGTTTCTTATAATAATGCTGGGGAGGGAAATGATCCTGAAGGCCCAGTAGTTCATGATGGAACTATTTATACAGTAGATAATCCTTCTCCAAATACTATTTCTTATGCTAATGATAATGGATTAAATATTGATTCTGAAACAGCAAGGAATCAATCACTTGATTGGACTTATTATTCTGGATTTACTTTTAAGACTGGAGCGGCTTTTAATTTTAGAGAGGATATGAGTGTTTTCGTCAATGGAGGTTATTTATCTCGAGCTCAACGATTTATTAATGTAGTAAGAGATAATCGAAATAATCGAGATGCATCACCTTCTCTTTTTGGAAATGTTGAAAACGAAAAAGTATATGCAATTGAGTTAGGCTATAAATTTAAAAGCTCTAAATTTTCTGCTAATGTTAATTCATATTATACTTATTGGGATAATAAACCTTTAGATAGTCCAATTTTTGATGTTAACCCAGATGATCCTGATGAGAATATTCCAGTTAATGTAAATGGAATTGCAGCAAGACATATGGGGATAGAGTTGGATTTTGCTTATAAACCAATTCGTCAATTATCCATTGAAGGATTGGCTTCGATAGGTGATTGGATTTGGGCAAGTGATGCGACTTGGGTAAGTGATGTTACTGGAGAAGAAAGAAATTTTTATCCAAATGGTGTACACGTAGGAGATGCTGCTCAATTACAGTTTGGAGGATTAATTAGATATGAGCCAATAAAGGGTCTTTACATTAAATTAAATGGAACTTTCTTTGGTAAGAACTTTTCTAATTTCAGTCCTGAGTCATTAGAAGATATTGAGTTAGCTGGTACTGAATCTTGGCAATTGCCCGATTATTTTATTACTAATTTTCATACTGGATATAGTTTTAGAGTAAAGAAATCTAGAATTTCTGTACGATTTAATATTTTGAATTTATTCAATACCGAATTTATTTCTGATGGAAATAATAATGATGGATTTGGAGGTGTACCTAATCAGACTAATAGTTTTGATGCTAAATCTGCAACAGTCCATTTTGGGCAAGGTCGTAGGTGGACTACTGGATTATCCATTTCATTCTAAAAACAACAATCAAACAGAGATGACTCAATCGTCATTTCTGTTTTTATAAAAACTACATTTGATTTAGAACTCAAAAATAAAATTTAATAAAATGAAAAAAATATTTACAATCACCTTGTTATTATTTTTTCAAATCACTTCTCAATTTGGGCAAGCTGATATTGCCGAAGCTCGAACTTTTGCAGAAGGATTAGGTGTAACGGTAACTGGAATCGTCACTAACGATGATGAACTTGGGCCAATTCGATACCTCCAAGATGCGACTGGTGGAATTCCATTTTATGATCCAGACATTGCTGATCAATTAAACCCAGGAGATGAAGTGACGGTGACAGGTGAGATTGGTTTTTTCAATGGATTAAAACAAGTCGTAAGTGTAGTAAGTCATACCATTAATTCTACTGGAAATGCCTTGCCAGCAACACAAGTGATTACACCTAATCAATTAAATGATGATACCGAAGCAGAAATAGTTACGATCAATAATGTCGTTTTTACTGATGGTGGAGGCGGTTCTCAATTTACAGGAAATACTACTTTTGGTTTTACAGCAAATGGAGAAAATGCAGTAACTTATGTTCGAACGGGAAATCCTCTAGTTGGATTTACTATTCCAGAAACGCCTGTAAACTTAACTGGCATTGTTTCTCAGTTCAATGGAACTTATCAAGTTTTGGTAAGAGGCGAAGCTGATATTGATGGAAATTTTGTGGATAATATCAAACAAACTAATATTACAAAAAACAGTTTTGATATTTCGTGGGAATCTAATTTTGCAGGAAGTTCTAATTTGAAATATGGAACAGATCCAACTAATTTAACTCAAGAAATTAATAGCGCAGGTTCAACGATGATGCATTCCGCATCTTTGACTGGTTTGGATGCAGCGACTTTTTACTATGTGCAAGTTTCCACAGAGAGTGGAACGGATCAAGCGCAAAGTGCCGTTCGAGTTTTTTCAACAGAGTCAAACTCAACTGGGGAAATGAAAATTTTCTTTAACCGAGCAGTTGACAATTCATTTTCGACGGGAGTAGATGCGATCTATAAACCTGGTTCAGAAATCATTGCTGAGATTGTAGGTCACATCGACAATGCGCAAACTTCAGTTGATATGTGTGTATATAATATCAACCAATTATCAATTGTGGTTGCGTTGAATGCAGCAAAGACTCGTGGTGTAACGGTTCGATATATTGCCAATAGTGGTACTTTGAATAGTGCGCTAGATGGAAGTATTGTTCCTGTTGAATTTCCCAATTTGAAATTAAATGGTTCCGCTTTGATGCATAATAAATTTATGGTTGTCGATCAAGATTCAGAAAATGGATCATGGGTAATGAGTGGTTCTATGAATATGACTAGCAATAATATTAGTGATGATTTTAATAATATTTTATTTATTCAAGATCAATCATTGGCTAAAGCATATACCTTAGAGTTTAATGAAATGTGGGGAGGAGATGGACCTGATCCAAATGTTTTTTCTGTAAAAGTTGGCGATCAAAAAGCAGATAATACGCCGCACAATTTTATCATTGGAGGTGACTTAGTGGAAAGTTATTTCTCACCTTCTGACAATACGACGAATGCAATTTCAGGAAGTCTTTTGACGGCTGATAGTGATATTCAATTTGCGGTGCTTTCCTTCACGATGAATGATATGCGTGATGCATTAATTGATCGAGATAACAATGGAGTTGCGGTTCGAGGATTGATTGAAAGTATCAATGATATTGGTGGAGATTTTGATGCATTGGTGGCTGCTGGCGTAAATGTAAAAGCACATCCTGAGACTTATGACATTCACCACAAGTACGCAATTGTAGATGCAAATGATCCTGCATCTGATCCTCAAGTAGTAACTGGTTCGCACAATTGGTCAGCAGGTGCGGAGAGTTCTAATGATGAAAATACCTTGATTATTCATAGTCCAATCGTTGCGAATATTTTTCTTCAAGAATTTGAAGCACGCTGGGATGGATTATTGGAAAGTGTCAAAGGAGTGAAATCTATTCCAGGTTTTGAAGCACTTATTTTACCAAATCCAGTTCAAGATATTGCAACGATTCAAATGGATTCAGAAAAGACCAATGATGTTGTGATGACACTTTGGACATTGGATGGACAACAATTACAATCAAGGATTTTGAGAAAAATGAATGGAAAAGAATTGGTAGAAATCAATGTAAATAATTATCCAAGTGGAAGCTATTTGTTGACTTTCCAAATTGGAAATGCGATCACGGCTAAGCAAATGGTTATTCAGAAATAAATTTTTTCGTATTTAATATTTCCAAAGCGGTGTTAGTGCTCGAAGCGCTAACACCGCTATTGTTTTAATTTTTCCAATCAAAATAATTTCTCAATATATTTTATTTCCCCTCAAAAATAAATGGAATTTCAGTCTCCCTCATTTCCCCTTCTTCATTTTTATAATGAGATTTTATCGTCAAAATATTTTCCATCGGCTGGCATTTATCAGTTGGAATGTAAATGAGAAAACCAAAAGTACCATTAATAGAATGGTGATGCTGATAATATTTTAGATCAGTTAACAATGAATTGTTGAGTGAGATTTCGAAATATTTTTTACAACAATCAACTTTGTGCTTTGCCTTGGCAGCTCTTCTTTCATCTCGTTCCATATCATCGTTCTTAATGAATTCACCACAAAGCTTATCGGCAAAATCTTGTTCCCGTTCTAACCAAGGAATAAATAATTTAATCACTTTTCCTTCGATAACATCCGATTGGATAAACGGAGTCAGCAGAGTAGGATTTTTAGAAAAAAGATTTTCATATTTTGCTGACTTGATATGGTGAGAATTTGTTCGATAACTAAAGAAATTTTCTTGTTGAAAATAAGTAATATTGCTCTGGTCGAGTAGAGGGAAAACCAAAAAAGAAGCAAAAGTAAAAGCAAAAATAAAAGCAAAAGCATTTATAGAAAAGAAGGAAGTATTTTTAGAATTAGTCATAAAGATCATAGAGATATAACTAATTGGTCTCATGGCGAATAAATAAATCATCTTACCTAATATTTGAGTAAAAGGGAAATGAATTTTCTGTACCCACTTTTTATCTCGTAGTTTTTTCATGTTAAATAAACTACTAAACATAGAGATGACAAAGAAAATCCCTCCCAACACCATGACTATATTCAAAATAGAAAAAGAAGGAATGATATAGTTTATAGTAGTTGCAATAATTAAAATAAGACCAATGGTAAAACTAATCATGACCATCACTATTGCAATCGCAGCACTAGCCGCAAATATAGTACTACAAAGGTCATCCAACTTTTTATTAAATTGATTGACATCAGGATATTCCTTTATAAATTTTTGCATATAATCTTTTGAAAAAAGATCATGATCGGGGTTAATTCCATTTGGAAAAACAGAAACCAAACCAAGCATTCCTATCCATAATGCTCTTAATACTAAATGCCCAATAAAGCTAAAAATTAAAATAGCTGCAGCAAAGTAAGGATAGATAAAAAGGAAAAAGAAGATTCCCATATACTCTTCTGAAAAACTAAATAAACAATAATCTACCAAATTATTTAAGAACGTTGGTAGTTGCAAAGAACCGAAAATGGCTAAACCCGAAATAATTAATTCTGCTTGCCAGCTTTGTGATTCGAGTGCTCGTAACCACTTGGGTCTTTTCTTAGGTTTATTATTTGACTCTATATTATTTTGTTCTTCCATGTTTTTCGTTTTTGTAAATATAATGAATTGGAGAAGAATTTGAAATTTCTTTTTTTTGGAAAATTTTATGTTAGCTCATCCTCGGTCTTTCTCCCAAAAGCAGAAGGATCGAGGATGAGCTAACAAATCACAAAAAAACTAAAAAACTCTCTTCCCTCTTTTTTGTCCAACGCCGAGATTGATTAGCTTTGCATCTCATCATCAAATCATTAGTTATGAAAATCATCCTAGCTGAAATGGCTCATCTCGACCAAGTAATAGATTTATTTGACGCATACAGAGTTTGGTATCGCAAAGAGTCGAACAAAGAAATGGCTAAAGATTTTTTGACCAAAAGAATCAAAAATGAAGAGTCCATTATTTATGCTTGCGAAAATGAGCAAGGAAAATTAATTGGATTTACTCAACTATATCCGATTTTTTCTTCTACACGTATGAAAAAGATGTGGTTGTTGAATGATCTTTTTGTCGAGCCTAATTTTCGAGGTCAAGGCATTTCAAAAATGCTGATCAATCAAGCAAAAAATTTATGTAAAAAAACGAATGCTTGCGGCGTACTTTTGGAAACAGAAACCTCAAATGATGTCGGCAATAATTTATATCCTGCCACAGGATTTGAATTGGAGGAAAACAATTTTTACTTTTGGACCAATTCGTAATTATTAACTTAATAACCACTTCACACTTGAAATAGTAAACTAGCCAAATAAGATTAAATATGACTAAAATAAATGTGTCCTCCGAAATTGGAGAATTAAAAAGAGTAATTGTACATCGCCCAGACGAAGGAATCGAACGAATTTCTCCCAAGCGAGCCGAGGAATTATTATTTGATGATATTGTTTACTTACCTCAAATGCAAGAAGAGCATGACATTTTTACCAATGTCTTGAAAGCATTTTTGGGCGAGGAAAATGTTTTGGAAACCCAACAATTAATTTTTGAAGCACTCGAAAATGATCAAGATGGGCGAAGTGAAATCATTGATATGATTATTGATTTTGAAGAGTTGCCACTTAGCTTTAAAGATAAATTATTAGAGATGCCAAATGAGCAATTGGCTGAGGTAATGATTACAGGATATGATGAAGAAAATGATCATATTTTGTTTGACCCAATTCCAAATTTTATTTTTACACGGGACATTGCGATTACAGTTAACGATCATGTGATTATCACCAAAGCTGCCAAATCCGCAAGGGAGAGAGAGAATTTTTTGACCCGATTTATATTTTGGTGTCATCCAATTTTTGAAGAACTAAAAAAGGATAATCGGATCATCAACCTAAATTATAAAGAGCAATTTCCTCCTTCTAAAAAAGGAGAATCCGTATCTATCGAAGGAGGTGATGTGATGATTATTAATGAAGATTATTTATTGGTTGGTTGTAGCGAACGGACGAATCAACATGCGGTACATTCGCTTCGTGATATTTTGTTTAAGAAAGGAGTTGTCAAAAATGTAGTCCAAGTAAATATTCCAAATGATCGTTCCTGCATGCATATTGATACTATTTTTACTCAAATAGATAAAGACTTTGTAGCGGCTTTCAAACCAATCGTCATCGACGGAATGAGTTCCAATGTAGAAGTGCATAAAGCTAATGGTACAAGCAAATTTTATAATTCAGTCAAAGAGTTTTTCCTCAATGAAATTAATCCAAACATGCAGTTCGTTTTAAGTGGAAAAGGGGAGTCGCCATATCAAGAAAGAGAGCAATGGACAGATGGTTGCAATTTGGTTTCCATCAAACCAGGAGTTGCTTTGACTTACGATAGAAATACCAAAACTAGTGAAGCATTCGAAGAAGCTGGCTTCCAAGTTGTTCATGCAAAAGTATTGTTAGAAAAATTTAAATCAGGCAAATTAAAACCCTCCGAGGTCGAAAAAACTATCATCACTTTGCCTTCTAATGAATTGTCGAGAGCAAGAGGTGGATCACATTGTATGACTTGCCCGATTGAAAGAAACTAGAAAATAATGGTTAATGATTAACGGTGAATGGTTAACACCACTATGTAGAACACCAAGCGGTCTTAACCATTCACCATTCACCATAATCATTAAAAAAGTATGTTTACAACAGAAACACAAATCAGAGTTCGCTACGGAGAAACCGATCAGATGGGATATTTATACTATGGCAATTACGCTCAATATTATGAAGTTGGTCGAGCAGAAATGATCCGATCCGTCGGTCTAACTTATGCTTCGATGGAAAAAGAATATGGAACATTGATGCCAGTTATGAGTTTAAATATGAGATTTGTTCGACCGGCATTATATGATGAATTGATGACCGTAAAAACAACCCTGCGGGAACTGCCAGGAAGCACGATAACCTTTCATCATGAGATTTTTAATGAGAAAAAAAAGTTAGTTAATGGAGGTTCTGTCAAGTTATGTTTCGTAGATGCAACGAGTAATAAATCCATAAAAGCACCCGAATTTTTATTAGAAAAATTAAGAGAATTTTTTGAAGCAACTACCAAATCAGAATCAATTTGAAAATTCCTTCGGCAAAAGAAATCGAAAATTTTATTTTTAATTTACCAGTTATATCATTTTTGATAAGCTGGTCAAAGGAGAATTCTCTTCCAGGATTTTTCGATGTTCCGCTTTTTGATGTGATTAGTTTTATCCTAGTGGAAATCAAACAATTCAACTTGACCATGCGAGCTAACTCCATGGCATTTAGTTTTTTCCTATCATTATTTCCTTCCATCTTGGCGATATTTACTTTGATACCTTTTATACTTCCCTATTTTTCTGGATTTATAATACCGTATATTCCAGATGAATTATTAGTTTTTAATCCCAATGGTTCCATCAATTTTAACTTGACAATTATTGCTCAAATCAATGATCTCATCAATGAAGTAAAAATTTTGCCAGACAATGCCAGACAGCAACTAGTAAATTTTATCAACGAAATAACCACAGAGTCAAGATTTGATGTACTATCGCTTGGGTTTTTATTAGCCTTGTTTTTTTCATCCAATGGAATGATCACGATGATGCAAGGTTTCGAAAAATCTCACACCGCTACTTTTGTCAAGCGGTCCATACTTAAAAAAAGAATCATAGGATTTTGGATTACGATATTGATTGGATCATTAGTAGTCGGATCATTGTTATTGATTATTCTTGGAAATACTTTCTTGAGTTTTCTGTTTGAATATTTGGATACAGATACTTTTACGGAATTTAGTATCCAATTTTTGAGATGGATTATTTCTTTTTTCCTTTTCTATTTCGCTATCGCATTAATTTATCATTTTGGAATTGCGACGAAACAGAAGGTGAAATACTTTTCTCCAGGAGCAACATTAGCCACATTTTTATCTATTGCCACTTCTCTTGTTTTTGCATGGTATGTCAACTCATTTGGTGCCTATAATAAGTTGTATGGAACGATTGGAACATTCATCGTAATCATGCTTTGGATTCAAATTAACTGCTTTATTATTTTGATTGGATTTGAATTGAATGCAGCAATTGCAGTCAATAGAGATCTAAAAAAATTCATCGTGAAGAAAAATAAAAAGATAGAAAAAGAAAAAATATGAATATGTAAATATGTTGTTACAACATTTCTAAAATGTTAAAAGCTATAATAGTATAATAAAATTGAAATTAACTTTAAATTATATTTGATTTTTTTTGAAAATGTAAATTCCTTTTGTACTTTTACTCGACGACAAGATAATCTTACACACTTCTTTTTCAAATTTCCAATTAAACTAATCTACACTTCATCCCAATATTGGTGGAATAACAAAGCTAGGTAAATCGAATCACTAGCTTGTGTTAATATGCCAATATTCAACCAAATATTTTAAACCGTGTTTTATTTTTGAGAAATTTCAGTTTTGATGTTTACTTATCGTGTCACAAATTGAATTAACTTTGATCCGTCAATATTATTGTTATAACTAATTTAATATTTTAGACATATCACTTGATTTCTCTTTTAGAATAGAAAAAAACGCAATATAATAATCCCAATTAATAATAAATAAAAATATATATAAACTATAAGAAAAGTTATATAATTAAATCCCATTTATATTAAGAAGAACAAATTGATTTTTTCCATGAACCACTATCCACAACAGCCTAACAGCAGGTTAAAAACGCTTGTTGGCAAATTCGAAAATTTGTCACAAAATCAAGAAAACTGTATTTTAACAAAATCAGAGTTTCTATTACTCACCGACTATTTTGAGGAGGAGAAGTTGCAAGACCAAGCTCTTGAAGCCATTGACTACGGAATTCAAAAATTCAAAAATTCACCAGATTTATTAGTTAGAAAAACTAAATTGCTTATTTACAATTTTGGTAGTGAGAGAGCGATTTCTTTTTTAGAACAATTGGCAGACACTTGTTTGAAATCTTTTCAAGTTGATCTTTTGAGCTTAGAAATTTTAATCAATCAAGGTCTAATAGATATGGTTCATTCAGTTATTGCTTCTTTAAAATATAAGTACAATAATTCAAAAAAAATTTTAAGTGAAGTATTTTACTTAGAAGCCTTAACTTACGAAAAATCAAATCATTTTGATCAATCATTTGATGCGTTAAGTGAAGTTTTGTGGGTAAATCCTAGTCACCAAAATGCGCTTGGAAAAATTTGGATGACCACCGAATTGTCTCGAAAATCCAAAGAAGGAATTTTATTAAATAAATTTTTATTAAAGAAAGAACACTACTCTGCCATCTCTTGGTTCAATATCGGACATGCCTATTATTCTGAAAAGGAATATGAAAAAGCAATTGAAGCATTCGAATTTAGCATCATCATCAATGAAGATTTTGAAATAGCCTATTTAGATTTAGCGGAAGTTTGCATGTTGTTGGGGATGTTTCAAAAGGCTAACCAATATTTTAAAATAGCTTTCGAAAGATTTGACATTAATGACTTGAGACGCTTCATTCAATTTGGAGAAAGTTTAATTAGGAGTGGTGAATATAGAACTGCTAGAGCACCTTTGCAAGCAGCATTGATAACTGATGCTAACGATTCAGATTTACTTTTCTTGCTAGCTGAAACTTATCGATTGGATGGAAAATATGCTTTGGCTATTCAGAATTACGAAGCAGCTTTAGTAGTTGAGTATTGCCGAGATGATATTCATAATCGTTTAGGGAAAGTTTATTTTGCGATGGCAGAGTTTGAAAAAGCACGATGTCATTTTGAGATGGCGATAGAAAGCGATCCTTATCATAGTGGCTATCGATCAGAGTTGGCTAGTTTCTTTTTGAATATTGGAGAGGTCGAAGATTGTGAAAGAATACTTTCTGAGGCAGTTGAGGAATTTCTCGATGTTGAATTAATTTACCACCACGCTGCGATTCTTTTATACATGGGAAAAGAGAAACAAGGACTGGAAGTTTTGGGAAATGCGCTGCAAGAAAATTTTACATTGCAAAATGAAGTATATGAATTTGCTCCTGAGTTGGATAAAAATCCAAAAGTAGAAGCAATCATAAAATATTATAAAGGAGAACAATAGTACTTTTTTTAGAAAAAAACGGCCTTCAAATATTAATTTATTTGGGGGCTTTTTTTTTGCAAGAATTCAATTTTTAATTCCTTTCTTTGTCAAATAACCAAAAATAATAATGTCGAAAAACAGAAGACCCGAACCCACCGAATATAATTCTTTTTATGAAACTTATATTGGCAAAGTAAAAGGAGTCAATTTTATTCAAAATTTAAAAGAACAAAAATTCGAAACCTTGGCGGTGCTTTCCAAACTTTCTGATGAAAAATGGAATCACCAATATGCTCCTGAAAAATGGACTGTCAAAGAAGTCATGATTCACATCATGGATACAGAAAGAATTTTTGCTTATCGAGCACTACGTGTAGCTAGAAATGATCAGACTCCATTGCCAGGATTTGATCAAAATGATTATGTTCCTTTTTGTAATGCATCACAAAGATCAGGAAATTCAATCATAGCAGAATATGAAGCGGTAAGAAATTCGACTATAACCTTATTCGAAAATTTGAATGAGGAAGATTGGGCAAGACTAGGAGAGGCGAGTGGGAGTACTGTTTCCGCTTTGGCATTGGGATATATGATTGCAGGTCACGAAATTCATCATGTTCAATTATTGCATGAACGATATTTTATTTGATTTTTAAAAACAAACCGAATGGGTATCATCGCTAAAATCGCTATCGGAATTATTGCCATCGAACATATTTACATATCATGGTTAGAAATGTTTGCTTGGACGACCAGAGCTAGAAAAGTATTTCCATTGCCCAAAGATTTGTTTGAGCCAACAAAATCTATGGCGGCTAATCAAGGATTATATAATGGTTTTTTGGCAGCAGGTTTGATTTGGTCGCTCTTGATTACAAATATAGAATGGGCAGAAAATATTGCTTTATTTTTTTTAGCTTGTGTTTTAGTGGCAGGAGTTTATGGTGGATTAACGGTGTCGAAAAGAATTTTGACCGTTCAGGCATTTCCTGCTTTGGTGGCTATTTTAATTGTGCTGTTTGCATAAGTTTTGAAGTTGAATTACTCACAAGTTGACAACATTAGACCTCAAATTACCTTGTGAGTAATTTAATTTTTGGAGTAAATTTTTCTTTATATTTTCTTCATCTTGATTGCATAAACATGAGGAATTTTTAGTTCCCTTTTTCCATAATAATACATACCATCATCTAAGGAAGTCATATTGGGAAAACAGTTGTAAGGACTTTCTGCAAACTCCTGAAAATCAACGAGTTGCATGCCATTATTCATTAATGGTCGCATGATGTCAGACAAAGAATGTAGCCAGAAATATTCCTTCAATTGAATAGGCGCATCTCGATTAGCATAAGTACCTTCTTCGACCTCAGTAAAAGGTTCTCCAATATTAAAATAAGGATAAGTCAATTCTTTTTTATCCCAATCAAACATCAGTAGAACGGGATGAAAATCCGCAATGAAAAAAATACCACCAGGTTTTAAAAAATGACTAATTACTTTGGCCCATTTTTCTAAATCTGGCAACCAACCAACCGTACCATAAGAGGTATAAACGATGTCGAATTTCCCTTCTAAATTTTGATCTAATTCTAATACATTACTTTCTACAAACTTTGCATCAAGATCTAATTCAGTATTTAGTTTTTGAGCTAGCTTAATTGCCTTTGGAGAGAAGTCAACTCCTGTAACTTTAGCACCCATTCTGGCCCATTGCAAACTGTCTTGCCCAAAATGACATTGTAAATGTAGCAATGATTTTTCGGAGACCTCACCGAGTGCGTCGAGTTCGATT
>Ga0114956_1002018_pt1 | contig 16060 bp, 11 predicted proteins | sample MaitaG_FD_87304 | JGI IMG/M metagenome (GOLD analysis project Ga0114956, IMG submission 87304) | Marine algal microbial communities from Maine, USA - Maine_Asex2 metaG | ecosystem: Host-associated > Algae > Red algae > Unclassified | place: Maine, USA | collected 2015-01-05 | reverse complement strand
TTCGGACGTTGAAAGTTACCATTGGTAGCAAACGTCATCTGAATTTTTAGGGAGAGGGGGCTGGGGGGTGAGGGTTTTTCGAAAGTTGATTTCTTGCCCAAAGGAAATGATTTACGGGATCATTTGCTGGCAGAGGTAGTTATCCCAAACTTGATTGCTCCTCACCCCCCAACCCCCCTCCTCGTGAATTCGGTCAACGCGTAACTCAATGGCGGCGTCTTTAGGTCAAAATTCACGAGGAGAGGGGGAGCTAAATTTTTATGTTTGGATGTAAAGTAAGTGCCATTGGGCGCTAGCCGCCGGTCCATGGTGGGTAGAACCGGCGGCTCGCGCTTTGCCGCTCACAGTTTCGCTGCCTCGATAATATTCAATGTTTTGTTTTGAAAGTGGCGCTGTCCAACTAAGAAACCGGCGCTCCAGCGAGCGAGTGCCGGCGCGCCCAAAAAACTCACTCGCTGATGCGTCGTGCTTTTATTTTCGAACGACATGCTGATTAAAGTAAGCGCCATTAGGTTTGCGCCGTGACGCTAACTGTTTGAATGGAACTTTGCACAGTGCAGCTGCCCTCTTTAAATCTCGGGGGGGGGCTTGGTTCAATCATGAATCAGGCCAACGAATCGCAATAACCGTTATGGCCGTGAAAATTCGCTCGACCGGGTGCTCTTTGTGACATCCAGCTCGTTTCTTCTAGCAGATCTGAATGCAACGTTCCTATTCATCCGATCAGATAATAGGCCTGAAGCTATCGCACCGCTGGTCATGCCAATGACGTGTTGAGTCGTTGCGACGGTTGTTTGTCGATCAATCTGTGTCCAATGGCCGGTTGAAAGCGTCGTCTCATTAAAGTTGTAAACATGAACAAACGCACATGTCACTCGATTATCATGATTGTCGCCATCAGCTTGTTGCTGACTGGCTGCCGCTGGAATGATGTTCAGACAAAGCGATCCTTCGTGCGATGGAATCTTGACAACCTACGAGGATCCGCGAGTGTAGCTTGCCCATCTCCGGCGTTGGAACTGGCCAGCAGGAATTCTAAACAGCTGGCGTGCTTAATGGAAAACTCACCCGCACCCACCGTCGAACAGCTCAGCGGAAAATGGCGGGGGATAAATAAGGGCTTAGGGGCGGCACTGGTCAATTTGACTCAAGACATCAAGGAATTCCAGGTTGATGGCAGTTGCGTGCATGGCAACAACATTTCGGTTAAACAGGTGCCAATCGATCACCTTGAACGCTGCGGTTTCGAAGCGGAGGTCGACAAGGACACCTGCCAGCCCAAGAGAAATGGTAATTTTATCGTGTGCCGCGACGCTGATCCAAACCAGCCGCTCCGTTTGGACTATACGATTGCTGAGAACAAATGGAATGACCCATCAAAGGTCTTGGTGGACAAACTGGTTTCAATTGATGATGACCTGCTGCTAGGTCGCGCCTATGCTAAAATTGGCTTGGTCAAAATTCCGGTTGCTTATTTTGTTTTGTACCGACCAACATGCCATAGGTAACACGGCGGGCGTCTGTACGATGATTTAAATCTTTGACCGACTGGATCTCGGCATTAAGAAGCAACATGGGAGGTTGGTCATCTACCGTTCCATTGCTGCCTCAGTTAACGATCGGATTAACCTAAGGAAGAGGTTGTGGAATGTGGCAACTTAAAATCCACCTTGGCGTGATAGATTGATTCGACCAACTCCATATAGCCGGTCGTCATGCTGTCGAGAGAACTGTGTTCGATAACGTGGTTGCGACCCGCGACGCCCATTTGCTGACGAAGTTTTTGGTCAGACAGCAACTTCACCCAGCGGTCAGCCATCATGCGGCTGTCACCGGGATCGACCAAGAACCCTGTCACGCCTTCGATTACCGATTCGTTCACTGAACCGACGGCTGTTCCGGCGACCGGACGCTGGCAGCTGAGCGCTTCAAGAATCGATACAGGTTTGGCTTCGTTGTGCGAGGTCAGCGAAAACATATCCATCATCGAAAGCACGCCGGGAATGTCCGACGTCGAGCCGATAAAATGGATTTGGTCACTAATATGTTTGTCGGCCGCCAACGTTTCCAATCGTTCACGTTCGGGGCCGTCACCGGCGATCACAAAGCGCGCTTCGGGAAGCGACTCTAGAGTCAGCCGAGCGGATTCGAGAAACAGATCGTGATTTTTTTCCGGACGAAGCGCTGCCACGATCCCCGTGACCGGTGCGTCGGTAGAGATGCCTAACTTTGTTCTCCAGGCGTTGCGTGCAACTTCATCCACGACAAAACGGTCCGTATCAATGCCGTTGGGAATCATGAAAACTTTGGCCTCCGGAAACTTCTCATGCTTAACCAAGTACTCGGCATGAGAATCAGCACAAGCAATAAAGCCGTCGGTGATGCCGGTCAACATCCGGTTGAGCCGTCCCACACCGTCGGGCCAACCGGTGGAATGAAGCGCTGATAAGATCACGGGCAACCGTGCACTCTGCGCCCCCAGTCGCCCCCAGAACATCTTGTCTCCGGCTCCAACGGTGATCACGCCGTCCAATTCTTGTTCTAAGAAAAGCTTTCGCAGACGTACGGCCACGCCCACATCGTACTTGTGATGGATCAGGTCTTCGAAAACGGGAAATTCACCTGACAATTCCTCGCCGAGCACCCCTTTTTCCTTGAGGCATCCAATCATCGGAGTAATTCGTGCTGGATCAAAGCGGCGGACCATATTGACTAATAAGGTCTCAGCACCGCCCACTGGCATGCTGGTGATCAAGTACATAACGCGGATGGGGCGATGAGAATTCAAGCGGAAGGCTCCCTGCAACCACGGAAGTTAACGACTTAGGTCGTCACGTCCGGGGCCGTAATTTGAGAAGTATGGTCGTTCAAGAGATCTTCAGGAACGGTAATCGGTGAATCGATTCCCTCGAAAATTTCGGCGACGCTGTCGACTGGCATGCTGACAACATCACGGGCGCGGTTGTAATTAAACGATCGTACACGTGCGATCCGCGGATCGTATGATAACCAGTTTTTGACGCGCTCAAGATTTGGATCGCCGTGTATGCGTTCGATATGAAACGCATCTTCGCCGATTTCATTCCAACCACCGTAGGCCGAACAGGCTCCTAGGAATCCGTGTTCCTTCAGCATTTTGAAGACCGTTGAATTAAGATTGCCGTACAGTCCATAGGGAAACGCAAAGTAACGGACGGTGCGGCCGATCAATTGCTCCAATTCCTTAGAAGCAATGATGACTTCGTCGGCCAGTACTAAAGGATCGGTAACTTTCCCTAGATCGAGATGTGTTCGGGTATGAGCACCAATTTCGACACCAGAAAGGTCTAGTGCTCGCAACGATTCGATCGTGTTGATTGGAAGTTCCAACCCCAGATTCAAATCATGCGGAAAGAATTGCTGCTTGGTAACGAAGTCCAAGGACACAAAGTAGCAAACGGGAATCTTGCGTTCGATCAGCATCGGCAACGCGAATTCGCAATTCTCCGCATAGCCGTCATCGAAGGTCAGCGAGACGGTGGGACGATCATTGAAACCGCTGTCGATGCGGCGCTGCGATTCTTGCAGGTCAACGATTTCGAAATTCTTCTGCAACCAATCGATCTGTTGCTCAAATTGTTTTTCGGTGATCGTCCAAGGCGTGATATTGTCGTTGGACACACGATGATAAAAAAGCGAATAGACCGGGACTTGACCGGTCTTAATCATTTGCCGCAACTTCCAGTTCCTGTACGGAACGGTGGAAAGCCGATAGGCGTCGATCAGTTTTGCTTTCCAGTTCTGCATGCTCAGATCTTGAATCTTATTTAATGATGGATACGGAGTGACGCTCAGTGCCCACACATCCATGGGTGTGGGGAAGATACCGGTGAAAGTGTTGACCATAGATTGTCGTTGGGTCCCGAATCTTCGTGAATTGATTAACGATTTTCCGACTTCAATCTTGCCAATCCTCAAAGCTGTTAAAACCGGATGCGCAGCCGGTCCCCCACGCGATTCTGCGACTTTTGTAGCTACAAGAGCCTGGTGGCGACATACGTTTTCTGGCGGCAGGACCGCACAGAACTTCTCATTTAAATGATCCGTTAACGATCAGTTGGACCCCTCATGCCTGCTAATACCGACGTAAAACACGATGCCAAACATGATGCCAAACGCAATCTTTTCGGCATCGACATCGACAATCTCAGAATGCACGATGCCGTTGACACTTTGCGACAATGGGTCAATGAAGACGAAGGTTGCCGGTTCGTTGTGACCCCCAACGTCGATCATGCTGTTCTTCTCCAAGAGAATCAGCAGCTCCGATGTGCCTACGAAGACGCTCATCTGATTCTTGCGGATGGCCATCCGATCATCTGGGCATCGCGATTGCTCAACCAACCTTTGCCTGAACGAGTCGCCGGTTCGGAGTTGGTCCCGGCATTGTTTGATTCTTTCAATCAAGAAGGAGAACTGACGGTGTTCTTGTTAGGTGCCGGATCAGGAGTCGCCGAAACAGCCTCAGCCAATATGAAGGCCACGTGGCCAAATATTAAGACCGTGGGGATTTACAGCCCTCCGATGGGCTTTGAAAATGATGAAGCCGAATGTGAGAATATTTTGCAACGTATTTCCGCCTGCAAGCCCGACGTGGTTGTGGTGGGCCTTGGGGCTCCCAAGCAAGAGTTATGGGTTCATCGTCACTTTAAATCCATCGACGCGAAAGTCGCGTTGTGCGTCGGGGCGACCATTGATTTTCTGGCTGGCGAAAAGAAACGTGCCCCCGTCTGGATGCAACGAAGCGGTTTGGAGTGGATGCACCGGATGTGTAGCGAGCCCAAGCGATTAGTGAAACGTTACGCCAAAGACGCTTGGATTTTTCCGCAATTGGTGTTCCGGCAGATGATCTCAGGCTAACGAGGCCTTCGCATAATCGTCGCAACCGTCATCATCCCACCCTGATTTATGGGTAAGGGGCAATGTGCGTTGATTTATGCGCGGAGTTATTTGCCGCATCTTAAATGGGGGCTATTTTTTTCCATCCCCATTCCCCTACCCCAAACGCGCGCAGTCGGCAGAGGTGCTGATTAAGCGTGATAGGTACGAAGATGCAAACCATTCAATCTATCCCCTCTGTAAACAGGTTTCTTGTTGACCAAGAAGAAAGCGGTGACTCAATCGGCAGCGTGCCGATCGTCGTTCCGTTTCGTATCGGACGAAGAGAGGGATTCGACCTCTGCCTGCCCAGCCCCAATGTATCGGGGCTGCATGCTGAGATTCTTGAAGAGGATGGTCAGCTTTGGCTTTATGACCTCAACAGCACCAACGGTACATTCATCAACGATGAGAGAGTTGACGTTAAAGCGGTTTTGCAGGACGGCGATTCGATACAATTTGCCAATAAACAGTTTCGAGTCATTCTGACATCCAGCGATCCTGCGGGCAACCGCCGACCGATGGCGACCGTCCCCAGTGCTGTCCCGACGCCTGCTCCTGAGACGCCCAAACAGAAGTTCCAACGACTTCTGGATTCGGGTGCTGTTCCGTTTTTTCAGCCTATTCACGAAATTTCATCCGGTTCACAGAAGTTGATCGGCTACGAAGTTCTTGGACGCAGTCGTATTTTCGGGCTGAACACTCCGGAGCAAATGTTCGCCGCCGCGTTGCCCCTTGAGATGGAATCAGAACTCAGTCGCGTCCTTCGCCAACGCGGAATTCAGGCTGCACAAAACGAAGTTCCCAAAGACCTAAAATTGTTTGTCAATACGCATCCCGCAGAATTGGAATGCAGTGTGCTGGGCAAGTCGCTTCATGAACTGCGAAAGGCGTACCCTGACAGACCGATCGTACTGGAATTGTCGGAGACAAGCCTTAATGCGCCCGACACATTTTTTGAATTGCGCAGCACGTTGAGAAATCTCGACATTGGGCTGGCGCTCCATGATTTCAGTGCCGGAAAAATTCACCTGGCAGAACTGAACGAGATTGCTCCGGACATTGTAAAATTTGATTGTGCCTTACTTCAAGGAATCAACAAAGCGTCCTTGAAGCGCCAACGTTTGATTCGGGCGATGGTAAAGATGGTAAAAGAACTGGGCATCGTGCCGATGGCAGAGTACATCGAGTCCAAGGAAGAACATGAGTCACTTGTCCAAATTGGATTCCAATACGCGCAGGGCTTTCACTACGGTCGTCCCATCGATATTAAGACCGCTTCATTGCCGGCCAATGAGCAGAAACAATCTAATGCGTCGAAACAGAACATAGGGTTGAGCGAATCACCGACGACAGAGAATAGTGGGTCAAATCTGCGGCCAGCAGATTTGATAAAGAGTCTTGCCGAAGATGAATCGAAAAACCAATCCGAGAACAATGAGTCAGCAGCATCTGATGCGCGTAAATCCAGAAAATCGCCGGAGAGCTACGGTGATTCCAATTGGCTCATGCAGCAGCGCGAAAATCACTATACGATTCAGCTGATGATGTCACCGTCGCAAAAGTCCGCCGAACGATTTCTTGCCGACCAAAGTATGTCCGGCGACTACGCTCTGTATCACAGGCAGGGAACGAACAACGATTGGTTCGTCGTGTTGTACGGAATTTTTGAGGACCGCGCCAAAGCGACACCCAAGGCAGATAGTTTCAGAGAATTGGGTATTTCGCCCCTCATCCGACGTCTTTCGGCCGTCCAGACCGAGATTTTAAAGAAGCAAAGGCACCAATCCGCCTGATCAGCGACTTAGGCTGAGGGCAGCGTCGCGACGCAAGACCCACGGTGTCTCACGGACAGGGAGCGCTGGGCTGGAGCGCAATAACAGGGTTCTGGGTCTAAATTAGATTGTGCAACTTCGCGACGCGCGAGCTCGTACGCGGGGCACCGATGATCGGAAAATAATCATTCGCTCTGGCGTGGGGTTTATATCGGTGGCCTTCAGATCCGAAAATTCTAATTGGACAGCGCCACATTTGAATCAAAAGCTTTGTAATTGACGTGGTAGCGCAAATGTGAGCGGCAAGGCGCTAGCCGCCGGTTTTACCCGCCATTCACCGGCGGCTAGCGCCTTGCCGCTCACCAAAGTGGCGCTGTCCAACTGATTCAAGCCGCCACGAGACGTTGATTAATGCCACTTCGCGGGTTGCAAGAGAAACAGCTGTCACAGGTTGACGCCGTGAGGTCGTGACATCGTGGCATCGTGACATCGGCTACCGCTGAAGTTCGTCGATCAACTCTGCTGTAATATGATCCAGCTTCATACGGTTGTTGTACCCTAGGCGGCCCGAAACGCCGACCTTGGATTTTAAATAGCGGTGCAAATTCAATCCGGGCGTCCCTGCGACGTGATGGGTAATCTGACCGGCATCGTTGACCAAAACGTAGACGGGGCGATTGTTTCGATCTTCGCTGACCAACTCCGTCAGCCATCCGGTGGCATCAAACCGAGCGTTCATTTCGAAGTCGGTGTTGACGCCGCTGCCGATGATTGCACCGCGCGGAGATCGTGATGGACTTTGGTGGGATTCGGAGCCGAAGTGACTGGCCGATGAATATATTCCGTCCTCTGTTTGGTAGGCACCGCCGAGGTCAAGCTGCGGACCGAGGGTGTTGCTTAATGATCGCACGCTGGTGCCAAAGGTTTCGCCAGACGCTTGAAAGCTTTTGGTATATCCGTTGCGAATCACTTTCCATTTGCTGATCTTGTCCAAAATGCGTTGAGCTTGCAATCGTTCGACTGGGTTGGATGTTTGCGAATAGATCTGACCGGCGCTCAGTTCGATATCAGCCAATTGCCATTCGTTGGGGCGTTTGAGCATTTCATTGGTGAGTTGTTCTTCGATCTTTGAGAGTCGCGGCGTCAGTTTTTCGGCCAATGTTGAATGCGGATGCATGTCGAAGTCTGTATTCAATGATGCAAAACGATCCGCAGGCGGGTAATTATTTGCAGGCAGCGTTTGATAGCGCCCCATGTCGCCGCCGAAATAACGGTCGGTGTAAGATCGCGGGTGATCAGGTAATTCTTCCATGCGCACACCAAAGGAATCTTCGATGTCGCGCCGGTCGACCTGGATTCGATCATTGAACTGATCGTACTTCGCTTCATATTGCATCCGACGTTCGGCAAGTTCATTTCGGCCTTGTTGCCAGCGCGATTCGCCTGTAGCAAATTGACTGGACGGTTGGCTGCGGCGATCGTAGATGTTTTCTTGTGAAGGGCTACGGGCTGCGGAATCAAAAACAGGGCTCTGGTAAGCTGCCGGCGCGACAGCCGAATCACGGATGATAGTCTTGTCCGTCGTAGACTCAAACTGTCCGCTCAGCGACACCGTTTGCCCAATGGGTCGGAACTTGAAATCGATCCCTCCTTCAGACTGACGCGCGGGTTTGGCGGTAGCGGGAATCTGCGATGCCTTCCGATTGCTCGCCGCGACATGCGGCGAGTCGGACGGCTGGGGACTGTCATGCCCCGAGTTCGCCCATTGCCAATCAGCGTCATGATGATCGTTGGTTTTATGTCTATTGGGAACACGTCCATCGGGCACATGTCCATTAGGAACACGTCCGTCGGCAACACGTCCGTCGGCAACACGTACGTCGGCAACTGGTTTGGCGTCATCCGCGTTGAAACTATTCTCAACGTTGACCGTTTCTCTTTGTTGGACAGCGACGTATTGAAATCCAGAACTCGTGACGTCTTCGGCATCGGATTCTGGTTCTATGGGATCGTCATACTTAAATCCCGATCGGGTTCTGCTGAGCGCGAGTTCGGAAGTTTGCGCATCTGCGACCGGACGCGTGTCGGTCGGCGGTGTTTGCAGGTCCGCGAAACGCACCCAACGAAATTCGCCTGCGGGGGGCGCGATCTGATACCAGATCGTCGAATGTCCGTCTGGACTGGGCCAACTGGCCTCTCCCAAAATTTCGACTTCTTCGCCAGCTTCTAATTTGACTTGCCAGAGCGGTTTTTCGACGCTGCCTAAACGCGTGCCGACCCACGCTTGGGTGTTGTCCTGCATGATCTCGCCTAAGTTGTCGCCAACGATTTCGACGGCGGCTTCTGGGATTAGACTGAAACTGCCTTGGTTAGGTTGGATCGCACACCATCCGCCTGGATCGTGCCGATAGACTTGCACGATTTCGCCTTGGGCAATTTTATCGGTCTTGTAGTGCACCGATGCTGGACCGCTAAAGATCTCTGTGTTGTCGCGTCGGACGATTGCTTGATACGGGAAATCAAAATCCGTAACGTTTAGGCTTTTATTCTGGGCCGAAACGTTGGCTTCGGCACTGAGCAACAGGATCGCAAAAATGCAAATCGAACAAGCGCGTCGTATTAATACTGAGTGACTCATGGCCGAATCGTCCTTGATTCATTGGCTGGGCGGGCAAGAGTTTTGATGGATTGCTTGCAGGCGGCGAACGAATTGCCGCCTGACTCAGGCCGTATTCTTGATTTTTGTAGCCAATTTAGAGAATCAGCTCAAGATGAAACGCGTCTTAACCGGCGTGGAAAGCAATTTGATAGCACTCTAAACGCCAAATAGTGAGGTGATCCGGCAAGGCATCGGGTGCGGATTTATTGAGCAGGCTTGGCCTAAGAAAGGGACACTAACCCATAAGATGAGTAACGGAAGAAGCCCCAACCTGCGTGAGCCCGGTTGAGTGGAAAAATATTCCATGCGATGTTTAGCGAGCGAAGGGGCAATTGGAATCAATCGATTCACTATCGTCGAAACTTTTTCCAGAAATGGCCCGAGCTTTGCAAACGGCGGCAGTAACATCTTTGGTGGTCAATGGTGGTAAGATGGAGGGTTGAATCGCTTGATTCAACCCTCCATTCTTTTTGTATCTGCGGCGGCGGTCCACCCTGCTCTTGGGTGTTCCTTTGATCTTTTCGATTTGCCGCTGAGAAGGTGGAATGCACGGCCCGATTCTTTTAGCGCGGCCGTTTTCTTATTAGGGGCTTGTTAATTAAGTGAGCCGTTTAGGCGTTAGCCTCGGTTTAGTCATCGCAAAACCTGGGCTATCGCCCAAACGGCTCACATTAGAAATCGGAAGCCGGCTTAATCAACAAACCCCTATCCTCGGTTTGGTCATCGCAAAACCGGGGCTATCGCCCAAACGGCTCACATTAAAAATCGGAAGCCGACTTAAATCAACAACCCCCCAGCCCTTCAACAAGGCCACTTAGCGTTGCATCGAAAGCTCGGTCAAGCAACTGAACCGACCGCGCCCCATGTCATTGACGGGGTATTGGCTTTCGCTGCCCTTGCGTATTGGTGCAGATCTAACCCGCGCTTTGAACCTTAACTTTAAGCGCGAAGATTTTCGTCACCTAGTGATTGCAGTGGAGCCATCTTTGCCCGCAATGATTGATATTGGTTCGACGCCCCACCTTAGCTGGTTTGTGGCAGAATCTTTGCTGAATCTGGTGTGCTAACTGGCTTCGAAGGTACTCTGTGAAACGGCGTGCAATGCGGCGGTTTTATTACTTGACACTGTTTCTCACGCCGTTAGTCTATTGGCTTCACTTTTAACGCTTGCACAAACTTTGCACGCTCAGAAGTCAACAAAATAACCGTTGCGCTCTGTTTGACCCGTCGCAGTGCGCCGCATTTGAAAATTTTGGCGGTATCCAATTCATCGAAAAACTCGAGGAGATGTTATGAAAAAGTTTGTAGCGTTCGCAGTTGCAACAATGTTCACCGCAGGTGCATCAATCGCTATGGCACAATGCCCAACTTGTAGTGGTACAGCCGCCCCTGTCTTTAACTCAGCTCAGCCTGTTTACTCGGCTCCCGCTGCACCTGTTTACAGCCAGCCAGTTTACTCTGCACCTGCAGCTCAATCGTACAGCCAGCCCGTTTACTCGGCTCCCGCTACTTCTGCGGCTCCTGTTTACAGCCAGCCAATGGTGTCTTCACCAGCTCCTGTTTACAGCGCACCGTCAACTTGCGGTTGCGGATCAACCGGCGGCGCAGCCGTTCTTGAAGGCTCTATGATCAGCGGCGGATCAACTTACACTGGTGGCGAGTATACTTCTTACGGCGACAGCTCAACATTGGCTGTAGGTTCTGTCATTAACGGCGAAACGGTTGTCAGCGTTGGCGAATCTTCCATCGTCGAAACAACTGATCCAGGCGAAGGTTCTGCAACCTCTGAAGACAGCAACGTCATCGACGGTAGCGTTGAGCCTTCTCCGGACAACGGCGAAGTCGTTTCTCCACCAACAGAAGAAGATTCAACTCCAGCTCCAGAAGAAGCAACAGAAGGCGACGCATAGTCGACCCTCAGCTTCCTGAGATTAAGAATTTAAGCCTTCACGTTGATTGACGTGGAGGCTTTTTTTGTGATGCGATGCTTCGATGCTTAAGCGGAAGCTATCTTATGCCGGGTCGGTCCAATCGCCGCAAATTAGTGCATGCCCAATTATTCAAACGGCTGAAATCGAATAAGATAATCCGCTTCGCAGCAACAGTCCGATTTTAATTCTTCGGTAGTTCCCCCGATAGTTTTTCGTAGTCCGGTTTTTGAATGAAACAACAAACGATCCTTACCCATCAGTTCGCCAATGGGCTGACGTTGATTGGACAGCCGATGCCGTGGCTGCAATCGGCCGCTTTCGCAATTTCGGTGCCTGCGGGCAGCCGCTACGATGACGCTGAAAAGATCGGCACCGCCAACTTTTTGTGCGAAATGGTTCAACGAGGCTGCGGTGATCACGACAGTCGCCAATTCGTCGAAGCGCTGCAAATGATGGGCGTTGATTTCTCCTCATCTGCGGGCAACTATCACACGCACTACGGCGGCGCATTGATCGCCAGCGAACTATTGCCAGCGCTGGGGATCACCGCCGAAGTGCTTCGTCGCCCGCATCTTCCGGCTGGCCAATTAGAAGAGGGTCGGATGGTGTGTCTGCAAGAGATCGCGGCGACCTCTGATGACCTCCCACAAAAGGCCATGTCACGCATGAAGGCTCGTTTTTACGGCGATCCAGATGGTCGAGACAGCGACGGCACCATTGAGTCCATCCAAGCGATCACGTTGGAGGACCTGCAGGATTTTCATCAACGTTTGTATCAGCCCGACGGTCTAATCATCGCAGTCGCGGGGCAATTTGATTTCAACGCCGTTGTTGACGAAGTCGGGAAACTGTTCGACGACTGGCAACGCAACCCTTCGCCAGCGGTCGTCGAAACACCACCGTCCAAGGGCATCGAACACATTCAATTCGAGAGCGAACAGACGCACATCGTGGTTGGGTTTAACGGATGCACTTACACTGATGAAAATTACTATTTGAATCGTTGTGCAATCGGCGTGTTGAGTGACGGAATGAGTTCGCGTTTATTCACCGAGGTGCGAGAAAAACGCGGACTGTGCTACACCGTGTTTGCGTCCAACCATAGCGTCAAGGACAACGCGGGCGTATTTTGCTACAGCGGCACCTCCACGGCGCGAGCTCAGGAAACACTGGACGTGATCGTGGAACAGTTACGCGAATTAGGTAACGGCGTCACCGCAGCGGAATTGAAACGGCTAAAGATTCAAATCCGCAGCGGTTTGGTCGCGCAACAGGAATCGTGTCGTTCCCGTGCTAACGCGATCAACAGCAACTGGTTTCATTTGGGACGCGTCCGCACTTTGGACGAGATTCTGGAGAACATCAATGCCATGACCGTCGACGGAGTCAACGATTACTTAAGCAAACATCCGCCGGCAGACTTCTCTTTAGTGACCCTTGGCAGCGAAGCACTCAGCCTCCGAGATGTTGAACCCGTTTAAGAGTTCCGCATCAGTGTCCGAACAACATTCCACAGCGCGCTGAGCGTTGATCTTTGATAACGACGTTTCACGCTTACCCCTGACAAATTATGAATTACCGCACTTATACGCTGGACAATGGTTTACAGATTCTGGCCGAATGCAACGATCAAGCTCATACCTCAGCGTTCGGTTTTTTTGTTCGCGCCGGTTCGCGTGACGAGACTTCCGAAATCAGCGGCGTCAGCCATTTTCTCGAACACATGGTTTTTAAGGGAACGCCTAATAGGTCCGCTGCTGAGGTGAATTTACAATTGGACGAAATGGGGTCCAGCAGCAATGCCCGAACTGGAGAAGAAAGCACGATCTACCACGCTTCGGTTTTACCGGAATTCCAAAGCGACGTTGTGGAATTGCTGACCGATATTATGCGGCCCAGCCTCCGGTTGGAGGATTTCGAGACTGAGAAAAAAGTCATCGTTGAAGAGATCATGATGTACGCCGACCAACCGCCTTATGGTGGCTACGAACAGATCATGGACGCATTTTTTGGCGACCATCCTTTGGGGCAGAGCGTACTGGGCACTGTCCAATCGGTGACTGAGCTGACCCCCGAAGCGATGCGCGATTACTTCCGCACGCGGTACAGCCCATCGAACATGGTTTTAGCGGCAGCGGGTAAAATTGACTTCGACGCGCTCGTCACCAGTGTCAAACAACAGTGTGGGCTATGGCAGAACTTCGAAGCATCGCGCGAACCGGTCCGCCCGAACTTCAATAGTGGTTTCGCCACGCTGCATAAACCCAATTCGCATCAGCAGTACATCTTGCAGCTGTCGCCCGGAGCATCGATGGAAAATGCAGATCGGTTCGCATCGCGTGTCGCAGCCACCATTTTAGGTGACGACGCCGGCAGCCGATTCTATTGGGAATTTCTTGATTCCGGATTGGCCGAGTCCGCAGGCGTGGGCGCGAACGAATACCAAGGCTGTGGCAGCATCATGACGGTGGTCTGTTGCGACCCTGAGGAAGCCCAAAACAATCTCTCACGCATGAAGAACGTCATTCAAAAAGCTGTCGAAGATGGTGTGACGGAAAAGGAATTGACCATGGCGAAGAAAAAAATCGCCTCCCATATTCTGCTGGCCAGCGAACGGACCGAAACTCGCATGTTCTCCGTCGGCACGCAATGGCTCAACCGGCAGGAGTTTCGAACGCCCGAACAGATTGCCGATGTCTATGCGAACGTAACCTTGGATGAGGTAAATACGGCCTTGAAAACCTACCCGATGGATGATCCGATGACTGTCGTTATCGGTCCGCGCGATGATCTCGTGCCCGCGTAGTGGATGATAGCGCGAACTTTCATTCCCTTATTCCCAGCACCTGCCGCAAAACAAATCAATTTTGAATTGTATTTTTGTGGAATTAGCACACAGCTTGTTGTAAAACAGGTATTACCTATAACTCGATTGCTTGCCGAGTTCTAAGTCTTCGAACATGTCGCAAACGCGTACGCGACCAAACGCAGCAAATCATTTTCAAGGAGAGTGTGATGGCTTCAGTTTTAATTGTTGACGATACTGCTGTAGATCGACGACTGGCCGGTGGCTTGCTCGAATCCGCTGGCGAGATCGATGTTCAATACGCTGAAAACGGACAGCAAGCACTTGATCAAATCAACGAAGCTCAACCGGATCTGGTCGTCACCGATTTGCAAATGCCCGACCTTGATGGGTTGCAGTTGGTCATGAAAATTAATGAGAGCTATCCTGATCTACCGGTCATTCTGATGACCGCTCATGGCAGCGAATCCATCGCCGCTCAAGCCCTCGCCAACGGCGCGGCCAGCTTCGTCCCCAAGACTGACCTTGCCGAATGTTTGGTCGAAACGGTCGGACACATCTTAGCGCTGACCCAGACCGATAACAGCTATAAGAAGCTATTAGAGTGCACAACCAAAACAGACTTTGAATTCAATCTCGTTTCTGACCCTGATATTATTGAACCGTTGGTAGAGATGGTCCAGCAAGTCGCCGTCGGACAGGGAGCGTTGAACAGCCGAACGCAGATTCAGGTTGGCGTAGCACTTGAAAATGCTTTGACCAACGCCATGTTCCGTGGCAACCTTGAACTTGCGCGTGAAAAGTTCCCCGTCGCCAGCCGCACCATCATCAGCCGACGCATGGAAGAAGATCCCTACAAAGATCGCAGTGTATACGTGCGAGCATTGATCACACCGGAGTCCGTTAAATTTACTGTCCGCGACCAAGGGCCAGGTTTCGACACGTCAACGGTTCCCGAAGCCTCGGATCCTGAAAGTTATCGCGATGGCATCGGCCGAGGTTTGGTGCTGATCAAAGCCTTTATGGACGAAGTAGAATTTAATGATTCTGGCAACGAAATTCGCATGACGAAATTCAGTAAAGAATAAAACCGCTGCCGTACTGCTAATAAAGCGGAAGTCCAATGGCTTGATCGGTCGAACGAAATCAAAAGCATTCGTCGAACTTTTGAAGTTGAACGAGCAAATGTGTTCGTCTGTTCGTCTGTTTATCTGCTCGACTGTTCGTCTGCTCTACTGTTTATCTGTTTGTTTCAAGTGGAGCCGTTATCTGGTCGTCTTAAGCAATCGAGAGCAGCAGATTTACTATTTCGCCAATCGTTTTGCCGTTTTAAATACGTCGTTAAGCATCTTTTCAGTCAACCGGCCGGTGAAGGTATTCTGTTGGCTGGGGTGATAACAACCCAGCATCCAACGTCCGTCGGTCATCTTCACCTTCGCGCCGTGCCCAAATTTCGGTCGCGGAGAAGGTTCGAGCACCCAGTCCTGCTCAACGGTGTGCTTCAACGTCGCTCGCCAAGCCAACCCGCCGAGCGTGAGAAAGATTTTCGGCCGATAGAGGTCGATCGTACGGGTAAGGAACGTCGCGCAGTTTTTCACTTCTTCGGTCTTTGGTTTATTGTCCGGTGGTGCGCAACAGCAGACGTTCGTAATCGCGCATCGGATCAATTCGGTGCCGTCTTTACGGTCGGTCGAAATCGGTTGATTGGCTAATTTTGCCTTGTGAAGCGCTCGGTAAAGCCAGTCGCCGCTGCGATCGCCGGTAAACATACGCCCCGTTCGGTTGGCACCATGTGCGCCAGGAGCGAGCCCCACGATCAGGATATCGGCCGGGGCGTCGCCAAAGTTGGGCACCGGTTTCCCCCAATATTCGTGATCGCGATAAGCGGCTCGTTTCTCCACGGCCACTTTGCGACAATGGTCAATCAAGCGAGGGCAGCGCGTGCAGGTTTCGATTTCTTTGTTAAGTTGTT
>Ga0114956_1002017_pt1 | contig 16062 bp, 11 predicted proteins | sample MaitaG_FD_87304 | JGI IMG/M metagenome (GOLD analysis project Ga0114956, IMG submission 87304) | Marine algal microbial communities from Maine, USA - Maine_Asex2 metaG | ecosystem: Host-associated > Algae > Red algae > Unclassified | place: Maine, USA | collected 2015-01-05 | reverse complement strand
GCCAGCACATTGTTGAGGCCACTGGCAGCCTTCAACAATTCGTCATTGTCGTTATCAACCATGACAACGGTAGTGCCTTCAGAACGCAATAGTTGTGTTGTGGCCAACCCGATTCCACGCGCCGCTCCGGTAACCACTGCAACCCGCTCAGACATTTCAGACTCCCTACATACCACTATTGTCCGATATCATAATGCAATCACTTGAGTTGGGCAAAAAATCGCTCGAATCGCGGCTTGTATTTATCAAGCATGTTCAATGAAACTAATGTATGCGTCGCTCTACCACGTAGTTCATTGCGAGCTATAGAACCGTAGTATCTCGAATCTGCGCTGTTGTCGCGATTATCTCCCATGAAAAAATAGTGCCCTTCAGGTACAACGGTATGAAAATTCCGGTTTTGCTGCAATGCCTGGATTTTCACACTGACCGCATGCGTCGGCATACCCGCATAGCTTTCAGACGCATAGGCTACCTGCTCGGTGTCACTCTCTCTCAGTGGAGTCAAACCATCAGATTCAGCATTGGTATAGATTGCAGGGAGACTATTGATAAACAGCCGATTATTTATCAGCTCTATGGTATCACCGGGCATTCCAATCAGGCGCTTGATCAGCCGTTTGTCGGCAGCGGTGGAATTGATAACGACAATATCACCGCGTTCCGGTTGACCCAGATTCGCAACAGTTATATCGGTGAAAGGTATTTTGAGATCGTAGGCCAGCTTGTTCTGCAGAACAACATCACCTTCGAGAATAGTGGGTTTCATTGAACCTGTGGGAACGGGATGCCAATCAGCAATGGCACCACGAAAAACGACCAGTAAGACAACAAATAATATCAGCGACTTATTGTTGTGCAACACAGTAGACAATTTCACTTACCACTCCATCTTTAGTTGCTAAAGATCAGTATAGCGATATCAGATGTAAAAATAACGCTTAACACCAAGAGCTTTCCATGCTGCCACTTAATTGAAGGTTTTGTACTCTGTTTTGTGATGAAGAGCCGGGTAAGACACCTGGTCTTACCCGATGCTTAGCATCAATTGCTATCGCAGCTCTTGTTTTAATCGTTAGTCATTTGGGTAACGATTCAGTCATCAACTGCCCTGTTTGGCAGTTCGATCACCACTTCTATTTCCACCTCTTTTGCCATCACGTTTACCGTGCTTGCGATCACCACGCTCTTCTTTGACTTGCTCTAATCCAGCCGTTTCTTCAGCCGAGAGTTCACCGTCGCCGTTAACATCCAGCATGGTTTCAACTGAAGCGCGCTGTGCCTGCTTTGCGGTACGCTTCTCTTCACGCGACAAGTCACCATCGCCATCAGCATCGAACTCGGCTAGCATTGAATCGTAACGAGCATCTTGCATGGCTCGACGTTCAGTTCGCGAAAGTTCGCCATTGCCGTCTGTGTCAAACTCGGCTAACACTGAAGCTCTATGCGCATCTCTAACCGCAGTGATCTCTTCTGCCGAAATCACACCATCACCATTTGTATCAGTAAATGTCAGTGAACTGCTGGCCATAGCTGTACCCACAAGTAACACTGCTGCAACAGTGGTTGTAAGTGACGCGGTTTTTAGTGTCAATTGCTTTTTCATTATCATTGCCTTTTAAGTTGTTAAAAATTATCGCTACATCTGGGAACAACCGCGTTCCTGTGTAGGTGTAATGATTATCGGCACCAAATGTTCAACAAATGTGCAGCAATTGAGGAGCTAATATGGAGAAGGTATTATTCGCTAAAACTAACTAGGATATTTCAAATTTATACCCAATACCGTACACAGAATGGATGTACTGCGTATTGGAGTCCAGCGCTTCAATCTTTTGTCTTAGTTTTTTAACATGACTATCGATAGTTCGATCGCTGACAATGCGATTGTCACTGTATATGCGCGTCATTAGTTGATTACGGTTAAAAATACGCCCGGGGCTTGCGTACAGTGTTTTCAGCAAATTAAGTTCCACTGCAGTCAGCGCGCACTCCTGGTTTCCAATACGCAAACTTGCTGAATCTTCGTTCAACTGGAATACATTGTTAGCTGGTGTCTCAGAAGTTCTGTCAGGCACACGCCGCAAAACTGCCTTGACCCGTGCAATCACCTCTCTGGGACTGAACGGTTTGCACATGTAGTCATCAGCACCAATCTCCAAGCCCAATAATCGATCAATCTCCTCAACTCGTGCTGTGAGCATGATGATGGGGACGTTCGAGGTCTTGCGCAATTGCTTACAGATGGTCATACCATCAGTGCCAGGCAACATTAGATCTAGCAACACAAAGTCGACCGGATTGATAACTAAACTTTCCAGCGCTTGAGTACCATCATTGAACAAAACAGTTTCATACCCTTCGCTGGTTAAGTAGTCGTTTAGCAATGCAGCTAGTTTCGGTTCATCTTCAACAATGGCTATTTTAGTCATACTTTGCTCGCACGTTGCTTGCAAAACAAGGGGAGTTCTATTTGCAGATGCAATCCACCTAGCTCCGACTGAGTGGCTTTTATGCTGCCCTGATGTGCCTCCACAATACGCTTGGCGATGGATAAGCCCAGACCGGTTCCACCGTATTCACGATTGCGCGAAGAATCTGTTCGAAATAACGGGTCGAACAGTTGCGACAATGCATCAGATTCGACTCCCGGTGAGGAATCGAACCAGTCTATAACGACAGCATCTGAACCAGAAAATTTATCGCTGTTCAAGTTAGCTATTTTTACATCGACGTGCAATGCGCCTTCGCTATCTGTATACCGACAGGTGTTCTGCATCAAGTTAGCAAACAATTGCTCCAGACGCTGCGCATCGCCTTGTACCAGTATTTGTTCACGGCCAATATCGCGCGTGAGTGTTAGTGCATTGTCTGCCAGCATTTCCTGCTGACTGTCTAGAAAATCTGCCAACAGCTTATTTAAATCCAGCACGGCAAGCCGATAGTCCAGTGCACCAACATCTGACACCGATAAGGTATGCAGGTCATCAATCAGACGCCCCAGACTCAACACCTCCCCGTGCAACGATTCCACAGCCTGCTCGTCCATTATTCGGACCCCATCCTGGACTGCTTCGATTTCACCGCGCAGCACTGCTAACGGCGTTCTAAGCTCGTGTGAAATCTCCGCTATCCAACGATGTCGAGCGTCACGGTTTTGTTCAAGCGAGTATCCGAGTAAATTGATTTTGTCTGCCAGATCGCCAATTTCGTCCCGTCTGTTGACGTCCACTCTATGAGCATAGTTGCCGCTGCTGATTTCACCAACAGCGCTGTTCACGGTCAGAAGCGGTTTAACGATACGGCTCGCCAGCGGGATTGAGAGCAGACCTGAGAAGAAAATCATGGCTAATGCGGTAAGACCCAATGATTTTTTTTGTTTCTGCTCAAACAGCTGATCGAACTGCCGGTTTATCCGTTCAATCTTTGGCGTCACGAGATAGCCAACGACTCCACCTGCACTAGCTTCCAGTGCCAACCAGTTCATCGCTGTGTCTGGCCTTAGCTCACCAACGAGTGGTTGTTTAGCCGCATCAGTTAAAATCAGTGGCGATCTGGATGTAGGTCTTCTTCCAGGGCGCTTTCCATCACCGTCCTCTCTACGGCCCTCAGATCGGTCCTCAGATCGGTCCTCAATACTGCCAACATCGCGGTTTCGGGGTCTACTTGCTCCGCGGCCTCTGCTAGAAAATCCTGCAAGGTTTGCTACCGACTTCTTATCAGCCCAGCGCCAGCCGTTTTCAACCTCATAGCGCTCGATCAATTGGTCAGCAACTGCCTGAAGCCTGTCTGCTTCATTCTGGTTTACGTATTCCAGGAAGCCGCTACTAAAGCTCCTGCTGCTAATAAAATACATCAGCGCGATTAGCACAGCACTGGCTGCAAGCAAGGTTAGAAAGAGTTGGTATTTTAGCCTCATGCCCTATTATCGGCTAAATTCAGGCCAGCTATGCACAAATCCTTAGTGTTTACACATTTGCAGCGAAAAGCGAGGGTTACTACGCGGTTACGAACAACTCAATAAGACGACGGCGTTGAATTTTACCCGATGGACCCTTTGGCAATTCATCCAGAAAATGTATTTTGTCGGGCATTTTGAAATTGCCCAACTGTGGGCGGCAAAAATCCAGCAAGGTGGTCTCATTTAAATCAGTTCCTGCATCAATTGACACAGCTGCCTCAACTCGCTGACCATAGTTCCTACAAGGGCACGCAAATGCAGCTGCTTCAATAACGGCAGGATGGCGATAAAGCGCTTCATCAATTTCACGAGGAGCAATATTCTCACCACCCTTGATAATGAGCTCTTTAAGCCGCCCGGTAACGAATATATAACCATCATCATCCTGGGTACCAAGATCACCAGTACGCAGCCAGCCTGTAGACGTTAATGCCTCATCAGTAGCATCGGGATTTTTGAAGTAGCGCTTCATCACGTTGTCACCGCGAACCAGTATTTCACCTTCTACAGTGCGCGCAACTTCTTGCTGATGTTTATCTGCAATGCGCACTTCACAGCCAAAAGCAATGCCGGGAGAACCGATCTTGCGGACTCGTGGCGGAAGTGGGTTCGACAGTATTGGCGCTGATGTTTCTGTTAGACCCATAGTCTCAATGATGGGAACACCGAATCGGCTTTCGAACTTCTCTTGCACGTCAGGTGATAACGGTGCAGAGGCAGAGCGTCCAAAACGTAAACTGGTGCTACCGAGCGAGACATCGCTGTCTGCCGGCTCAGCATGTAGTAAATAGGATATTTGTGTAGGCACAACGCTAAACCAGGTGCAACCATACTGGCTTGTCAGTGGCCAGAATTTCGAAACCGAGAAACGGAGTGGCAAGACAACAGAGCTTGAGGACACCAACGGTCCCATTAGCGTCACGCAGAGGCCATTGATATGATACAGAGGCAGTACACATAGCGCCCGGTCTTCAGATGTTAGTTGGTGTGCAAGCTGAGTGTTGTGCCCTGCTGCGAGTAAATTTGCATGACTAAGCTGCACCCCTTTGGGTCGACCAGTGGTACCGGATGTGTACATAAGCAGCCCGTCAGTATTGCCATCCACGCATACCGTTTCAGGCTTTTTTGCACTACTGGCTCCGCTATCGGTACTATTACTCTTGATAAGTGTACTGATGCTGTCACTGTCGATTTCAATCGACGGAACAACATGCTTGTTTACAGCAAATGCCTGTTCCACTAATTCCTGCTGAGCCCTTTCGGTGAAAATCAGTCGAGTTTCCGAATGCTCCAGAACATAAGCGATGGTTTGCGTACCCGATACCAGATTGATGGCCGTTGCTCGATAGCCGCCATACATAATGCCAAGCACCAACAGCGCACAGGAAGAGGAATTTTGCATGGCGTACGCAACACTATCGCCCTGAACAACACCTCGATCTGCAATAAGTTGCGCGATCGAGCGCGCTGCACTTTGCAGTTGTAAAAAACTGATTTCAACATCATTGATTGCATCGATGATAAATACACTATCCGCAGCAACCGCTGCTCGCTCATCAATAACACTTCGAATGCTTGAATGGCTCACCTGCCAGCCACCTGCCAATATTCCTTAAATACCGATTCAACACTCGGTTCATTAGCCTTAATTGGACGTACCACACGAGTGGTATTCATAAAATGTCGAAAATTCAAATTGTCATCAATCGAATTACCACCCCAGCTACCACATCCCATAGACAGCGAGAACGGCAATCCATTGTCAAATGCACCACCGGTAGCAAAACAGTGAGCCTGATTAACGATCACCCGGCAGGTAGGCATAGCCGAGCCAAGATGCACCGCACGCGAATCTTCTCTACTATGCAATCCAATCGAATGACCCGCTCCCTGGTGCGCCAAAATATCCTTTGCTATCTCGGTTGCATGGTTAAAGTCAGTGGCGTTGTACATCGCCAGTGCTAACGACAACTTCTCGCCAGACTCAGGACTGTCCTGACCAATGCCAGTGGAAGGCAAAACAACAAAGCGCGCCGTTTCAGGCTCGTCAACTGAAATACCGGCAGCTTGTAAAAATGGCCCGATATCTTTTGCAATCATATGCCGGTTCAACTTCCCACCTTGAAACAAAGCGTCTTTCAATTGCGTAGCTGATGCATCATTGAGTATCCGTCCCCCGACCTTGTGAAGTTCGGCAAGGAATGGCTCTTTCACTGCGTCCAGCACGATCATCACATTCTCAGAAGAACAAGAGGTCGCATTGTCGAAGGTTTTGGATGCTGCAATTTTCTGTGCCGCCGCCGCAAGATCAGCAGACTCGTCAACAATGACCGTTGCATTGCCAGCACCAACGCCAATCGCAGGTGTACCGCTCGAATAAGCACGACGAACATTATCCTGACTGCCTGTGACAATGATCAGATCGCACGATTCCATGAGTCTCTGGGTTTTCTCTTTTGATGAAGGTAACGGCACCATTTGCACCAGATCTTGAGCAACACCTACCTTTTCAAGTTCATCGTGGATATAACCAACCAGCTTTTCGCACACAGCAGTACCCGCTGGTGAAGGCGACAGAACAATAGCGTTTCCACACTTGAGTGCGTTGACAACATTGTTAGTCGGCGTGGCCGCTGGATTAGTTGAAGGCACAACAGCGCCGATAACGCCTATAGGGCGGGCTATTTCTGTAATTCCGCTCTGTTTGTTATCGTTGATAACACCGGTAGTTAGCTGCCCTTTAATGTCTCGTAGCGTGCCCAAAATTTTTCGATGGTTTTTTACTTTCTTGTCGGCAACGTTACCAAGCCCGGTAGTTTCCACTGCCATCACCGAGAGCGCTTCGTTGCGAGCTGGCTCCATCAAGGCCCACGCAGCAGCCATGGCTGCCATATCGTATCGGTGTTGAGTTGCACCGGCTTCATAGCCGCGTTGCGCAATAGTTGCACGTTCGACTACATCGTCAACCTCCTGCTGCGCAGGGGTGCGAACTTCCGAATTGCTTGTGTCAGCCTGTGCCATATTGTTTGTATTAATATTTAACGAATTAGTCAGTTTAATATTGCGTCAACGACAGTACCATCAGGCACTGCCATTGACGACAACAGCATTGCTTCTTGTAGATCTGTATCAGATAAGCTGAAATGCTACTTAAGACCAGCTAGTAATTCAGTCAAAAATGCCTCACGATCTTTCCACATTTGCTGAACCTCTGCACGAGTCATAATCTTCAATGGTGAACCACCCGCATCCATTTGCTTTTTGACACGCGCGCTCTCGAACATGGCTGGTACTTTCTCAGCCAGCATGTCAATGATTGCAGGGTCGGTGCCTTTTGGAACCATAAGACCACGAAAATTTACCGACGAATTATCAACATCAAAGCCTGCTTCCTTCAAAGTCGGCACATCGGGAAGAAATTGCTCATTGCGCTCAAGATCAGCAACAGCAAGAATTTTCACATTACCTGCTTCTCTGGCACGATAGGCATCAGACAAATTGTTTACACCTGCTATAACGTCGCCTGCTATGACCGCTTTCATTGCTGCAGCACCACCACCTTTGGTTGGGATGTAGGCAAGTTTGCCATCGATTGATTTTTCAATTTGTAGCGCTGCGATGTGATGACCCACATACAATCCAGCGCCAGACAAAGTGACCTTACCCGGGTTAGCTTTGGCAAAGTCCAGAAGCTCGCCAATGGTATTGTATTCACTGTCTTTACCAACAACAACCACAGCAGGGTCAGAACCCCAGTTCGCGATTGGCTCAAAGCTTTCTGCTGAGTACTTCACGCCACCTTCTATTGACTGGGCAACGAAGTGGGGAATGTTATAGGCTGCCATGGTGTAGCCATCATTTTCTGCTTCACTGGCAAACCAGTTCCAACCAACTCGACCACCGGCACCTGGCTTATTAATAATTACAATTGGCTGAGTAAGAAAATCATCACCTCCAGCCATCATGGTTACGATACGCGCTTGAAAATCTGTTGCACCACCAGCGCCATAGGACACCATGACCGAAATAGGTCGATCAGGATAATCTGCGGCTTTGACGGTTGAACTACCCAGCGTCAACAGTGACAGTGCAATGGCTGCACCTATAACTCTTAATTTCATTGAAGTTCTCCAAAGTGGTTTGATCAGTACAATACTCATCGAAACAGGCCGCGAGGTGTTTGTACTTTTAGTAAAAGGGTGAATAAGGCATAGATAACTAACATAAACAACACGGATATTATTATCCGTTTTACCCATGTACGCATATTTAAGTGCGACGCAGGGTCATACAAGCTGAAAAGGACAAAGAACGCTATTAAAGACGACAAATAAAATCCCAGATACTTTGCAGCGAAGAAAACATAGACAACTAAAACGAGTAATCCGGGCAGAATCGCCCTGGCCGTTTGCAGTGTTAAACCAGCGCCAACTTTTGAAACACCCGTTACGGCTCTGACAAAATTCCAGCACGCCAAACCCAGCATAACCACAGAAATCAAACGCGGGAACAGAAAGGCATCAGCTGGTTCTCGAGTAAAGCTTAAGAACGCGACGGTAGCAGCAAGCAGCAATATGCAAACAGCAGGAAACAGGTGTTGAGCGCGTTGAATATTCATGATGCACTCGCTGAATCTGCTGCCGGTGCGGCAGTATCGGTTGTTAGTCTTCTCGACATAACAAAACTATACGCAATCGATGCGATGACCAAAGCGATAAGAAGTAAGTTTAAAGGGCCGAGCAGAAAGTAAGGTGCAACACCGTCAGTGGCATTGGCAATCATGCTTCCCTGAATATAATTACTCTCTGCAATGGGACCAAGGATTAAACCCAGCACTAAAGGCGCTGCAGAGAAACCAAACTTCTCCAGAAAGAACATGGCTATTCCTAGGGTCGCCATAATGTAAACATCGCCCATTGACTGTTGCACCGAATACGACCCGAAAATGGCCAGCACCATTACACAAGCAGCCATGATCGCACTGGGTACCTGAGCCACTCGTGCAGCATAGCTGGCAATCCAGATACCAAAGATCACCATAAGAACCTGGCCAACTAACATCGAGTTAATGAAGGTCCAGGCAACTTGCGGATGATTTTCAAAAAGATCTGAACCCGGGAAAATGCCATGAATCAACAGGCCACCAAGTAATACCGCAGCAGTGGGACTGCCCGGTATCGACAAGGTCAGTAGTGGTACGAGTGATGGTCCAACCATGGCGTTGTTAGCCGACTCTGCAGCAATGACTCCCTCAGGATGACCGGTGCCGTACAGCTCAGGATGCTTTGAGAATTTTTTGCTTTGATCGTATGAGACAAGACCAGCGATCTGACCACCAACACCTGGAATCAGACCAACAATTGATCCGATAACGGTGCCAATGCTTAGCGCTTTTATATTTTGAAGTAATAACTTCAAGGAGTCTCCTAGTCGTTGCTTTTCCACTTTGATTGTGGATACCACGGCAGGCTGCCGACCCTTGGCAAACATTTCAATCACTTGTGGAATTGCAAAGATACCAATAAGCGCTGTGATGATATTTACACCACCGGTTAACGCATCATGAAAGATGAATCGCTGTGCACCTTGAATGTCATCGTAACCGATCATCGAAAGCCAGAAACCCAGACAACCTGATAGCAAGCCCTTGACAAACGATTTGGAATCGAGTGAGCCGATAATGGTCACGCCCAGAATAGCCATCCAGAAAAGATGACTTGGACCAAAAGCCAACGCCCATTGAGCCAGTACCGGTGTTAGAAATATAAGCAGCAGCACACCGATGATGCCGCCAACCCCTGATGCCAAAAAGGATACATGCAGCGCCTTTGCGCCTTGTCCTTTTCTGGCCATTTCATGACCATCGAGCGCAGTGGCAATATTCGCTGGGGCACCGGGGATTTTTAACAAAATGGCGCTAACCGCTCCGCCGGCAACAGTTGCCGTATAGGCCGCACCCAGCAAGATGAGTCCTTGAGTGGGTTGCAATTGGAACGTGAACGGGATGAGTAAGGCTACCGCCATGGTTGGCGATAATCCTGGTGTAGCCCCGAGAATAAGACCGCCTATGGTGCCGAAAACCAGCAACGCAAATGATAGTGGTTGGAACACACCACCAAAATACTGCAGAAACTCCATAAACGTACTAATCCAATCTTCTTAGCCGAAAGCACAGGATACGTAATGAAAATTAAAATGCAAACGTTTTCATTGGTGGTATTGTTCTGGTATGAAACGCCCCACCAGAACCCGCAGCGGTGCCCCCGGTATAGTCGATGTAGCGTCTCGTGCCGGCGTATCACCGGCTACCGTGTCACGTTTTTTCAATTCACCCGAAGTGGTGCGCTCTGATACAAAATTGAAGATTCAAACAGCGGCCACTGAACTTGGCTATATTCGAGACCGCATGGCAGGTGCGATGCACAACCGATTTTCCGGCACTATCGGCCTTGTCGTTCCAACCATCAACAACACTATTTTCAGCGAGCTGATCGCCGCTTTTTCCAATCGACTCTTACAACACGATCGCACCATGCTGGTTGCCAGCCACAACTATGATCTGACTTTGGAGGTCTCGATAATTAGATCGTTAGTGGAACGCAGAATCGATGGTATAGCGGTTGTCGGCCAGCACCACCTGGACAGTGCTATTGATATGCTCGGCGTGCGCCACATACCGGTTATCGCATTATGGGGGTATCACCAACAACCGGTTATTCCCTTTGTAGGTGCAGACAACTCACTGGCAGCTTTCAAGGTCACCAAGCATTTACTTGATCTCGGGCATCACGATATTGCTTTCATCTTCCCGGATACGAGCAACAACGACAGAGCCAAAGACAGGAAAAGCGGTGCACTGCTTGCCATGAAAGATGCTGGAGTAAGCGTGCCGGAACATCGCCTTCATACTTGTCCATACAACATTGCACAATCCAAGCAAAACGCATTAGCGATTTTGACGAACAACAAACCAAGCGCAATAGTGTGTGGCAACGATGTTATTGCGCACGGTGTTATCTACGCTGCGCAGCAGTTAGGTTTAGCGCTACCGTCAAGCTTATCTATTGTAGGAATTGGGGACTTCACCGGCTCGGCAGATATCGTGCCTTCGCTAACCACGGTACGGTTACCTGCAAATCGTATCGGGCAAATTGCCGCAGACGCAATAGTCGAGATGAGTGAACAAGGCAATATCACAACGTTTAAAAATCAGATTATCGATACGCAACTGATCGTCAGAGAGTCGAGTTGTCGTGCTGTTTAATATGCGCCAACAAGATTGATAAACCAACCTTTCACATCGTAGCTGTCGTTAGCCAGATTATCATCAAAGTTGGTGAAGTTATATCCGACCGAGAAAGTCAGGTTGTCACCTACCCGTCGACCAATGGTAAACAATGCACCATGGCGATTTCCGTCTGTCGCCCTGGAACCCAGCCAGTGATACGCAGCAGAGGCATCAATTCCAAAGCTGGCTTTGTATCGGGCCCGAGCAGAAACAAGGCTTGCATCGTTGTCAATCCAGATTCCGGTATTTCTTTCTAACCGAATTTCGCTACTACGATGCGCCAATTTTGCTCCAGCGCTCCAGCGACGCGTCAGATCGTACAACCCTTCCATACTCGCGATCAATGAACGCTGATCAGCATCTGTACTTTGCGAAAGCGGCTGCAAATCGTTCAGGTAAGTCAATCTGCCAAGCATATTCAATCTATCGTTTCCAACAGGTCGCAACGCAAAGCCGATTCCGGCTTCTACGAAACGCGCATCATCAGAACCCAATTGATCATCGGTAATAGATGCATTGAATTTACCTTGCCAACGAAACGACGGCGTTTTGCGGTATTCAAATCGATTGGTTGCAACCCACTGCCGCGTATTAATACCAACAGCTTCATCCCAGCGGTATTCAAGTTTAGAGTTGAACCTGGTTTTCTCTTTCTGATAGGCCAGCCCGGCAGAAACTGTATTGCGATCGGTATTAGTCCCATCACCGTTATCTACAGAAGCTCGCTGCGCTGAAAGGCTTGCCGATGTAAATTTTGTAAATTGTTGATCAAGGCCAACGGTATGTGCATAGCCTGCCCGGCTATCTTCATCGCTAAACTGATGCTCCGAATAGACCTTGAGCTGGCTGCTTATGGTTTTCCGCTGACCCAGAACAAAGGTATTTTTTTCGATCTTTTCGCGATTGAATGAATACGTATAGTTTGTGTAAACGCTATAACTATCACTCAGGTTAACCTCTGTTCCAAGTAAAGCACTGTTTCCACGATCTCCGGCACTAATTTCACCTGTGAGACTGATCTTGTTACTGGCAGCATAGTTCGTACCCAAGGTTGCTGAATTATTCCTGGATTGTGTCCCGGTTTTTTTGACGGTGTATTGCTGCATGCCGTACACATTCAAATTGTTGTTCACATCCACAGAAACCTTACCGGCCACCAGCGTCGATTCACCATTAGTATTTGCAGTATGATTCTGTTCTCTGTTATTGCGTAGTTCAGCTGAGAGCGTTACTCTATCGGAATGAATGTAGTCCACCTGAGCAGAAGCGTTCGTCTCAGTGGTTTCAGCTTTTCTATCCAATCTGGTGGCACGTGCAAACAAAGCGAATTTGTCGCTCGGTCGAGATACTGCCTCGATTCCCATGTCTGTTGTGTCAACCCCAATGTCGGTATTCGCAGTAGAAAATCCGGCACTTTGACGCTTTGTCCAAAGACCAACTTCGAGTTGCCGGCTTTGTGTTTTGAAATCAGTGAGTGAGATTCGAGCCTCAATACCAACCGCATCGCCTTCGGTTTGAGCTGAATTGCTGACAAACGGGTCAAAACTCAAACCGCCATCGTTAGATATAAAACTACCTGAAGTCTGAGAAGATTCAGATTGAGCAAACTCCCCTTTTATAAATGTCTGGTCAGAACGTTTTATCGTGACATCGGTACCTTTAATGTCGTAGTCAGCACCAGCACGTTGTTCATGCGCCCAGGTTCCTCCAATACCGACGTGGTTACCAAGCCATTTTTTAGCTCGTATGCCTGTGCTTGCATCATCGAAGTCGAGATTAGTCGGGCTATATTCATAGTCAACAATCAGAAAAGTCTGATTTCCAGCCAACGGTTCATCACGGATGATCGAAGGCCCACCGTTGGCTGCCACACTCAGTAACGGCCTGCGCAATATGAGCCGACCCTGAAAGTCATCAATGTCGTAGTCACGACCTGCAACCAGTGCCACTTTTTGCGCTACTCGATCGGTACCAGATTGACGAACTTCAACCCAGACCTTTTCGGAACCAGCAACGATGTCGGTATCACGAAGATAATATAGGCTACCTCCTGTACCAAGAAATTCATTGTGCCGAAACAGACTTTGCGCTTTCGATGCAAAAACATTCAGACTGTGTTTCGCATCTCCAAGACTGGTGTCCTCTGTATTTTTATGCAACAGCTGAGCACCGTATAAACTTCGATTAAATGGTGCGAACTCAGTTCCTGTAAAATTGGTATTGAAATTCCCCCAAATTAACCGCGACCGATCCCAATCAACACGCACATAGAGTTTTCCCTGACTATCAGTATCATCAATTAACTGTGAGTTGTCACCGTATACTGGATAGTACTGGTCAGGGTCCAGCCGTCGGAACACGCTTTGCGCATCTTTCCTGTGGAAATCGTCAAACAATTCACTGATGTCTTCTGTTCCTGTATCCATCTGCGCTGTGATCAGGTACTTGCCACGCACGCGGCCCTTGAGATAGAACGCCAAACGACCATCTACAAATATATCACCGCCGTAGTGGTGCGAATCAACGGCCAGCGGTTCCAACGATCCAGACACTTTGTTTTTACCTGCAGTCACATCAGCCATAGCGACCATAAAAAAGTAGTTGCTATCCAAGTCGATGTTTAGCTGTTTATTGAGAACCTGATCTTCATCGTCATGAACACTCACGTCAAACGAATGCTCACCTTCTGGCAACAGATATTCCAAGCCAAAGCGACCATCTTTATCAACACTAACCTCCTGATTGTTAATCTTCACTTTACTACTCGGCTTTATGTCCTGGCCTAGCAAGCGAACTTTGCTACCTTTTATCTGAATAGACTCGCGATCAAGTTCAGCATACTGACCGTCAGTGTTTTCCAACTCTTCCGTTACGGAAATCTCCGGAACCGTTGTGCGGCTATTATCACTTTCATCTGCTTGCACAAAACGTAGATCTTGTCTTTTTGTTTGATCAATTCGGCCCTTTGCATCCGTCGCCCTGAGCGCATACTGCAAAACAAGACCAGGCTTCAAATCAAGATCGGGCAGCTTTGCATTCCATTCCCATGTCTGAGAACCAAGTGTTGACGCAAGCGTCTGTGTTACCAACGGTACTGTTAGCTGCGACGCATCGGGACCCCAGATCAACACGTCGAGTTGCTCTATAAAGTGAGCGTAGTTGTTCTTGACTTCAAAAATTACGGGGGATTCAGGTTTACCGTTAACTAAAGACACACTGGCAGCGGCTTTAACATCCAGAATACGATCAAGTGATGTCGGGTCTTTGGATATCCACACAGCACCACCTGACCCGAAAATAGCACGACGAGTTTCTTTTTTCACGGCATCTACCGGGACTTTTCGCGTCAGTGTTACATCAACTCGTCGATTATCCTGCTTACCTTCAACAGTCTTATTGGTTGATCGTGGTTTGCCCTCGCCAGATTTTATAATTCGCAATACGTAAGGCGCAGGCTTTTCACACTCTTCTGTTTTGCAATCCTCTTTTGAGACATTCTTATCATCGTCAGCAGCCAATACAAGGCCAACCGGCACAAGCATTACGCTGGTAAGCAAAAACAATGTCAGGTGCAGTCGACGAATCATTGTTCTTGCTCCGCATAGGCTGCCGGATTGACTTCTACACTGATCAACTCCATCAGTTCAGTACCCAGACTTTCAGCGAGGATAGTCCGAATGGTTTGTGCGCGGCGTTCGGCAAGTGCCAGGTTGTATTCTTTGCTTGCTGTGGAATCAGTGTGAGCTTCTATCAGTATCTGACCACCACCATACTCACGAAGCTTATTAATGATATCGAGCACAATGCCACGCTGATCGTCCCTGACATCATATTTATCAGTATCGAAAAACACTGAACCCAGTCTGACCTCAACGCTTTGATAAGCACGTTCACTCTCAGCTTGCTGACATAAATAGCCTTCGCTGTCTAGATAAGGGTCTTCATCGGGAACATTGACACCGAAGTTAATCTTGTTCAAAGACGCGTTGACAATACGCAGCACGTACGGGTTCTCGGTAGTGAATCGTGAGCCTTGCGGTAATGTCGCCGGGTCGACCTTCAGCACAAAGTTTTGACCAATCCCGGTACTACCGGCATCAACATCTGGAATGCTGTAACGACCATAGGCATCGGTTTCAATCAACAAACCAGTTACCGTAGCCAATCGTACGCCTGGAATACCCTCTTCGTTAACTCCATAGTTCTGTATAACTATTTGCAGCACATCAGACTCATTCCCATCAACCGGCGTCGTCCCTTGCTGGTCCGTTGGCACAGCATTCATAAGCTGAGTACAAACTCTTATGTCCTGTGCGTTAAGTCCACGCGCCTTAGCTCCTATATGTGCCTCAGAAATAGTACCCTGATGATCTACGCTGATACGGGTACCTTCGCGCGTAACCACCATAAATTGATTATCGGCTGACACCGGCATGTTGACCGTTGTGGCGTGTTCTGCAGGATCATCATTAACGCTGTTGCGTCCAGGAAGTGGCGGTAGACTCAGACTGCTCCAACCATAGTGATCACTACGCAACGCAACACCTGTTGCACCAGCGGGGTCTTGTGACCCGTCTGAATCTCTGTCATTAAATACCTTGCCCACAAGCGTTGCTTGCTCAAGAACGGGGTCTGGAATGACCTCAACCGTTGCAGAAACAGTATTACTGGCAACCCCACCAGGACCACTTGCGCTGGCCTTATTTGCATAACTGCCGGCAACCACACCCACACCAACGCGCATGATGTATTTAAATCTAATGACCTCGAGCGGTTCAAAATCAATGTTGCTGAACATAATTGGATTCAGATC
>Ga0114956_1002011_pt1 | contig 16086 bp, 13 predicted proteins | sample MaitaG_FD_87304 | JGI IMG/M metagenome (GOLD analysis project Ga0114956, IMG submission 87304) | Marine algal microbial communities from Maine, USA - Maine_Asex2 metaG | ecosystem: Host-associated > Algae > Red algae > Unclassified | place: Maine, USA | collected 2015-01-05 | reverse complement strand
TTGTCCGTTTCAACATCATAAATATCATTAATTACATAACCACCAGCGGCAATACAAACTGTAGCAATAACGAGTAGTGCAAAAGCTATTGTACTTAAAGTTGTTGTAACACCATAACTTTCATAAAAGGGTAGAAGTAGTGCATACTTAATTAAGATTTGCACAAGTGCAATCATAATTAGGTTTTTCCAACGGATTAAATTGAGAAAGTGAATCATTTAGAGCGTTTGGTATAAAAGTTTAAATTACTGTGCTTGCTGCTTGCTAATCGTACTTTGCATTAAAATTACCATTCCATTTGCCTTGTACTTTTAGGACTTGCTCAATAACGTCTCGCACAGCACCTTTTCCACCATTTTTATGAGAAATATATTTAGAAACTGACTTAATTTCTTGCACTGCATCTTGAGGACAACACGGTAATCCGACGAGTTTCATTATAGGATAATCTGGTATATCATCTCCCATATATAACACTTGCGATTTATTAATAGTGTACTGATTTAAGTAGGTATTCAATTGTTCTATTTTGTTGTGAGCGCCTAAAAAAATGTCTTTAATACCAAGACCAGCTAAACGCTTACGCACACCTTCGTTAGAGCCACCAGAAATGATACTAATATTAAAACCAGCGTCTACAGCCGTTTTCAGTGCAAATCCATCTTTTATATTCATGGTTCTTAACATTTCACCATCTGTGGTTACGGTAATGGTGCCATCAGTGAGCACACCATCTACATCAAAAATTAAGGTGGTGATGTTGGCTAAATATTCTTTGTAACTCTTATCGTTAGATTCGTTCATTTTTTTTGTTCTGTGTATCACCTAGACGTCGCTCAGTGATCATGATTATGTTGTTAATTTTTTGTGGTTGCTTAGCTTAGACGAAGCACCATGTGTTTTTTTTATTGAATTGGTTAGCAACTCATATATTTTTTTATGGTCGTCATTTTCAATTTGTTTGAGATGACGCTTAATTGTTTTCTTATCATTTCTTTTGGCAGGACCTGTTTGTGCCATATATGGAGAAATATGCTGAACTTTCTTTGCAGTTTCTAATATCAATGGTTTTAAAATATTGAAATCAACATTTTCTGTTTCACCAATTTCATGAGCAATTCTATACATTTGATTGGTAAAATTATTTACAAAAACGGCAGCCAAATGAAGTGTTTGTCTCTGCTCTGTATATATTTTATAGGGTTTACTACCAATTGCTTTTGCTAAATCTTTTAAAATTTTGAGGTTTTGCTTTTCCTTTATTTCTATACAAATAGGTACCTCACTAAAATCTAATTCGGTGCTCTTAGAAAAGGTTTGTAGCGGATAAAAGACTCCAAGTCTATTTTTTCTATCCATATCGTGAATAGAAACACTGCCAGATGTATGTGCAATTAATCGATCTTTAAAAGGTAAATCTTTAGATAATTGTTCAATACTATCATCACTAACAGCCATAATATAAATGTCAGCTTCTTTTAATTCTTTGAGATCATCGGTAATCTCAACGTCGTTAGAATAGGATGCTATTGCACTGCGTGTACGATTATACCATTGCACTACAGACACTTTTTCGGATTTTGAAAATGCTTTATATAAATGCGTGGCGACGTTTCCGGCACCAAGTAGTACAACTCTAATCATATTGTAAAAATACTAAGATTTAGTTTTCTACTAAGAAGAAGTTGAATTAAAAGAATAACTTTGATACGAATGAAGAAAAAAGACATCAAAACTAGGGAAGATATCTTTCAATTAGTGTCCAAATTCTACGACAAGGTTAGAAAAGATGAAATTCTTGGCCCTTTCTTTAACGAAACGATAAAAGATTGGGATAAACACCTGCAACATTTAACTGCATTTTGGGAATCGAGTTTATTTCTAAAAACCAAATATCACGGAAACCCTGTAGATGCTCATGTTTATGTCGATGCAGCGAATCATAATAGTATCACAGAATTGCATTTTGGTTTATGGTTAAATTTGTGGGTACAAACCATTGATGAACTTTTTGATGGCGATTTTGCTGAAAATGCCAAACGCAGAGCTCGTAAAATGGGAACCTTTTTATATCTAAAGATTTTTGAAGCTAGAAAACACTAATCATTAATAGCCTTATACTTAAATTTGCAATCACTAATTTAAAATATAAAGCTATGGGTTTGCTTAAAGAATTTAAAGAGTTTGCTGTAAAAGGTAATATGATGGATATGGCCATTGGTATAATCATCGGTGCCTCATTTAATAAAGTTATTGATGTACTCGTTAAAAAGGTGTTGATGCCACCATTGTCGTTACTTACAGACGGTATAAATTACCAAGATAAAAAATTTGTTTTAAGAGATGCTATTACTGATCCATCAGGAACTATTACTTCAACCGAAGTTGCTATTGGTTATGGAGCTTTGTTTGAGGTTATGATAGATTTTATAATTATTGGTTTCACCATATTTTTAGTAGTAAAAGGTATGAATAAATTACGAAACAAAGCACAAGATTCTAAAGATGCTACCGTAGTGACGCCAAAGGACATTCAGCTACTTTCTGACTTAAAAGAATTGATGGAAGAACAAAACAAAATGCTTCAGGCTAACACTTCAAAATAAAACGATTATAAATAGTAATTTAACGTTTTTCGTATTACAATTCCACAATCTTAATGACTAAAAAGTCTTATCTTTGCACGAGCTAAAAATGCGCTATAGTTATGCAAAAGAAAATCGCTAACATCCTCTTCTCAACTCGACTTACTGGTATTTTATTTATTGTTTTTGCCATTGCCATGGCAACTGGTACTATTTTAGATAGAAACATGGATACCTCGCCAACTCCATATACAAGAACACTAATTTATAATGCATGGTGGTTTGAAGCGATTATGGTGTTTTTTGTCATCAATTTTGTGGGCAATATTTTTAGATTCCGACTGCATAAAAAAGAAAAGTGGGCGACACTAATTATGCACTTATCGTTTATATTTATTTTACTTGGAGCTTTTGTAACGCGTTATGTGGGTTATGAAGGTATGATGAGTATTAGAGAAGGGGCAACAGAAACGGAATTCCGTTCTCAAAAAACATATATAAGTGGTCGCATTCTCGGTGATTACAAGCGCAATGGGCAATTGCAACAGCGCAGAATCATGGAAGAGGTCGATTTTTCACCACGATTAGATAACGATTTCAACAAAACTTTAGCCTACGGAGATACAGACGTAAATTTTGAACTCAAGAAATTCATTAAAGGAGCAGAGAAGGATATTGTACCAGATGAGAATGGTGAAAGTTACTTAAAACTTGTAGAAGCTGGTGAAGGTATTCCGCACAACCATTTTTTAAAAGCAGGTCAAGTTTCTAATTTGCATAATATCTTAATCTCATTAAATAAAGAGCAAGAGGGAGCCATTAACATTACAAGTACTGAAGAAGGTCTATTTATAAAATCGCCCTACGAAGGAGAATATTTAACTATGGCAACCGGAACTAAAGGTAAATTAGTAAAGGACAGTTTACAACCCTTAAATTTAAGGTCTAGATATATTATTGCGAATATGCAATTGGTATTTCCAAAACCTGTGGTTAAAGGAGTATTTGATATTGTTAAAAAACCAACAATTCTAAAAGGAGATGAAAGCGGAATTGTATTAGATATTACAGCCAATGGTGAAACCAAAAGTGTGAATCTTTTAGGTGGACCTTGGACGTATTATAAAGTTGAAGAAGTTGAAGTAGGCGGTTTAGATATTGCATTACGGTTTGGTTCTAGATTAGAGCAATTGCCATTTCAAGTCAAATTAAATGATTTTATTGCCGAAAAATATCCAGGTACTGAAAATTCCTATTCGTCTTATGAAAGTAAAGTGACCGTGTTAGATAAAGATGGTGGTGATTTTGATTATCATATCTACATGAATCATGTTTTAGACCATAAAGGCTATCGTTTTTTTCAGGCAGATTTCGATAAAGATGAAAAAGGGTCTGTACTTTCTGTAAACCACGATCGTTGGGGAACTTACATCACCTATGCAGGTTACATAATGCTGTATTTTGGTTTAATGGCAATTCTGTTCGCAAAGCACACACGTTTTGATGATATAAGAAAACGTCTCAATAAACTCAAAACGAAGAAAGCAAAAATGATGACGATGATGGCGTTATTATTAAGCTTTTCTGGTTTTGCACAACAACACTCTGAAGGTGATGGTCACGACCATGCTCAGAAACCAACCAAAACTCAGATTGATTCTATATTAAGAAAAAACATCACACCAGAAGAACACGCAGATAAGTTTTCGGAGATGGTGATACAAGACTACAGTGGTCGTATGATGCCAATGCATACTTATGCCTCTGAGATGCTTCGTAAATTGAGCAAAAGTGACGTTTATGAAGATTTTAATGCTACACAGGTTTTCCTTTCTATACAAGAAAGTCCATTGCTTTGGTATAACGTTCCTGTTATTTATTTAAAACCGAGAAAAGCAGATTCTATTAGAACCATAATCGGTGTAGATTATGGAGAAAAACACACAAGTTTAATTGATTTTTTTGATCCTAGTGGCTATTATAAATTAACTCCATATTTAGAGGAAGCCTACAAAGCGCAAGTCCCAACAGGTTTTCAGAAGGAAGTAAAAGAAGCAGATTCTAGAGTCAACTTATTATATAATGCTATTGATGGTTTATCCATTAAAATATTTCCTGTTCCAGAGGATGAAAATAATACTTGGATATCGTCAGTAGAATTTCGAAAAGGCAATTATCGTGAGAAGATATCAGATTCTCTGTATGGAAATTTTATAAATAACGGATTTAGTGCTTATTTGGTAACGCTTAATAATGCCAAACAAACTGGAGATTTCTCTAAAGCCGAAGAGTTATTAACTGGTATAAAAAAGACACAACAGAAATTTGGAGGAGACGTAATGCTATCTGATGATAAGATTGAAGCCGAAATTTTATACAACAAGTACGATATTTTTAAGAAACTGTTTAGCTGGTATATGTATGCAGCTACGATTTTATTTGTTTTAATAATTGTTCAGATTTTTAAATTCCAAAGCACGTGGCTTAAGACAGTTATTAATATAATGATAGGCATTATCATTCTATTATTTGCCATGCATGTTGGTGCATTAATTTGGCGTTGGTATTTATCTGGTCATGCACCATGGAGTGATGCTTATGAGTCTATGATTTATGTCGCATGGTCAGTAATGTTGTTTGGCTTATTATTTGGTAGAAAAAGTAACTTAACCATTGCAGCATCTGCTTTTGTATGTTCTATGATTTTAATGGTAGCGCATTGGAATTGGATGGATCCTGCAATAGCTAACCTACAACCCGTTCTTCAAGGATATTGGTTAATGATACATGTTTCAGTTATTGTTGCCAGTTATGGACCTTTTGCTATAGGTATGATTTTAGGAGTTGTGGCTTTGTTACTCATGATTCTCACCAACAAAGAGAATAAAGAACGCATGCTTATAAACATAAAGGAGTTAACCATTATTAATGAAATGGCATTAACCGTTGGTTTGGTAATGCTAACTATTGGTAATTTCCTTGGTGGTATGTGGGCAAACGAAAGTTGGGGAAGATATTGGGGCTGGGACCCAAAAGAGACTTGGGCGTTAATTAGTATTATGGTTTATGCTTTTGTAATTCACATGCGTTTAATACCAGGCTTGCGAGGACGCTGGTTCTATAACCTAATGTCTATATTAGCTTTTGCAAGTATTTTAATGACCTACTTTGGTGTTAACTTCTATTTGTCCGGTCTACATGCTTATGCAAGTGGAGATCAAATATTGAGTTTTCAGTTTATAGCAATCACTTTGACTTTGGTTGCATTACTAGGTTTCTTTGCATATAGAAAGTATAATGTGCATTACAAAAAATAAGGTTTGTGCTAATTTAGAATACTACCAATTAGTATTTTTATTAACTTGAGGCTTTAAACTAATTCTCAAAATGAATTTCTTCAAAAAATTAGGACTTGCAAACCTGCTAATGCTCATTTTATGCGCTGTAATAATTCTTGTGGCAGAATATTTATTTCTCACTGGTAATGAAATGCACGGTATATTCGTTGGTCTTTGGGCTCCAACGTTACTTGGTGTAATGATTTACTTAAAACTGGTTGAGCATGGAAGCAAATGATATCGTATTCTGGTTTTCAATAGTGGTTGCCATTTTCATTACCATTTGGGCCATTGTTGTAATTCGTGCCTATAATAGAATTGGTAAAGACAACTAAGCTTAATGTTTCAATCCTCACACTTTCTAAATAAGTAGGATAATTCGGATTTAATCTTAATAAAAAACGTATTTCGTCGTATAAAATTGCTTTTAGTGGGTATTTATTTTGAAATCACTATATTTCCAAAACTAAATTAAAGTATCATTTATTCCCAAATCTAATGAGAACTTATACTAAGCTATTATGTGCTTTTTTATTAACCAGCATATTTTTTTCTGAAGCGCAAGATATTCAGAAAGTTAGAGTCGATTTTCAAAATTCAGAAGGCTACACAAGGCAACTGTTACTTGGCTTTGTGTCAGATAATATGGCATCTGACGGTGTAGATTATGGTTATGATGCGCCAAATATTGAAGACTTATCCGATGACCTAAATTGGATGATAGAGGATAACCGTTATATTATACAAGGTGTCGGTGATTACAACTCAGAAAAGTATTATCCATTCGGTATGTTTTTATCAAATTCTGGTGACATATCTATTTCTTTGAATAGATTAGAAAATTTTGATAGTCCGATTGATGTCTATCTTTATGATTTAGAATTAAACACCTACACGTTATTAAACGCAACGGATTTCACTCAGGATTTATCTGCGGCCAATTATTTAAATAGATTTTTTATCACATTTTCTAGCACAATCGGTCCAACAATACTGGCTAATAGTGTATTGTCCTCTAAAGATGATGACTTAGAAAATTTAAAGATTTGGAGCTCAAATTCTACAGACCAAGTTTTTGTGAAAGGAATTACAAATAGTGCCATAAGTTCAATTGCTTTATATACTACCGAAGGCAAAAAAATAATAGAAGACAAAACGTCCTTCAAAAATTCTAATGAGAAATTTGCCTTAAGTACGAGCAACATTTCTACAGGCATTTATATTCTTAGAATTGACTCTGCCACATTTTCACATACCGAAAAAGTTTGTATCACTAATTGATTAGCGACTGATGTATTTTCATTAATTTTAGATATTTAAAAGTAATGAAATGTCAAAACAAAAATTAGGACTAAATACCATTTGCACACACGTTGGTGAAATTAAAGATGAACAATTTAAAGGAGCAGTGTCTCCAATTTATTTAAGTTCGTCTTACGAATTTTTAGATGTTGACGTAAAACGCTATCCACGGTATTTTAATACACCAAATCAAGAGTATTTAGCGAAGAAAATTGCCGCCTTAGAACATACCGAAGCCGCTATGATTTTTGGTTCAGGTATGGCAGCTATTAGTACTATGTTCTTAGCGTTCTTAAAGCAAGGAGACCATTTGGTTGTACAGAATACTTTGTATGGTGGTACTGTAAATTTTATAAAAGAAGAATTTCCTAAGTACGGCATAGAATTTACATTTACAAATGGTTATAGCGTTGAAGATTTTGAAAACGCGATTCAACCCAATACTAAATTAATTCATATCGAAACTCCATCCAATCCATTGTTAACTATTACAGACATTAGAGCAATTGCTGATTTGGGCAAGTCTAAAGCTATTTTCACATCTATTGATAATACATTTGCATCTCCAGTAAATCAGAATCCTATGGATTTAGGCATTGATATGGTAATGCACTCAGCTACTAAATACTTTGGTGGACATAGTGATATTTGCGCTGGTGCTGTTGCAAGTTCTAATGCGCATATTGAACGTATTTGGAATGTTGGAAAAAATCTTGGTGGCAGCCTTAGTGATATGACCGTTTGGATGTTAGAACGTAGTATGAAAACATTAGGTCTTAGAGTTAAAGCGCAAACTGAAAACGCAATGAAACTTGCTAAATGGTTACACAAACACCCTAAAGTTTCTAAAGTGTATTATCCAGGATTAAAATCGCATCCCGATCATGAATTAGCAAAATCTCAGATGAGCGGATTTGGAGCCATGTTGTCCTTTGAGCTAACTGATGATTTAAATTCAGAGCAATTTCAAAAGCAATTAAAATTGATAAAATCGTCTATGAGTTTAGCAGGTATAGAAAGTACAATGTTATCTCCGCATTTAACATCTCACGCTTTATTAAGTCAAGAAGAACGCGATAATGTAGGTATTAGCGACCAACTCATTCGTTTTTCAGTAGGTATAGAAGAGGTAAAAGATGTTAAGAGAGATATTAATAATGCAATAGATATCATTTCAAAATAAAACATAAGCATGAAACTAGATATATTAGCCATAGGAGCACATCCCGATGATGTTGAGTTAGGTTGCGGAGCGACGTTAGCAAAAGAAGTTGCAGGTGGCAAGAAAGTAGGGATTATCGATTTAACACGTGGCGAATTAGGTACTCGTGGTACAGCAGAAACACGAGACGAAGAAGCCTTTAATGCTGCAAAAATCCTTGGAGTACATTCTAGAATTAATATGCGATTTGCTGATGGATTTTTTTGTAACGATAAGGAACATCAGATAGAAATCATAAAAATGATACGTTATTACAAACCAGAACTAGTGATTTGTAATGCTATTGAAGATAGACATATAGATCACGGAAAAGGAAGCCAACTCATTAGTGACGCTTGTTTTTTAAGCGGATTAAGAAAAATTGAAACCGTACACAAGGATGAAAGAGAAGTACAAGAACCTTGGAGACCAAAAGCGGTTTACCATTATATACAATGGAAAGATCTGGAGCCAGATGTAGTTGTTGATGTTTCTGGATTTATGGAGCAAAAAATGGAAGCTGTTTTAGCTTATAAAACGCAATTTTTTGATGCTAATAGTGATGAACCACAAACACCTATTTCTAGTCAAAACTTTACAGATAGCATAACTTATAGAGCTAGAAATTTAGGGAGATTAGTTGGTGTAGAACATGCCGAAGGGTTTACGGTAGAGCGCTATGTTGCAGTTGGTTCTTTGTTTGATTTAAAATAAGAGAATCAAAAAAGCCTTTCATTACTGAAAGGCTTTACTAATTTCGGGTGGAAGACCGGGTTCGAACCGGCGACTTTCGGTACCACAAACCGACGCTCTAACCAACTGAGCTACAACCACCATTTTAATTAGTCCCGATTGTTATCGGGATGCAAATGTAAATTATTTACAATTTTCTGCAAAGTGTTTTTAAAGTATTTTTTAAATAAAAAGCCTTTCAATATTACAATTGAAAGGCTCTAATAAATAATAGGTTTTTAAAATTATTCTGTGGCCTTATCAACCACAATTCTATCAGCTCTATTAGCCACTTCCCATGCGGTGTGAAATACCAAACGTGTTCTGTTTTCTAATAAATCGTACTCAATTTTATCTGGTGTATCTGTTGGTCTGTGATAATCATCGTGCGTACCATTAAAATAAAATATTACTGGTACATTATTTTTTGCAAAATTATAGTGATCAGATCTGTAATAAAAACGATTTGGATCGTTTTCGTCATTGTAGGTGTAATCTAATTCTACATTCGTGTATTTTGTGTTTACAGCTTCAGATATATTATGAAGATCTGTACTTAACTTATCACTTCCTATTAAATAAATGTAGTTTCTGTCTCCTTCTTTTCGTTTAGGATCAGATCTTCCAATCATATCAATGTTTAAATCTGCAACTGTATTTGCCAAAGGAAATATAGGATCGTTATCAGTGTAATGCCTAGAGCCTAATAATCCTTTTTCTTCTCCAGTAACATGTAAAAATAATATAGATCTTTTTGGTCCATGACCAGCTTTTTCGGCCATTTTAAAAGCCTCAGCAATTTCTATGATAGCGATTGTACCAGATCCATCGTCATCTGCACCATTATAAACTTCACCATCTTTGATACCTTCGTGATCTAAGTGTGCAGAAATTACTACAATTTCATCTGGTTTTTCAGAACCTTTTATGTAGGCCACAACATTTTCTGATGTAATGGCTTCAGACTTGTTTTCTATAGCAAGGTTCATTTTAGTAGTTAAGACTTTTGCAGTATCGTCCTCCATAATAGAAGGGTGTAAAGCTTTTGCTAAATTATCAGTAATCATAAGCATTATCATACCTGCTTCGTTACTTTTTAGCGATAAACGTCCCGAAGCTCCAGATTCTGCCTGTCTCTGAAAGAACGGAGCGTATCTAGAAAATAATTCGTTATGCATAAATAATAATCCTTTGGCACCATTAGCAATTGCAGCATCGCGTTTGCTTGAGAGTGATTGACGACCATTTGTCCATTTAGTATCCTCAGCAGTACCAGAAGTTACATAGTTACCAGTTTCATCCTTAGGTTCACCAGCTTTAATTAAAACTACTTTTCCCTTAACATCAATAGTTTTATAATCTGAGTAATTGTCTGCATCAATCCCATAGCCAGCATATACAATCTCATCTATTGCTAAGTCAACACTTTCAGTAGCTGCCAAAACTATTTGGTCTTTAAAGGCAGCAAAATCTGTTCCGTTAACACTTAATGTTGCTTTGGAGACGCTTTGTTTTTCTAGAGGTACTTCTTGAAAATAATCATCACCTCCTAAAGGGGAAGAAATTCCTAAATCTTTATATAGCGTTTTTAAATATTCAACAGCCATTTTTTGACCTTTTTCACCAGTTTCTCTGCCTTCAAATTCATCTGATGCATACTTATATAGCATCGTTTTTAGTTCCTCAGATGTAATCGTTGCAGCATATTCAGAAGGATCTACAGAAATCATTGCTTTTGTGGATGTTGTATTTCCTTTAGACGAAGTACCACAACCTATAATTAGGCTAGAAACACAAAGTGTTAATATTAAATTTTTCATTTATGCGTATATTAAATTAATTATATAAGTAATACAAGTTTTAAATTAAGCTGAGCTGTAAAGTTACGTAAATCAGTAGGGCTTTATGATTTGCCTAAATTTCTTTTAACAAAGTTTAACACTAAATGATCTCAGCTTTTAGTCGTGTTGGTGCATTCGCCAAATACCATGCTGTAGCAAAAATTAATTTTGCGCGCTTTGTTAATAGTGAATAGTTGATTTTATCTGCTGTGTCGGTTGGTTTTGTATAATCTTCATGTTCACCATTGAAGAAGAAAATTACAGGCACTCCCTTTAAAGCAAAGTTATAGTGGTCGGATCTGTAATAATAGCGGTTAGAGTCATTATCATCGTTGAATTTATAGTCTAGATTTATATTTGTAAATTCTGAATTTGCTTCTTGCACAACAAAATGCAACTCAGTACTTAAGCGATCTGCACCGATGACATAGATGTAGTCTTCGTTATCTTTGTGTCTTCCATCTACACGACCAATCATATCAATATTTAAATTAACAACCGTATCCTCCATGGGGAAAATTGGGTTGTTAGTGTAGTATCTTGATCCATGAAGTCCAACTTCTTCTGCGGTAACATGAAGAAATACAATGCTACGCTTTGGTCTGTAACCGTCTTTAACTGCTTTTTGAAAGGCTTCTGCCAATTCAAATACAGCTGCTGTACCAGATCCATTATCATCTGCACCATTATAAATTTCTCCGTCAATGACTCCTTCATGATCTGAATGTGCGGAAATATAAATATATTCATCAGGAAATTCTGAACCTTTTATGTAAGCAATAATATTTTGAGATGCGTTTAAACCTTCTGGAAGTGACTCTTTTGGTACTTTTTGATAATAATCTGGATGCGATTCTGGAGCAATAATATTTTGAGACTTGTAGTAATTTCTTATGTAATCACAAACCTGGTTATGACCTTCTTCCCCTGTCATTCTGCCATTATATTTGTCTGAGGACACCTCTTCTAAATGTACTTTTAAATCTTCTTCGGTTATGGTATTTAGATAATTTCGCACAACAGCCTCATCATTATAAGTGATACTATTTTTAAGATTTTCAATTTTCTCGCTATGCCTTAGTGTAGCGCAAGAACCAACTAGGATAAGTGCAGAGGCAACTAATACTTTCATTTTCTTATATATATTGCTCAATTCACAATATCAAATACTGTAATGTAACTAATTGAGTGTCGCAAAAATAAGGTAAAAAGCTGATATATTTTCTTACACCCTAAATGATTTTTTTAGAAATCTTCATCTATTTCAATATCTTCAAGAATTTCCTTAGAATCTTCTAGGTTGTCTTCATCTCTTTGCTCTAGTTGTTCAGTATTTCCTATTTCAGTAGTTGAGAAAACACCTTTATAAATCGTTAACCCAAGTGCAATAATTACTAAAAGAAAAATATATTGAATGGTTTTTGTTTTTTTATTTTCCTTTTTTGAAAGAAATAAAACGATGAGTCCACTTACAAAAGCAACAATAATTGGTGCTACAGATAAGTTAGATAGTGGTGTTACTGCGAGTATTACAGCTAATATAGCTGCTGCAAAGCCTAGGATGATAAATAGTTTTTTCATTACGATTAGTTTTTAAGTCCGGTTGCAGATACAATTTTTAATTCACCATTACCTACAGGAATTTTAAACTTAGCATACACTGGTATCTTATTAGCATCAGCAGTAAGCCATAATAAATTTGAATTGTTACCTTTTAATATATCACTACCTTTTATTGATAACGCTAACTTGTAACACTCCTTTTTTCCTAGTTGAGTTGAAATAGTTTCTTTCCCTATATATTTTACCGTGATCATCGTTTCTTTATTATCAAACAACACTGTGAAATTTTGTTGATCTCCTGGACTAGCTTTGTATATATCCATATTTCTGATGCTATACAATGTACTTATTATATCTTTTGTAGATGCACCTATGTTTACGGTTGTATTTTCATCCCAAGTTTTACCTTCTTTATTTTTTTTGCGCTTAAGACTCTGAACTAATTTTGATTTATGATTGTATTTATATTGCATGAATTTATAGTAACCACCTTCGCTAATATCCCTTTTATACAAGTATGGTGTTAATGTTTTTGGATTTACATAGCTTTCATACAAATCTCTAATTTTAAAAAAATTATCCCATTTTTTATAGGTCGCTGCTGTACATTTTAAGCGTAACAATGTACTCCTTGATGTTACTACTTCAGTAGCTTCCATCTTTACCTGAGCTATATCTGTTAAAAGACCAGACATATTATAGGATGCCGTATAAACCAATTTTTCGCCTGGAGCAATGGTTTTGTTTTGCGCTAAACTATAAAGACTAAAGAGTGTAATAAATAATAAACTGTAATATTTCATAAATAGTGATTTGAGATAATAACGATAAAACTAACATATATTGTGCCGAAAATACGAAGCAAAATTTTAGGATACTAATTGTTTTAAAATCAGCTGAAATTATTTCAATAAAATCTTTGGCTACAACAAAAAGGATTTTATATTTGCATCCGCTTAAGGAGAGTTGGCAGAGTGGTCGAATGCGGCAGTCTTGAAAACTGTTGAGGGTCACACCTCCAGGGGTTCGAATCCCTTACTCTCCGCTTAGAGCAAAGCTCAATTTTTGAAAAGAAATTGGGCTTTTTGTTTTTGCAGAAGTCACGAGTTTTCTCGTGTAAGACTGTAAAAACAAAAAGTCCAGAACCTGCGAGAGCAGGTTTGTGCTTTATTGTAAAGTTCGGATAAAAGGGATCACGAGCAAAAGCGAGTAATTCCTTTTATTTCATATTTGCAGAAGTCACGAGTTTTCTCGTGTAAGACTGTAAAAACAAAAAGTCAGAACCTGCGAGAGCAGTTTTGTGCTTTATTGTAAAGTTCGGATAAAAGGGATCACGAGCAAGAGCGAGTAGTTCCTTGCTCTCGTCAAAAAAGTAAGAACTTCATAAAAACAAAGTGAACTTTTAGACTTAACAGCGTGCTAAAGATTCCACAATAGAATTTTTGCTATTAAATTAAAAATATCACATATAAGTTGTTGAAAAAATAAGCAGCATTTTTAATTTTCATCCATTAATGTCAATACCAATTTTATCTCTTATTCAAATTTAATTAAATTAGATTTTTGACTAATTCTTAAAAAGAAATAATAGTATTTCTAAACGTTTGATTATCAAGATTAAACAATGAATATTCTTACACCCAAAATATTAGTTGTATACATTCAACGAATTTAATTATCCATTCATCGAAAATTAAGTCTCTCTAGTTTCATGCTAAATAATTAATTATATTTTTGGTTAGCTATTAATACTCAGTGACTTAATTTATTACATACATTAAATATTATATTGAAAAGAAATTAAAGAGACTTCCTTATTCTCTATATTATTGATTCTTTTTTAATAAAATTCACTTTCCCTAGAGCATTTTAATTGTAGCGTTTTTTTGGAGTTGATTAATAGCTTGTTAACCCAAATTTACGATTGCTAATCTATTGATGTACGGTCTAACCAAAATCAATACATTATGAACATTATTACTATCTACGGTGCTCAACATTGTTGCAAGTTACCTAGTATTCATTTACCTCAAATCAATTTCAAAAATAAGCTAATATCATTTTTGATATTGGTTACAATGTTAGGTTCAAACTTACTCAGTGCGCAGATTACTTATTGTAATAATTGTAGTGGGACAAGCGGTGCTTGTGCTTTGCCAACAACTAATCCAAATAATAATCCCCTTCTTTCGGCGCAATGCGAAAATTTGCAAATAGCCTTTATTTTGGATGAATCTGGCTCTATCTTCGATAATAATCAAGAAGGAACGGTTGAAAATGGATTGATAGCTTATTTAAATGCATTAAGTTGTACTGGTGCGGAGGTGTCTATTATAGAATTCAATTCAACTGCCAGATATGTGCAAGAAAACTATATAGCTGTAGATAATGATTTTGTTAGTGATATAGAAGGTTATTTTGATGGAACTCCATTTAATGGCGAAATATATGCTGATGATGGTGGGACACAAAGAGGTACAAATTGGCAAGCAGCTATGCTTGCACTTGATGAGCTCGCTACTCCCGATTTAATCTTCTTCTTTACCGATGGTCAACCTACTAGATATACACCAGGAGCAAATCCTGCATATGATGATACTTCTTCTAACTGCGGTAGCGGTAGCTCAACGCAGCGTCCAGAAATTGCAAATCCGGTTAAATTAGCAAATAAACTTAAATCTGAAGGAGCTCACATGTTTATGTTAGGTGTTGGCACAGGAATTAATACAACTACGCTTCAGCAAATGTCTGGAAATACTCAATATACAGCTAACCCTAATGATACAATTGATATTACAAATTCGGATTATTCAGTTGAAAGTTTTAGTGATTTAGCTCAATGTTTGGTCACATTTGTATCACAAGTATGTCCGTTTAATAGTCAAGTACAATCTTCTAATGTTTGTGCAGGCAATACAGGAAGTGCAACTATTATTATTGATGGAGCGCAATTTGGGAATTTTGATTATACCTATTTTAACAATGACACTAATGTACAATTAGGGTCAGGAATCAATGAAACTTCACCTTTTGTAATTACAAGTTTAGCAGTTGGTTCTTATAGAGTGGAAGTTAATGTTGATATCCCAGGAGAAAACTGTACAAGGACAGAATCGTTTTTCTTTGACATTACTGAATACCCTAATGCGCCATCTGTATCTGGTAACGCAACAAATGAATCTTGTTTAGCTTTAATGGATGGTTCTATAGATATAACACCAAGTGATGGGTTAGCACCATACACCTATTTTTGGTCAACTTCAGATGGCAGTGGTTTGGTTTCAGACAGTCAAGATCAATCTGGTTTATCACCTGGCACATATGATGTCGCAGTAACTGATAGTAATGGTTGTGCAGTAAACGACTCTTTTACGATAACTGAAGGAGGAATAACACCAACTTACGAAGCAGCAATGACCGTATGCTCAGGAGAAAGCCATACTTTTAGTTACGATAGTGATGGTGATGGCACAGCAGAAGACTATGGACCTTATGATGCTACAGCTTCACCATCCACAGTTTCG
>Ga0114956_1002010_pt1 | contig 16088 bp, 12 predicted proteins | sample MaitaG_FD_87304 | JGI IMG/M metagenome (GOLD analysis project Ga0114956, IMG submission 87304) | Marine algal microbial communities from Maine, USA - Maine_Asex2 metaG | ecosystem: Host-associated > Algae > Red algae > Unclassified | place: Maine, USA | collected 2015-01-05 | reverse complement strand
GCTGCTGGATGGCTTCTTTGGAATACAGTGGGAAGTCGGCATTTTCTACTGCGCTGGAGCCATGCTTTTGACAGCTGCTTACTCTGCCATGAGTGGATTAAAGGGAATTGTGATGGCCGATGCGATTCAATTTGTGATTGCCATGACGGGATGTGTGATTATGGCTGTCATCGTGGTGTACAGTCCCGAAATTGGCGGAATGAAAGGCTTGATCGCCAAAACAGATCCGGCCACCCTGCGTTTTCTTCCGGAGATAGGAACCGACAATGCATTAACGGGTTATGCCCTTGGTTTTGGTTCCTTCTTCGCTTACTTCGGAATGGTGTGGTGGACGAGTTGGTATCCTGGTGCTGAGCCAGGTGGTGGCGGTTATGTTGCTCAACGCATGATGAGTACCCGAAGCGAGAAAGACGCCGTTTATGCCACTTTGTTCTTCCAAATCGCGCACTATTGCATACGACCTTGGCCATGGATCATCGTTGGTTTGTGCGCGTTAATCATTTACCCTGAACTCGACAACAAAGAGATGGGCTTTGTTTTGGTGATGAAAGATTACTTACCGCCGGGCTTGAAGGGCTTGTTGTTGGTGGCATTTTTGGCCGCTTACATGAGCACCATGTCTACCCAGCTCAATTGGGGAAGTAGTTATCTGGTAAACGACGTGTTCAAACGATTCATTGCTCCCAATTCCAGTGACAAACGATTGATCATGGTGTCGAGAATTACCACCATCCTCTTGATGTTTTTTGCCCTGTCATTGACCTTGGTTTTCGACAACATTAAAGACGTCTGGTCATTCGTCATCGAATGTGGCGCTGGCTTGGGCTTGGTACTGATTCTCCGCTGGTATTGGTGGCGCATCAATGCCTGGAGCGAGATTACGGCAACAGCAACACCCTTTATCATTTACGGCGTATTACGAAGCATATATTGGTCGCGCTTGGCACCGATAGCAGCCCAATACGAGGACGGTAAAGTACCTGCTGAAATACTGAAGAGTTTTGAAAAAGCCAATGCAATGATTGTATTTCCCAACAGCTTCTTTTTGATTGTAGGCATTACGACCTTAGCCTGGTTGATCATAACCTATGTAACCAAGCCTACAGACACCGAACACTTGCAGCGATTCTACAAGCGCATTCGCCCCGATGGAAATTGGGGTCCAATTGCGGAGATGAGCAATTCAGGCAAAGAGAAAACAAAGATTCCTTATTTATTGATTTGCTGGGTGAGCGCATTGGCCATGACCTACGCCATTCTAATTGGGTCGGGTAAATTATTATTCATGGAATACACGGAAGCAGGTATTTGCGCCGTAGTTGCTGTCGTCGGATTTGTGATTCTTTCTTTTGCACTGAGAAAAACGAAGATATTGTCCGATTAATCGGAAATACAAATAAACAATGCAACAAAGCTGTAGACTAAGATCACTGAAATTAAAGTTTATAGAGCAAATTCTCAGAAACAAGCACATGGTTTTGCAATCGAAAATTGGCTTACTGTTTTGTCTTTCTTTCTTATTGACAGGAATTCTAAGCTTCGAAATGACGGCTCAAACGACAACGATTGAGTTGGAAGACGACATTCATTTGATGGATCGTTTTGAAATTAAATCGGGTCGTCTCGCCAAGGAATACCAAAGAAGCGTTCGCAAATTGAATGCGAAAAATGCTATTGCTTTTATTGAAGACTATTCGAGTGATGAAAAGACTGTTTTCTCTTCCTTGGATAGGCAGTTGAGCTACCACTTGTTTCGAAATTACAATGAATTTTCAGAAACGGGAATCAGCAACTCAAAGCGCAATCTTTTCCAACTCTTCTATTTATTAAAAACCGATTTCTATCGAGTCCAAGAGAGCAATTTTTTATTGCGCGTAAATCCAGTCATTCATTTCAGCATGGCCAAAGAGCAAGACAACGAGGGTCTCTTATTTCAAAACACACGAGGAGCTCAAATCAAAGGCATCATTGGCAATAAGATCAGCTTCCAAAGCTACTTGAGCGACAACCAAGCTCGTTTCAGTAAAGTATTGCGAGATCTCACACTAGAGCAACGAGCCATTCCTGGAGCTGGCCGTTACGGCGTTTACCGCGAGACAGGCTTTGACTATTTTTCCGCGAGAGGATTTATCGACTTTCAATTAATCCCAGAAATTGGCTTGCGTTTCGGTCACGACAAAACGTTTATTGGCTCGGGTTACCGCAGCCTCATTTTATCCGATTACGCTGGTGAGAGTTTGTTTTTACAACTGACTACTCGTGTGTGGAAATTCGAATACACCAACCTCTTCAAGGAATTAGTGGTACAATTTCCAACAATCGCCGACAACTTACTCGAGCGCAAATATTTGGCTTTGCATCGCTTGGGCATTCGTTTGGGCAAGAAGTGGGAAGTAGGGATTTTTGAGTCAGTAGTGAGCGGCGGTGAGAGCCGTGGTTTTGATTTGCAGTACCTGAATCCCGTTATTTTTTACCGAGCTGTGGAGCACGGCATCGGCAGTCCCGACAATGTAATGATCGGTGCCGATTTTAGAGCCATACTGGCCAGCAAGTTTAGCATTTACGGTCAGTTCGTGTTGGACGAATTCAGCTTCGAAGGCTTGAAAGCCAACAATGGCGATTGGCGGAATAAATTCGGTTTTCAGTTGGGTGGATTGATGATTGACTTAGCAGGCATCGAGAATTTGGATCTGCGTTTAGAGTACAACCAAGTTCGGCCTTACACTTACTCGCACTACAGCGAGTATGCGAACTACAGTCACTACAACCAGTCGCTGGCTCACCCCTTGGGCGCCAATTTCCGCGAAGCTGTTGCGATCCTAAAATACCGTCCGAAATACAAATGGCTGATTACCCTAAACAACACCTATTCGGAATACGGCACTGACGCCGACGGACTGAACTGGGGTGGCGATATTTTACTTGATTACAATACGTTCGTTCAAGCCACGGGCAACTCGATTGGGCAGGGTGTTAAGAGCACAGTGCTTCAAAACCAACTCTACGTGAGCTACATGCTTCGCCACGAGTTGTGGATTGATTTCATGCTCCACAATTACCAACGCAACAGCGACGATGCAGCATTGGATCACTCTTCGATTACGGTTGGCGTCGGGGTGCGTTTGAATGCGAACAAGTTGGATCGCTTGTTTAAGTAGAAAATTTCCTAAATTTTAAGGATTCCTGGCAACCATTGTTGAGAATGTCGCGTTTTGATTCCGTTCCCTTTTCACATAAGGTCGGATATGATTGCAAACGGAAATCGAACTTCTACATTAACGCTGCCCTATGTGTTCAACTTGCCTAAAAAAAATTTTAGTTTCTTTCCTGGCTCATCTTTCATTTAACTCTAAGCAGATGTAAATGTATAGCTGAAGAGGCTACATTCGAAGACAATTTTGACATAGTCAAAATTGATTCAGGACCGGCGATAACCTTAGGTCCAGGACACACTTGGAGACTAGTAAATGCTAGGTATTCTTAACTCCAGAGAGCGGCGCTCACAAGTCACCGAGGTCCTTGGCTTCGAATACTGTACGGCAAATCATCGGCAATATTTGAGATGTACGGTAAATTGACGTACATTTGAAAAATAACAGAAGGACGCAATGAGTACTATCGATAAGAAGAAAGGAGACAGGAGAATCGAGATACGTGTCAGCAAAGAAGACAAAGAGCTCTTTGAATATGCTAGCTCATTAAGAGGGTTCAAGTCTTATTCAGAATTCCTGAGGGTAACGATTATCAAGGAATCAAAAGCCATAATTGCCGCTGAAAAGCAAATTCTTGCTACGAAGAGAGATCGAGAAATTTTCTTTAATGCCTTGATGGGCAATGAGGAAAAACCCAACCAAGCACTACTATCGGCGATCAAATTCCACAATCAAATAGGTGAGTAAAATTCCATTTAAGACTTGCCCATATGAGCGGCGTTTTAATCGAGAAGACTTCTGTTGTGGCAAGGATCCTTTGGATAACTACATACTAAGAAACGCCACCAATGACGTTGCGGCAGGAACCTGCACTTGCTTCGTAATAGTAAATCATGCTGATGTTGTATTGGCATATCACACTTTATCAACTCAAAGTATTCGAAAAGAAAAGGCCCCAGCGGAATATCTTAAGTCTATCAAATATGAAAATATTCCAGTGATTCTTCTTGGTAGCTTAGCAGTCGATCGCACAATCCAAGGCCAAGGTTATGGTAAATTTCTACTTATTGAAGCACTGAAGAAAAGTGTAAAAGTTGCCAAGGAACACATCGGAGCTGTTGCAGTAATAGTTGATCCAATTGATGAAAATGCAGTTGACTATTACGCCAAATATGGATTTACCATGCTGCCTGATAGTGGTCGAATGTTCATGTCGATTAAAAAAATAGAGGAAGCTTTGCAACTTAGCAAGAACCTAAAATGAAAGCGACAACTCCTTTACAAGCTCCCTTAGGAACAACACTTTTGTAGAAGAAATTACCAGTTATCCTAAGCTCCGCTAAGGACCGGCACCTTTGTAGAATAGAACCATCAATCATTTTTCAGCTCCGATAGGAGCGGCATCTTTGTAGAATGACAAGAAAAAAAAATATCCGAACTCCGTAGGAGTGGAACCTTTGCAGAAGGAGCGCCTCTATTCACCGAAATCAAATAAATAGGCTTCGTTATAGTCTACATTGAAATTCTCTAAAAACTGAATGTATTCCTCCCGAAATGTTCTCTTTTTATGATGTTCCGGTTGATTCTGAATGTATTTCACAACATTATCAATTTGGGAATACATCTAAAACAATGCTTCAAAATTAAGCTATGCGATAGGGGATTCAGCTTTTGAGATACTACGAGCAACGCATTGCTTTTAGTACCTGTAGTGGAAAGTACCGGAGGATCGAGTTAGCGATACAAGATCCTTAGAAAAGCAGAACAAAAATAGCCAATACCATTGTCAGATGCTCAAAGACAGAGCTTGTTTTTTAGGGTCTAGTGGGAGCGTGGCGTCTCGCGCCGTGGAATAGCATTGGAGCTCCAAGTTAGTATCGAATTTGGAGCGTCTTTTATCAAAAACGAGGGATTCGATCGTTAGCCCCACAGTAGAGAGAATTCATGAATTCTCTTTGGGAATCGAAGACGAATCGGTCATCGCGAGTAAAATTCTGGAGGATACAGCGCAGCTGCCGCTCCTGGAGCACGGGTTGCGTGTTTTTTTTTACAAAGTGCTGCTCCTTAGCTGAGCTTAAATCAATCGCGGTTTTGCTTTTTTGCCTTTCTACTTCCGGAATACATCTCATACTTTGCCAAACGAGCTTCTAAGCTGCCATTGTAAACTTTAATTTTTCGAGATGGTCGGAGGCCCACACATTTTAAGGCTTCTAAATCAGAAGTAATAAACCAAGCGTCGGTATTGGGGTATCCGTGCTTTAAGGTGGTTCCTATATCGCCATAAAAGTCCTCCATGTTTAAGAGCTCCAAACGCTCGCCGTAGGGTGGATTAAAAACCATGTGCAATTTCTTGTCATCCGTTTTTCGAGTCGTAAAGAAATCCTTTTGGCTGATGGAAATGTATTCGTCTAGCTTCGCATTTTCAATATTGTCCAGTGCCTTCATAACTGCCGAGGGAGCTTTATCATAACCGACAATCTTATGGTCAAATTCACGTGTTTTATTGAGTAAAGCTTCTTCGATGATTTCAAACAAACTCTCATCCCAATCTTTCCATTTTTCGAAAGCAAACTCTTTTCGCATGATGTTTGGCGGAATGTTACACGCAATCATTGCAGCCTCGGCCAATATCGTTCCACTACCACACATGGGATCCAAGAAATCACATTGTCCTTCCCAGCCAGATAACATGACCAAGCCCGCAGCAAGTACTTCGTTGATAGGAGCAATATTAGTAGCGGTTCTGTAACCTCTTCTGTGCAAAGACTCGCCCGAACTGTCCAATGAAATAGTACACAAGTTGCGATCAATATGGACATTGAGCTTTAGATCTGGAGACCGCAATTCGATATTCGGGCGATCACCCGTTTGATCTCTAAACTTATCGACAATGGCGTCTTTGGTCTTTAAAGCAATGTACTTGGAATGGGTGAAAATTTCGGAGTGAACCGTTGCATCGATGGCCAAAGTTTCAGCAGGAGACATGTACTGGTCCCAGTCCATCGCATATACTCGATCATACAAGTCCTGCTCGTCTTTAATTACAAAAGACTTGATGGGTTTGAGAATTTTGATGGCCGTCCGCACTCCAAGATTGGCTTTGTACATAAAGCCTTTGTCTCCAACAAAACTTACGTTTCGAGTGCCCTGCACGATGTCACCTGCTCCCAATTGCTTAAGCTCTCTTGCAAGTAGCTCTTCAAAACCGAATAAGGTCTTCGCGACCATCTTAAAATTTGCCTCCATAGATTACGTGAAATAGTGTGTAAAAGTACCATTTCCCAAGCAAGCAGTCGCTTGCAAATAAATTTAGAACGCAATATTTCGAAGAAGGCTAGACCTTCAGATCAGATAGAAATCCTCGAATTTCCAGAAGTTTCTTTACGATTTTGAATCGTTGCTCGGTGAGCTCTCGATTTTCACGCAAGCGTTTTTTGGCACCATCCAGCGTGTAACCCTTTTCCTTCACGAGGTGGTAAATCAACTTGAGTGTTTCGATATCCTTAACTGTGAAGCTGCGATTACCGTTGCTTCTTTTCTTAGGATTGAGAAGTGTAAATTCAGATTCCCAATATCTGATCAATGATGGCTTGACGTCCAGCATCTTAGAAACTTCCCCAATAGTGTAATACAGTTTATCTACGACAAATTCTTCCCCTTTTTGAGACATGATAGAATATTTGAGTTGAGTTGTTTTCCTTTTTTCATCATCTTTCTCATCTTAATCACCTTAATCAAATGACTGGTTGGCACGGTTCGACATCTCGATCATTTCCTCAAATTCCTCAGGGCCTAAATCATTATAGTAGTAATATACGGGATTTACCTTCTTTTCTATCTTTTTACCATTCTTTGTTTCCACTTTAACCACTTCATAGTGCAAGTGCGGAGCCGTAGAAGTTCCACTACTGCCCACTTCCCCGATCACGTCTCCTCTTGAGACCACTTGCCCTTTTTTCACATTGATCTTGCTCAAGTGTGCGTATAAGGTCCGGTAGTTGTATCCGTGATCTAGTTTCACGTTGTATCCGTACCCCTTCTTCAGCTTCTGTACCCGGACTACCTTGGCATTACCAGTAGCATAAACCTGCGTTCCAGTTGGAGCGGTAAAGTCCATACCCCAATGCATCTTCCGCGTCTTGTAAATCGGATGAATCCGCATTCCAAATCCACTTGCCATCCGCCGTAGATCTTTGTTCGCAATCGGTTGGATCGCTGGAATCGATGCAAACATCTCTTCCTTGTTTTTGATCATGTCGCGAACTTTGTCATATGACTTCGATTGCATGTAGATCATGCGATTGATTTTATCGAGATCGCTCTGAGTATCCGTTAACAAGTCTCCATTGCTGAAGTTTTCCAAGCCTTTGTAGCGATTACTTCCTCCACGACCAGCTTCTCGCACTGTGCGTGGGATGGGCTCAGCTTCAAAAATGACACGGTAGATGTTGTCGTCGCGGTCTTGCAACTCAGAAAGAATTTTCTTTTGAACCTCGGCCTGCCCTTGCATGGTTTCCACCACCAAATCAAGCTCATTCAGCTCACGCTTCAGGGCCTTTTCGCTTGGAGACTCAATGTATTGAAAGGCCAAAACCAGTATTGCAAAGGCAAAAACCAGGGTGGCACATATAAATCCAAAGACCTCCAGAAATCGCTTTTTCCAGGACTTCTCAATAGGCTCGTACCTCAGTGTTGAGGTGTTGTAGTAGTATTTAGCTTTCTTCATCTTTTCACTAGAAAGAGGTATTTTCGCACATCGTTAGACGGCCAAAAATAAGAAACAAAAGTCGTTTTTCCGAAGACTCATAAAAAGACTCAAAAATCAAGCTGCTAAAATGGACTCTCAGTCGATAAGAAAAGCCTTCCTAAAATTTTTCGAGGGGAAGGGCCATCAAATAGTTCCTTCCGCTCCCGTAGTGGTGAAAGACGACCCTACTTTGATGTTCATCAATGCCGGAATGAATCCTTTCAAGGACTACTTTCTAGGTACGAGAAAGCCAGAGTATAGAAGGGTCAGCGATTCTCAAAAGTGCCTACGGGTTTCGGGAAAACAAAACGATTTGGACGAAGTAGGTGTCGATACCTACCACCACACCTTGTTCGAAATGTTGGGCAATTGGTCTTTTGGCGACTACTTCAAAACCGAAGCCATCGATTGGGCTTGGGAATTGTTGACAGAAGTCTACAAGATTCCGAAAGAGGACATCTACGCTACTTACTTCCATGGCGATAAGGAAGATGGCACAGCTGCAGACGATGAAGCCAAAAACCATTGGGCGAAAATTCTCCCAGCGGAGCACATCATCGGTGCTTCCAAAAAGGACAATTTCTGGGAAATGGGTGATACGGGCCCTTGTGGACCGTGTTCAGAGCTGCATGTCGACATGCGAACGGCAGAAGAGAAAGCCAAAGTTCCGGGTCAAGACCTAGTGAACGAGGATCATCCGCAAGTTATTGAAATCTGGAACTTGGTGTTCATCCAGTTTGAGCGAAAAGCTGACCGGAGCTTGCACGAACTACCTGAGAAACACATAGATACGGGCATGGGCTTCGAGCGTTTGTGCATGGCATTGCAGGGAAAGAAATCCAGTTACGATACCGATGTTTTCAGCCCGATCATAAAGGCCATTGAAAAAGAAACTGGCTTCAAATACGGACAGAAAGAAGAGACAGATGTCGCCATCCGAGTGATTGCCGATCACCTGCGCGCGATCAGCTTTGCCATTGCAGATGGACAACTGCCATCGAATACAGGTGCGGGTTATGTCATCCGTCGCATTTTGCGAAGAGCGGTTCGTTACGCTTACAGTGTTTTGAATCGAGACACGCCCATCATTCACACTTTGGTTGATACATTGGATGCGCAAATGGGCGAATTTTTCCCAGAGCTCAGAAAAAGCAAAGATTTCATCAAAAAAATCATTCTTGAGGAAGAGAAGTCATTCTTGCAGACTTTGGCGCAGGGCATCAAGCGTTTCGATCAGATCAAAAACAAGGACATCGATGGTGCTACAGCCTTTGAGCTTTACGACACCTTTGGTTTTCCATTCGACCTAACCGAACTAATGGCTCGAGAAGCAGGAATTTCTGTGGATGAGGCTGGTTTCAAGGCAGCCATGGAGAAGCAGAAAAATCGTTCGCGATCGGCTTCTGAAAGTGAGACAGGCGATTGGACGGTTTTGCACAATCAAGACGGACGATTTGTGGGCTATGACTCATTGATGTCGACCACTCGCGTGATTCGGTACCGCAAGGTCAGCAGTAAGAACAAAGACTCCTACCAACTAGTACTGGAAGAAACGCCATTCTACGCCGAAAGCGGTGGCCAGGTGGGAGATACGGGATTGCTTTACTTCGGAGAAGAGAAGATTCCTGTGATCGACACCAAAAAAGAAAATAAGTTGTTTGTTCACTTGGTAAAAAAACTCCCGACCGATATCGCTGCGGATGTAAGAGCGGAAGTAAATCGAGGACGAAGAACCAGCATCAGCAGTAACCACACAGCCACTCACCTACTCCACGCAGCCCTGCGCGAAAAATTGGGCACACATGTAGAGCAGAAAGGGTCATTGGTTGGACCAGATTACTTACGATTTGATTTCTCACATTTCAGCAAGATCGAGGCAGAGGATCTCTTGGAAATTGAACGTCAAGTCAATGCTAAAATTCGTGAGAACATTGCTTTGCAAGAAGATCGTGAAATGGCATTTGACGATGCTGTAGCAGCTGGCGCCATGGCGCTCTTTGGCGAAAAATACGGCGACAAGGTTCGGATGATCACTTTCGATCCAAACTTCTCGCGTGAGCTCTGTGGAGGTACGCATGTGGAAGCAACTGGAATGATCGGTCTGTGTAAGATCACCGCTGAAGTATCAGTGGCTTCAGGCGTACGTAGACTGGAAGCATTAACTGGCGCAAAGGCATTTGATGCCATGAACAAGGAACGTGAAACCTTGTCTGCGGTAATGGAACTCATGAAGAGTCCAAAAGACTTAGTCAAGACTTTGGGTAGTGCATTGCAGGAGAATGGTGAATTGAAGAAGCAGCTGGAAAAAATGCAAGCCAAAGAAGGAGCTGCAATGAAAGATGTTTTGAAGGGAGAAACCAAAGAGAAGTCGGGGCTCGCTTTTCTGGCCAAGAAAATCACAGTAGCCAATGCCGAAATGGTCAAGCAAATCGCTTTCGACTTGAAACGTGAAGTGCCGAACCTTTTTGCCGTTTTGGGCGCCGAAATCGATGGGAAAGCACATTTGACCATTATGATGGACGAGGCCGTGAGTGAAGCCAAAGGTTTCGATGCCTCCAAAATGATTCGCGAGATTGCCAAGCACATTCAAGGTGGTGGCGGTGGCCAGAATTATTATGCAACTGCTGGGGGGAAAAAGCCCGAAGGTCTGGATGCCGCTTTGAAAGCTGTAGAAGACTTAATTGCATAAAATAATAGTGCCGTTTTAGCTAGAATTGCCCGATTGATAAAAGTCGTTAAATCTGGTTAATGTTTGATAACGAACAAAACTAAGCGGAGGTTTTCTCTTTAATAACTTTTAGAGGCTGCGAACGAAAACCTTTGCGGAGTAAACAGAAAGTGAGAAAAAGCAATGTCTCAATACAAGGATAAATACGAATTAGTAGTTGGACTGGAGATACATGTTCAGCTCAATACTGCCGGGAAAATCTTTTCTCCCGAACAGAACAGCTTTGCGGCTGTGGCCAATTCTGAGACGCATCCTGTGAGTTTATCGCATCCTGGAACACTACCTCGCCTACAACCGAATGTGGTAGAAAAAGCCATTCGATTGGGTTTGGCTTTGGAATGTTCGATTTCGGAGCACAGCTTTTTTGATCGCAAGAACTATTTCTATCCAGACTCACCAAAAGGTTATCAAATCAGTCAAGACAGTGATCCAATTTGCATTGGGGGAACGATTGTTTTGGAGGGCGAAGAAGAGGGGAAGATCATCCGCATCCACCACATTCACATGGAAGAGGACGCTGGAAAAAGCATACACGATATCAGTCCGGGACACAGTTTAATTGATTTGAATCGCGCGGGCACTCCCCTATTGGAGATTGTCACAGAACCCGACTTCAGATCAGCTGAAGAAGCAGCTGCTTGCCTTTATCAACTACAACATCTTGTCCGTTACTTGGACATAAGCGAGGCAGAAATGGAGAAAGGACACCTGCGTTGCGACGCCAACATTTCGGTTCGCCGATTTGGCGAACCGGAATTCGGTACTCGAGCAGAGGTGAAGAATTTGAACTCGATGCGCTTTGTAAAGAAGGCCATCGCCTGTGAATTTGATCGACAATGTGCTTTGCTCGAAAGTGGTGGAACCGTAGTTCAAGAAACACGCGGCTTCGATCCATCAACAGGAAAAACCAGCAGTCAACGAGAAAAGGAAATGGCTCAAGATTACCGCTATTTCCCAGATCCCGACTTAGCTCCTTTGCATTGCACGTCAGAACTTATAGAAGGCATTCGTGCTGCGAGTCCCGAATTACCGAAAGATCGAAAGAAGCGTTACGAAAACGAATGGGGATTGTCCAGCTACGATGCTAGTTTGCTATTGGAAGACAAGCAAGTGGCAGATTTTTTCGATTCGGTTCAAGCCATTCAAGCTTCCGCAAAGACATGTGCCAATTGGCTATTGAATGATGTGAAGGGCTGGGTCAATGAGCAGGAGAATAAAAACTTCCCCGACATATCTGCGGGCTCATTTGCAGCACTGATAGGAGCTGGGGAGTCTAATAAAATCCCACAACATACTGTCCGAAACGAGCTTTTACCGAAGCTTTTAGCCGATCCAAAGCTGGATATTGCAGATGTTTTGGTTAAATGGTCGGAGAAATCGGAGAAAAATGAGAATTTTGCCAATGATTTGGTGAAGCAAGTATTGAAAAACTTTCCCAAAGAAGTTGAGCTCTACAAGAATGGAAAGAAACAGCTTTTGGGACTTTTCATGGGAGAATTGATGAAAGAAGCCAAGGGAAGAATAGATCCCAAAGAAGCGCGCCAAGAATTACAAAAAGAATTAGAAAAATAAATAGTGATGAAAATCAGTAAATACATAATGATCTGCTCGATCTTCTCTCTTGCAGTTTTCGGACTTTATTCTTGCGGCGATGGAAGCACTGGAAGTGGTTCATTGGCCGAAGGATATTCGATCAAAGGAGAAACCAGCAATTTCCCATCGGGAACAAAAGTATACCTAGAACACATCAAGGGAGGTAACAAGCCAGTATCCATTGACACTACGACTTTGGAAGAAGATGGCACTTTCGAAATGAGAGGCAAGTTTGATGTAGAAGGCTTAGGCCGTCTTAGATTGGGTAGAACACAAATTCTCACGGTTTTAAAGAACGCGGAATACTTAGTGAAGGCCGATGCATCGGTTCCGAGAGGCAACACGATTACAGGCAATCAAGATGCTGAACAAATGAGCGACTTGATCTCTAAAATTCAAGGTCGAGCAACAACTCCTTCTTACTTGGCAGGATTTGCTGATACGGTGAGCAATGTTTACTTGGCTTACATGGCGGTGAACAACCTCAAAGCTTCGGACAACATGGAGACTTACGAAAAATTAGGAAGTCGATTGCAAAACGAATTGCCAAATGACCCGATGACGGCTGACTTTAAAAAGCGCATTGCAAGCGAAAAGCAAAAAGCAAAAGCCTCTCAAGCAACAGCCGTAGGTTCAAAAGCTTCGAACATCTCAGCACCAGATCGTGATGGCAACCCATTGCCTTTGTCTTCTTTGGATGGCAAAGTAGTTTTGATTGACTTTTGGGCCTCTTGGTGTGGACCTTGCAGAAAAGAAAATCCGCACGTTGTGGAAGCATACAAGAAATACAAAAAGCAGGGATTCGAAGTATACAGCGTTTCCTTGGATAGCAACAAAGAACGCTGGTTGAAGGCCATTGAGAAAGACAATTTGATTTGGAACAGCCACGTGAGCGAGCTAAAGAAATGGAATTCAATGGCTGCTGAAGCTTACGGAGTGAAGTCCATTCCGGCCACTTTCTTGATTGATGCGGATGGTAAAATTATTGGTCGAAACTTACGCGGCCAGCAGTTAACCAACAAATTAAAAGAGATATTCGGCGCATAAGTAGTTAACAACCAATGTTGAAAAGTAAAATCGATAAAAAACCACGATCACAGCGATCGTGGTTTTTTCTTGTCTAGAAGTTAGCATCTTTGTCTTATGAAAAAGCTGGGAGTCTTTTTTACCCTCGTAGGAATAGTTCTATTGATTCAATCATGTATTTCAGGAAAGAAAGTACCCGTAGTAGTGCTGGAACCTGAACAGGAGCCGGTTGTAATCGAACGTAAACACTATAACATCACTGGAGAAATCAGCAATTCTAAAGCTGGTTCCATGGTTGTGCTTCAATTTATTGAGGGCGGCATTCGCCCCACTTCCATTGACACAGCCTTTTTGGATGAATCGGGCAAATTTGAAATGAGTGAGAATCTCGAGGATGGCGGGATTGGCAGGATACTCTTAATTGGCAGTCGTCTTTCCTATCTCACTGTGTTAGAGCCAGCTGATTACCACTTCGTCATTGATCCAGACAAGCTCGCAGAAACCAAAGTAAGCGGGAACCCATTGGCCGAAGAGTTTGCCGTTGTTTGGAAAATGCTGAACACGCAGGCGATCAGTCTAACTGATTCGAAAGTAATGATCGATACCTTAAACAGCCCGTACAGCGCCTTCGTAGTAGCTTCAAACGTAAAAGGAGAAGATCAGGGTCCAATGATGCAAATTGTTCGCGAAAGACTCTCAAGTGAAACCGCAGACAGTCTGATGGTGAAGAACTTAGACTTGATGATCCAACAAAAGGCCTTGGAAGCCCAAGTGCAAAAACAAACCGCCATTGGAGCACAGGCTCCTGAAATCACTTCAAAAGACCCTGCAGGCATCGAGCGTAAGCTTTCAGACCTGAAAGGCAAGTATGTTTTGGTCGACTTTTGGGCATCTTGGTGCGGACCTTGCCGGAAAGAAAATCCTACCGTTATCAAAGCCTGGAACAAGCACAAAGCGAAGGGATTCGAGGTTTTCGGAGTATCTCTAGACAGCAATAAAGATCGTTGGATACAAGCGATCGAAAAAGACGCTCTGGCTTGGAAATACCACGTGAGCGATTTGAAAAAGTGGGATAATAAAGCTGCTCAAGACTACGGTGTGAACTCCATTCCAGCAAATTTCCTATTAGACCAAGAAGGTCGCATTATCGCCAAGAACCTCCGCGGGCACGTTTTACTCCAAACATTAGACAAGCTTTTTGCCGATTAAGTCTTATCCTCACTCGATCTACCTGAGAGAAATTTTATATATTTAGAGAAGCAATTTGAACTAGAAGCCAAATTGCCGGCCTCCATTTTGGGTAATTCAATACTGACGAGCAGAAATTTCAGCTGTGCAATGCTTGCAATATGTGTAAAATGATTAGTGAGATAGGACCGATAGTTATTTTCATCATCGTTATCATTTTTATGGTGAGATTGGGTGGCGCTCCTTCTGTAAACTGCGTAAACGCAGATGAACTAGAGAAAAAAGCGACTATTTCTTTACCGTCGTCGTTTTCTATCAAAGCGAAGAAAAAACAAAAAGAGCCCGACAAAAACCCTCTAAAAACCTTTGTAGCTGGTCATGATATTTGTCACCTAGAGCAGTTGTGGTGCCAACGAAGCGAGCGAAGACAACATGAGACCATTTGTGAGTGTTTTTTAGAGAAACTGTGTTTGGAATACCATCAATCGCACTCGAAAAAGCAAAAGCGTCGCCATAAAGATGAAAATGTAGCACTTCGGGCACAGATGTTGGCATACAAAAACATAGAAGCAGATATCAAGGCTTGTTTATCGGATCATTTCTTTACCCCCGAATTAGTGATTCGAAGATTGCAAGCAGGCAAATAAGGAAAGAAGTTTCAATCATTCGAAACACCAAGCCAAGTTGTAAATGGAATCAAAAGCTCTTTTAATCGTCGCGGCAATCGCTGCACTGTACTATTTTTTCAAGTCGAGCCAAAGCTCAGGCAAGTTATTGCTCTTTGTTGTCGCCGGCGCTGTCGGCTTGATGTACCTTGGCAATCGGAGCGGAGGTCTAGTAAACGCACCGCCTAAGAAAGGAAAAGTGGCGCAGAAGATCAGCATCAACACACTCATCAACCGGTATGACATCAACACGATGTACGACACATATTGCAGAGGTGAATTGAGACGAAAGTCTACATGCCAATGCTTTGTGAAGCCTTTGCATGATGACATTCGCAGCGAGTTTTCGAAACGTCAAATTGAGCGTTTGATCGAAGACGAACCTAAGATTTTACGACAGAAAGTGCGTGAAAGCTTTGTGGCTCAAGAAGGCACGATTGGTCGATGTTTGGAGACGAACAACTCTAGTATTGACCAGGCGCTGGGTTTGATGTGTGGCAAGAACGCACGTTAGGCAGTGCAGTAGCAGAGGCAGATGGCAGGGGCAGGGGCAGGTGGCAGAGGCAGGTGCAGATGCAGAAGGTAGGGACGGACAGGGGAAGATGCAGGTGCAGGAGGCAGGGATAGTTGCAGATGCAGATGCAGGTGCAGATGCAGATGCAGGAGGCAGGGATAGTTGCAGGCGGGAGATGCAAGGCAGAGACAAAGTGCAGGCGGCAGGTGGCAGATGGCGGAAGTTCTCGAGAAGGTTTTTGTGATTCTTCAATGCCTTACGCAATGCAGAGACAGGTACAGGCGACAGGGGCAGATGGCGGAAGTTCTGGAGAAGGTTTTTGTGCTTCGTCAATGCCTTACGCAATGCATCTTGGATACCTCTTCGATTCCCTGAGAGAATTCATGAATTCTTTCTACTGTGCGCTAACGGACAAATGGACCAAGAGCCAGAAGGTGCTCCATATTCGTACAAAACAGGAACTAACAGATTGCCG
>Ga0114956_1002007_pt1 | contig 16095 bp, 14 predicted proteins | sample MaitaG_FD_87304 | JGI IMG/M metagenome (GOLD analysis project Ga0114956, IMG submission 87304) | Marine algal microbial communities from Maine, USA - Maine_Asex2 metaG | ecosystem: Host-associated > Algae > Red algae > Unclassified | place: Maine, USA | collected 2015-01-05 | reverse complement strand
GCTCCAGCATCTGCAGCACCAGCATCAGCAGTCGCCATTTCGCCAGCCATACCATCATCGTCGTTACTGGAACAACCCAACATCAGCATGCTGGTTGCTACTAGTGTTATTCCAAGGTATTTCTTTATCATTCTAAATTCCTCTAAAAGTCTACTGCTCGAGTAAGCAATTACAGATTCGGCTCTCTATGTTTTACAAAACCATTAGACCTGCGATAAATAACCTAATTTCAGAGATATTCCTATGTTCCCCCGGCCTTTATGCGCAATACACCGCGATATTGACGTCACCTTAATCCGATTTTGTGGGTAAGTTTGAACTATCAAAACTAATGATAGTTCAGAAAATCAAGAGTTGCGATCTGTGTAATTACCGCTGCTCCTTGCAGACAATGCATACACCTGAAACAACAAAAGCCACAACGACCGGGAAGTTCATTGCAGCTTTTATTAACAACTTAATCGATAAGCTAACTCATCGTGACTATTTTATGGCGGTTATGAGCGAGGCTTTCTGTTAGCAATATGAATAGCACGTCCATCTGCGCTCAACGCAGCTTCGTGCATGGCTTCTGATAGCGTTGGGTGTGCGTGAATAGTGTGGGCAATGTCTTCAATAGTGCCATCAAATTCCATAGTCAACACAGACTGCCCCAGCAGTTCGGATGCACTCGGACCAATGATGTGAGCACCCAGCATTCGATCTGTTTTCTTATCGCGGAGAATTTTAACCAACCCTCCGGTGTCGCCTTTGGCTTTCGCTCGACCACTGGCCGCAAATGGAAACGTCCCCGCTTGATATTCAGCACCTTCCGCTTTTAGCTCTTCCTCAGTTTTACCTACCCAGGCAACTTCAGGGTGCGTGTAGATAACGTTAGGCATTGCATCGTAGTTGAGACCACCGTGTTGACCTGCAATGGTTTCAGCTACCATTACGCCTTCTTCCGATCCCTTGTGTGCCAACATAGGACCGCGAACCGCATCGCCTATGGCATAAACACCCGGAACGCTTGTTTCACAAGTATCGTTTACATGAATTAGCCCACGCTCATCAACACCAATATCCGCTTCAGGCGCTATTACACCTTCAGTTGCGGAACGACGACCAACAGCCACAATAAGTTTATCGACGACCATTTCCTTTTCACCATCCTTGTCCTGGTAGTTAACGGTTACTGCGTTGCCGTTAACCTTGCTGCCAGTCACACGAGTATTCAGGCGGATATCAAGACCCTGTTTAGCAAACGTACGAGCCGCATCTTTTGCAATCTGTTTATCGACCATCGGCAGGAACGTATCGAGAGCTTCAAGCAACACTACTTCAGACCCGAGCCGGCGCCACACACTGCCAAGTTCCAAACCAATAATACCTGCTCCAATAACACATATTGAACCTGGCACCGATTCCCAATCCAATGCACCGGCAGAGTCTACGACTATGGAGCCTTCTAACGGAGTTATGCCAAGCTCGATTGGCACAGAACCGGAGGCCAGAATGACATTCTCAGCCGAATAGCTTTTTTTTTCACCGCTGTGAGCGGTGACTTCGACATTTTTTTGAGCCAGCAATTTACCAGTACCAACCAGCCAGTCAATCTTGTTAGCTTTGAATAGCATTTCAATGCCACCGGTTAGTTCAGACACAATCTTGTCTTTACGAGCAATCATTTTAGGAACATCAACAGAAACTTCACCAGTGTTAATGCCCAATTCAGCAAAATTGTATTTTGCCTCGTGGTAAAGCTCAGTACTCTCAAGCAAGGCTTTTGATGGAATACAACCGACGTTCAGACAGGTACCACCCAACGCCGGTTTGTTCTGCTTGTTTATCCATTTCTCCACACAGGCGACACGCATACCCAATTGAGCTGCACGAATAGCCGCTACGTAACCGGCAGGACCGGAACCAATTACAATAACGTCGTATTTTTCTGCCATGTGTTCCTTCCGATTATTAAAGCAATTGTCTCTGCGTGAATCCAGCTATGTATTGACCTAGAGATCAAGCACCAGCCGCTGTGGATCTTCAACCAGCTCTTTAATGGTTTTCAGAAAACCGACTGCCCCCTTCCCGTCAACAATACGATGATCGTACGAAAGAGCTACATACATCATGGGACGTATAACCACTTCGCCATTTTCAGCAATGGGTCTTGCTTGCGTGGCATGCATACCCAGAATGGCACTTTGTGGTGGATTCAATATCGGCGTTGACAACAGTGAGCCAAACACGCCTCCATTGGACACGGTAAAAGTGCCACCAGTCATTTCTTCTATGGACAATTTGCCAGTACGAGCCTTATCGGCGTACTCAGCTATCGACTTCTCTATGGTCGCTAGCGACATAAATTCTGTATTACGAACCACCGGCACAACCAAACCACGCTCCGACGAAACAGCAACACCAATATCGCAATAGCTGTGATAAACAATATCATCGCCATCGATTGATGCATTGACATCCGGATACCTTTTCAAAGCTTCGGTTGCAGCCTTAAGAAATATCGACATGAAACCAAGCTTTATTCCGTGAGACTTTTCAAACTGGTCTTTGTATTGTTTGCGCATTTCAATAAAGGCATGCATGTTCACTTCATTGAACGTTGTCAGCATTGCCGTGTTCTGGGACGCATCAAGTAATCGCTCAGCAATGCGTGAACGAAGTCGAGACATTGGTACGCGACGTTCGGTACGTTCACCAGCCACGGCCATTGGGGCAGTGGCAACCGTGGCAGCGGTTGTGGAGCTTGAACCCTCCTTGTTAGCTACGTGTTGCTCAACGTCTTCTTTACTAATTCGACCATTTTTACCTGAGCCTTTCACATCAGCTGCGTCCAGACCATGCTCAGAAAGTAATTTTCGAACCGACGGACTGGTTTGACCATCACCTGAATCATCGCTACTGCTGGCAGCTGACGCAGCAGCTGCTGCTGGCGCTGCGGCGGCGGCCGCCGGAGCTGCGGTTGTAGCACTGCCGGCTTCGATGCTGCCGATCACCTGATGCTGCGTTACCGTTGTGCCTTCTGGTTCAATGATTTTTCCCAGAACACCATCTTGTGCCGCTGGCACCTCCAGCACAACCTTGTCGGTTTCAATATCCACCAGCACTTCATCACGTTGTACCGGATCGCCTTCAGCTTTGTGCCAGGTAACAATCAGTGCATCGGCAATCGATTCAGGCAGAGTTGGGACTTTGATTTCGCTGCTCATGTGTCAGGGTCCAGATTGAGTAATATCATGTTAATTATAAGGGTAAGTAGCCAATTCAGTTAATTGGCTGACTATTAGCTATGATCGCCAGTGCTTCGTCTACAAGCCGCTTCTGCTCGATGACATGCTGGTTGTGATATCCACTGGCTGGCGATGCCGATGGAACACGACCAGCAAATTCAATTCGTGTGTTTTTTGGCGTAATACGTTCCAGACGATGTCGATTTGATCGCCACGACCCTTGATTGCGCGGCTCTTCCTGACACCACACAAATTCAGCAGCATTAATATACCGGCCAACTGCCGCTAACATTTCATCATATGGGAATGGATAAAGTTGTTCTAGTCGAACAATGGCGACGTCATTTATCTTCTCTTCACGCCGGCGCTCAAGCAGGTCGTAGTAGACCTTGCCACTACAGAACACAACACGCTTTATTTTACTCGCATCAAGATCATCGATTTCGTCGATAACCGGCAGAAAGCTGCCCTCTGAGAGATCTTCCAGCGTGGATACCGCTAAACGATGTCGCAACAAACTCTTGGGTGTCATGACGATCAGCGGTCGGCGCATGGGGCGAATCATCTGTCGACGCAGCATGTGATAGGCCTGTGCCGGCGTGCTGGGAACCAGCACTTGCATGTTGTCCTCAGCGCACAATTGCAAAAATCGCTCGATACGGGCTGATGAATGTTCCGGCCCCTGCCCCTCGTAGCCATGAGGTAACAACAAAGTCAGGCCACACAAGCGGCCCCACTTGGTTTCACCCGAACTGATAAATTGATCAATCACCACTTGTGCGCCATTGGCAAAGTCACCGAACTGCGCTTCCCAAATAACCAACGTGTTTGGGTCAGCCTGTGAGTAACCATATTCAAATGCCAGCACCGCTTCTTCCGAAAGTACTGAGTCGATAACCAGAAACTGAGCCTGATTACTGTTAATACTTCGTAGTGGCACCAGTGCTTCAACTTTATTCTGATTATGATGAACAGCATGGCGGTGTGCGAAAGTACCTCGACCACAATCCTGGCCAGACAAGCGTACCGAATAGCCATCTTGTAAAAGCGATGCATAAGCGAGTGTTTCAGCATAGCCCCAGTCTAGTGGCAGTGCACCGGCGGTCATCTTGCGCCGATCTTCAACCAACTTGTTAACTCGCGAGTGCAAAGCAAAACCATCGGGAATAGTGGTTAGTTCAGTTGCCAGCGCTTGTAGCGTTGCCACTGGCACATGATTGTCATAAGGAATACGCCAATCGGTGGCCATGTATTGGTTCCAGTCAACAACCAGTTCCGGCGCCGTTTGCACACCGACCATGACATCAGGCGCAACATTTTCACCAGCGTCGAGCGCCGTTCGATAGTTCTCAATCATTGCATCGGCTTCAGCACGATCAACAATGCCTTCTTGCTCAAGCTTGTCAGCGTATATTTTTCGCGTGGTTGGCAGTGCTTTAATGGTCTTATACATTAACGGTTGGGTTACCGAGGGCTCGTCTGTTTCGTTATGACCTAAACGTCGATAACAAACCAGATCAATAACGACGTCTTTTTTGTAAGTCATGCGAAAATCCAGCGCCAGCTGTGTAACGAACAGCACAGCTTCCGGATCATCACCGTTCACATGGAAGATCGGTGCACTAATCATTTTTGCAACATCCGATGCATACAACGTTGAGCGTGCGTCAGATGCCTTGCTGGTGGTGAAACCAATCTGGTTGTTAATAATGATGTGCACGGTTCCTTTAGTGGAGAATCCGCGCGAATCAGCCATGTTGAATGTTTCCATTACAACACCCTGACCTGCAAATGCTGCGTCACCATGAATTGCTATTGGAATAACCCAATCGCCATCGGTGTCACCATAACGATCCTGTCTTGAACGAACAGAGCCTTCAACCACTGGCGATACTATTTCCAAATGCGAAGGGTTGAATGCCATAGCCAAATGCATCTGGCCTTTTTCTGTTTTTAAGTCTGAGGAAAAACCCTGATGGTATTTCACATCACCCGATGACAAGGTTTCATCGTGTTTACCCTCAAATTCTGAAAACAACTCAACCGGATTTTTCCCCAGGATGTTGACCAGAACATTTAATCGACCACGATGAGCCATGCCGATAACCATGTCTTTCACCCCGGCAGCACCTGCGCGACGGACCAATTCACTCATCACAACAATCAGACTCTCGCCGCCTTCCAGTCCGAAGCGCTTCTGACCAACAAACCGGGAACCCAAATGACGTTCAAGACTTTCTCCCGCAGTCACTCGTTGTAGCAACCATCGTTTGGTTGTTTCATTGAGCACCGGGGCCGATGCAGTCGACTCTATTCGAGTTTGAAGAAAATCTTTTTGTGGCGTGTGATCGATGTACATGTATTCGTAACCGATACTGCTGCAGTAGCATTTTTCCAAATGCGCAATAATGTCTTTCAACGGCGCATGGTCAATGCCCTCCAATGATGGAGTCGGGAAAACCGTATCCAAATCGGCTTCTGATAATCCGTTTTCGCTTAGCCGCACCTCTCGAACCGATGCGGTTGTAACCTGACCAAGAGGATCAGTCTTGGCAAGCTGATGTCCTCGAACACGATAAGCGTTGATTAACTGAGATACATAGATTTGCTTGAGATCGTGTTGAGATGACGCACTACCACTGCTGACTGCAGGACGCGCACCGCCGTTCCGGGTCAGTTGGTAAAAGTGTTCTCGTATATCCGAATGGGGTATGTCACGCGCGTTGTCGCCAACCATTGGCAGCTGCGCAAAATAATCTCGCCAGGATTCATCTACAGAGTTCGGGTCCTTGAGGTATAGCTCGTACTGGCCTTCAAGGTATGCCGAATTGGCTCCACTGAAAACAGACGTCTCAAGTTGCGCCTTCATTGAACTCATTGATATTTCCTGATCGTTCTCAATAAAAAATAAAGATTGCCAATGTCGATGCCAACGACACTACAAATGTTTGGATATATTGTCGATCACCACTTGGGTGAACTCATCGGTGTTCAGCTTGCCGCCCAGATCGCGAGTAGACTGACCACTCTCGATTGCACTCAGTAAACTCAATCGCAACGCGTGACCTAGGTCATATCGGTCTACATGGTTTAGCAACATGCCAAACGCCAACATAACCGCTGCCGGGTTAGCGACATTTTTTCCAGCAATATCAGGGGCTGTGCCACCAGCCGGATCGAACATCGCTATATCAACCTGGTTGTTCTCATCAAACGAATAGTTTCCGCTCGCTCCTGTGCCAAGACTACCGACAAGCCCGGATGCCATATCAGAAAGAAAATCTCCATACTCGTTTAAAACCAGCACTACTTCGTATTGCGAGGGATCCAGAATAATCTTTGCCAGCAGCGCGTCGAACAATTCCACATGATGGTCAACGTCTTTGTTGTCTTCAGCTACCTCGGCAACGACACTTTCAAACAAACCATCGGTGACTCGCTGAATCGTATGCTTCGACGAAGAAGTCACGCTATAGTGCCCGTCGTCGCCATACAAAGCGCCTTTTCTGCGAGCGAGATCAAAAGCGAACTTCGCCGCCTGAGAACATGGCTTGCGCTCAACCATACGCAGAGATACGGCCGCATCTTTGCCGATGAGCTGACCTGGATCATCATACGTGCCGCCCGTAGCAATACGGACAATGTGCAAATTAACGTCTTCCTTGAAATTCGAGTGTATGCCTTTAATCGAAATCGCGGGCCGATAGATAACACTGAACTCACAACGACGACGAATTAGTGCATTCGGGCTACGCTTGTTTGTGATAGTCGGGTATTTAACAGCCAGTTTGGTGGCGCGCATTGAGGCTTCGGCCTCATCGATGACGTCATCGCCTTTGGCTTCACGATTCTCAAGACTCCAGTCAATCGGAATGAATTTGAAGTCAGCCGGCAGAGAGTCAGCAACAGCATGGACAGACTCAGCTAGCTCTGGCCCAATTCCATCGCCTAGTAGTTCAGTTATTTCTATGGTTTTCACTTCAGCTCCAGAACGGGCACGCTCGCCTCATTTGGTTTGTTTGGAAATGCCTTGTCAGGATGGATCACTAGGATCACGCGGATCACGCTGGTGCCTGAAAACGGGATGATGAATTGTGTTGCATAAGGTACACCAAATCAGATCGACTGCACACAGCCCCGCCCGCGAAAGACACTTATTCCGCCGCACCAAAACGTTCAGGGTGCGCCCAATATCTGGCATTTAGCCACTCTGGTGCCTTTTTATAGTCGCTCAAACTGTATGCGTAAAGCGCTGTTTGATTTCCCGATTCGCTGGTTTTCTCGAGCACACGAAAACCCAAGGCGAAAAACTGCTCATCGGCGAGTAAATCATCGGTCGGCTTGCTCGTAGTGTGCTCTACCAAAAGCAGGCTTGGTGCCGTTCGGGTGGCAAGTCCAAGCAGAGTTCCAGCGTCGACCGATTCAGCCGGCAGGTGCAGACACATCGCACAATGGGCGATAGTGCGCTCACCCGCCTCACTTGCCTCGATATACTGCTCGACACTGTCGGTTTTATAAACCATCGGAATGCTGGAAGTGAAGTCCGGGCTGTCATACACCCGCTTTAACTCATCGCTTAAACGAAATACCGGCTCACCAACTAACACCACCATGCGCTGTGATGGCGCTAAGAGCATCTTTGCAAGTCGCTGTTCGTACACGGCTTTTACTCTGGAAATTTCAGTTTGTACTCAGCCAGTTGTTCAGGCGTCGCTTTTTCCTGATGTGATTGTTTCCATTGAGAATACGGCATGCCGTAAACGCGCTCACGAGCGGTTTCATAATCGATATCGAGCCCGTTTTCGTCTGCAGCTTTGGCGTACCACTTAGCCATGCAGTTACGGCAAAAACCGGCCATATTCATCAAATCAATATTCTGCACATCGGTGCGCTTCTGAAAGTGCGCCACCATCGTGCGAAACGCAGCGGCTTCCAATGCTTGCTGGGTCTGTGCATCAACTTTGCTGTCTAATTCACTCATTCGCTGTTCCGATTCGGCTTTATGTCCCTATTATATAGAGAGATACCGAGGTGAGAAACAAGTTCGCCTCAAGAACAAACCAATAGAGTGCGAAAATGCCATGACCGGAAATTTCTTCGTCGATCTCATTCTGCTGGGGCTGCTAGCGGCTGTTCTGGGGTTCTGGTGGACCGGAACCCGGGCTAAAGAGCTCGCCATATCTCATGCGCGCAGTCTTTGCGCTCGCGAATCAGTGCAATTGCTGGATTACACGGTAGCGTTAAAGAAAATCAGCCTGAGCCAGAGCGCCTCAGGAGCAAAGTGTTTACGAAGGGAGTATAAGTTCGAGTTTACCGCTGAAGGCAGTTACCGGGATCAAGGGACTGTGGCGCTGAACGGCCATTCTCTGGCCAATGTGTATTTACCCTACACCCGTGATGAAGAGGGCAACCGGGTATTTGTACACTAAAAAATCAAAGCGAGGCTGCGCCATGGACGGCGCAGCCTCTGGCAAATAAACGGTAACGACTAGTCGTCGCAGCTTATCCGGAACGATCCATCCAACAATTTTGGCATGACCAGCGTACGCATATTCAGTTCGGCAGACTGCGCGCACATGGCTGCACGAGCAGCTGGGTCATTCACATAAACTTGATCATATTCGACGTGAAACACTGGCTTACCAGCATCGATAATGGCTTGATAAGTACCGCATTCATTCCACACCAGGCACACTTCATTAATTGCCAGGTCAAAGTACTGGGCAACATCCGGAATCATTTCAACCGCATTTTTCAGTGCAACCGCCAGATTTCGTTTGTGCGCCTCGTTGGCAAGCAAACGCTGGTAATCCAGTTCCTGCTGGTAAGTGATATTCAAACCGGTGTCAGCAACAAAGCCATCGACGTTGTCCAGCTCAACCCCGTCACACCCGAGTGCTACAGCCATATCCATGCGGTTAGCCATGACTTTGGCTGTTTCAGGTGACGTCACATCAAGCCAGATTTCAGTGGCATAAGCGTAATGTTCATTACCCATAGGCACATTGGCAAACAGGTCAGCATCAGGGCGCCACGGCTCAAACGTACCCGCAGAGAAATAGCAGATAACCTGCTTGTTCTGAGCATGAAGCGTTTCGATGACATTACCTTCCAGCTGTTGGAACATATCCAATACGTAGACGTCAACTTCGTAATTTGTATTGGTGTCACCGAGTAGCTGCCAGGTCCAAGAGGTATCTGGTGTAAACCGAGGCCAACTGCCACTGGTAATCGGGGTCGAACCATCGCCAAGCACGATGGATTCAAGCACATCGTCTTCAAGTTGTGCAGCAATTCGGGATAGAACTGGCTGGGCAGGGATATTAGTTATCGCTGGCAGCGAAGTTGGGTTCTCTCCACCTGGTGGCGTGTTGGTGGAGTCAGATGAGCAACCGCCAATAATCAGGCTGCCCACTAAGCCAGCTACCATCGCCACACTTTTTACCATCATGATTCTATTCCAGTCTCAATCGTATGCCCGAATATCGGCACTTAAATCGGCGACATTGACTAATAAACCGCTAAAAACAGCGGTGTTACCACACAAACACAGATAGTGCGCGACACCGCACATAAAATTCGCAAGCCAGCACCCTATGCCTGCTAAGCCAAACGCTGTGTAGCGCTGTGGGAATAAGCTAAACTGCGTGGTATCGATTAAATTTGGAATTGCACCCATGACACCTTGCCCCTGTGGTTCTGGTAACCCCCTGACAACGTGTTGCTCTCCGTTTATTGAGGGCGCTACTCAGGCGGAAACTGCAGAACAGCTAATGCGCGCCCGCTATACGGCTCATACACTGGCAAAAATGAAGTTCATTATCGACACCCATCATCCATCATCGCGTGGTGAAATCGACGAGGCAGCAACAACCAAGTGGGCTGCAGAATCAGAGTGGCTCGGACTGGACATTCGTGAAGTCGACGACTCAGAAGAGAACACGACACGTATTGAATTTACAGCCAGATACCGCGATGTCGATAAACAAAGACACACTCATCATGAAGTCGGTGTTTTCGAGAAATACCATGGCCAATGGTATTTTCGCGATGCCGAGGTACCTGAGATAAAACAGTTTATTAGAGAATCACCAAAGCAAGGCCGGAACGATCCCTGCGCTTGTGGCAGCGGTAAGAAATATAAAAAATGCCACGGCCAAACAGCCTGAACCGCTTTAAAACAGCAATTATTGGAGGAATAAGATGGACAAACCGTGGCTCAACTCGTATCAGGCTGGCGTACCGGCCGAAATTGATGTTAATGAGTACTCGTCAGTTGTGGATATTTTCACGCAGGCAACAGCGGAGTATCCCAGCAACCCGTCTTTTACCAATTTTGGTAAAACCATTAGCTATGCAGAGCTCGATAAATACACCAATCAATTTGCATCCTGGCTAATCCATGAAGCTGGTTTAAAAAAAGGTGATCGCATTGCGATCATGATGCCTAACTTGTTGCAGTACCCGGTTGCCGTATTTGGCGCTCTGCGCGCAGGCCTCATTGTGGTCAACACCAACCCGTTGTATACCGATCGCGAACTGGAACATCAACTAAAAGACTCAGGTGCAAAGGCGATCGTCGTTGTTGAAGCATTTGCAGCGACAGTGGCTGATGTTGTCGGAGAAACCGATGTTGAAGTAGTGATAACTACGCGCTTCGGCGATATGTTGAGCTTCCCGAAATCTATGCTGATTAACTTCGTGATCAAACACGTCAAGAAGATGGTCGAACCCTTCAGTTTGCCCGGTTCGCATAGCTTTAAAGATGTGCTTGCCAAAGGTGCCAGTTTACCTGCGGTAACGGCAGAACTGAATCACGATGACATAGCGTTCTTACAATACACAGGCGGCACAACAGGTGTAGCCAAAGGCGCTATGCTCACTCACGGCAATATGGTCGCCAATATCCAGCAAGCCTATCACTGGATTGTTGTAGCCGACCTTGAAAAAGGTAAAGAAATTATTATAACCGCGTTGCCGCTGTACCATATCTTTGCGCTCACGGCCAATTGCCTGACTTTCATGAAACTCGGCGCGCTTAATGTGCTAATCACCAACCCACGCGATATGCCCGGATTTGTTAAAGAGCTAAAGAATTTCAAATTCACCGCATTTACAGGCGTTAATACCTTGTTCAACGGGTTGATGAATACAGATGGGTTTAAAGAGTTAGACTTTTCTGCATTGAAAATGACGCTTGGTGGTGGCATGGCGGTACAAAAAGTAACCGCTGATGCATGGAGTGAAATCACAGGCAGTCCACTCATAGAAGCCTATGGCTTAACTGAAACCAGTCCGGCTGCCTGCATCAATCCAATGGACCTTAAGGCGTACAACGACTCGATCGGACTGCCTATTTGTTCAACTGACGCATCGATCAGAGGCGAAGACAACCAGGCGTTGCCTGTAGGTGAAGCAGGTGAGCTTTGCATTCGCGGCCCACAAGTTATGGCAGGCTATTGGGAACGACCTGATGCCACTAAGGAAACTATTGATAGCGAAGGTTGGCTGCACACGGGTGATGTTGCGGTTATGAACGAGAAAGGTTTTTTCAAGATCGTTGATCGCATAAAAGACATGATTCTGGTGGGTGGCTTTAATGTATACCCGAACGAAATTGAAGCTGTTGTAGCGATGATGCCAGAGGTTCTTGAAGTCGGCGCAATCGGTGTACCTGATGAGCACTCAGGCGAAGTTGTTAAGGTGGTTATTGCGAAAAAAGATGACTCGCTTACAGAAGCTGCTGTGCTTGCTCACTGTAAAGAAAATTTGACCGGGTATAAGCGTCCAAAGGTGGTTCAGTTTATTGATGAGTTACCCAAGACCAACGTTGGTAAAATATTACGTCGCGAACTTCGCGATCTGTAACGTCAATGATGGCCAAAGCATTCACAACCCTGATTTCGGTTGAGCAACTCAGCGCTCAACTAAATAACGCAAAATGGGTTGTTATTGATTGCCGATTCTCTCTGGCTGATACCAGCCAGGGGGAAAACCACTTTGCTCAATCACGTATTCCCGGTGCCCAATACGCCCATCTTGACAAGCATATGTCGAGCCCCATTATTGCCAATGTGACCGGTAGACATCCGCTACCTGATGCGCAAACACTGGCAGCGCAATTTCAACAATGGGGTATCAGCAACGACACTCAGATAATTGCCTACGATGATAAAGCCGGCGCTATTGCCAGCCGCCTGTGGTGGCTGAGTCGCTGGCTGGGACATGAAGCCTGTGCAGTACTGGACGGTGGGTTCGCCGCATGGAAAAACGCCGACTTGCCCTTAGAAACTCAAAGCGCCGGCATTCGTGCAACCGGACAATTTCAGCGTGCCGGGCAGCTAATGGATGTTGTCAAAAAAGCGCATGTGTTGAACAACAGCTTTTGTCTGCTCGATGCAAGAGAGGCAGAACGTTATCGCGGAGAGCGTGAACCCATTGATCCCGTGGCTGGCCATATACCGGGAGCTCTTAATGCACCGTTTATGGATAACCTTGGTTCCAATGGTACTTTCAAATCAGTCGATGAGTTACAAAGCCGGTTCGACCCGATACTGGAAAAATGCAGCGGCAAAACATTAGTGCATTATTGTGGTTCGGGTGTGACTGCAGCGCACAACATGCTAGCGCTGGCACACGCACAACGCGACACCGGTGCTATGTATGCAGGCTCGTTCAGCGAGTGGGTTAGCCAATCGGATGACGATGAATTTCCAGTGGTGCGCCTGGCCGACTGAAAATATCTGCATAGTGAACTTCTCGCGTACGTTCCTGCTTGCGTTCAAAAAACCGCGTTAAGCTCTCTGTCACTATGGGAAATGCCAGGTTATCCCAGGGGATATCTTTTTGGCTAAACAGCCGGACCTCCAGAGACTCATCGCCGGCTTCTGCCTTGCCGTCTCTCAGGCGACCTGAAAACATCATGTACACTTGCGAAATTCTCGGTAAGTTGTAAACCGCAAACAGTCGCAAGTCGTCACATTCTGCACAGGCCTCCTCGCGCACCTCGCGCGCCGCACCCTCAAGTGTTGTTTCCTGGTTCTCCATATAGCCCGCGGGCAATGTCCAATAGCCACGTCGCGGCTCGATCGCTCTTTTGCACAGTAAGATTTTGCCGTGCCACTCCAGCAAACACCCCACCACGTTTTTCGGATTTTCGTAATGGATAAATTCACACGATGTACACACCGCTCTGGGACGGTTATCACCTGCGGGCACAATCTGCTGCAATCCGCTTCCGCATCTTTGGCAAAAAAGTAATTCAGACATGAACAGACCTTAGCTTTTTTCCGAGCCGAGCAACTGCAGAATCTTTTCAGGCAGTGGCATAGACTTCATTTCACGGTTATTCACCCAGACAATTCTAGAACTGCCGCGAGTGGTTAGTTTGTCGCCTACTGTTATAGTGTAGGTGCTAACGAACGAACTTCTGCCGGGTGAATGACCACCCATTCGAACTTGCAGCTCTGCGGGGTAGACAACTGGCTCTAAATATTCTGCATGATTGTCCACTATTACAATCCCTTCATCGCCCTCACCGAGCGGTGCATAACCGAGCTGCTCAAACCAGGCGAGCCGTACCGTCTCGAAAAAACGAAAATACATAATGTTATTCACGTGACCAAGCGCATCCATATCGCCCCATCGCACAGTGATATCCATGTTGTGGAGCGGAACACCGTCGGGACGGGGATTATTAGAACCGGGCATGATTGCTGGAAAAATTGGCAGGGTTAAGACGAGTTGAGACAGAGCATAACGCAAAGTTTACGTCTGTCGCAGCTCACTGGTTGGTTTTTCTATCGTACTTTGTGAACACTCGTTACCGGTGGTCACCGCGCAAATTTTCTACGGCACTTTGCAAACCTTCCAGAGTCACCTGGTCTGCCGGAATCGGCTCACCCACCACCAGTCCAATATTGGCAAACAGACGCCGTGGCATTTTAAGCAATGCACGACCACCCTTACGACTAAAAAGACTACCCCACAAGCCTTGCAGGCCTACTGGAATGACTGGCGCTGGCGTTTTCTCTATTAACTGCATGATGCCCGGTCGAAATTCATTTATCTCTCCATTGTAGGTAATTTGCCCTTCTGGAAATATGCACACTAAATCGCCATTGTTAATCGCTTCGTGCATTTGTTCGAACGCGCGGTGGTACATGGCCTCATCTTCCTTGCGACCAGCAATAGGAATAGCGCCTGCTGTATTGAAAATGAAATGCATGACCGGCAGCTTATAAATTTTGTGGTACATAACAAAGCGTATTGGTCGCCTGCTGCTTCCTCCGAGCAACAAGGCATCAACAAAGCTTACGTGATTTGGAGCAAGAATAGCTGCACCTGTTTCCGGTATATTATCCAGACCCTTATTCCGCACACGATACAGCGTATGCATCAGCATCCAGATCAGGAAACGCATTAGAAACTCGGGTACCAGTCGGAAAATATAGGCTGCAACCAATGCATTCAGAATGGCAACACCGAGAAACATTGCCCTGATGGATAAGCCCAGATTTACAAGAATTCCAACAACAATGGCAGACACCACCATAAAAAGAGCATTCATCACGTTGTTGCAGCTTATGGCGCGAGACAACCTGTCAGGGGCGCTGGTTTTCTGAATAAGTGCATACAATGGCACAATATAAAAACCACCAAACAAGCCAATGAGCATAACGTCAATAAGCATTCGCCAGGCAGAACCGTTACCGAGAAATTCCAAAACGCCCATGCCAGCACCAAGCGGTGCGCCCGGTGTAGCGAAAAACAGATCGAGACCAAACAATGAAATGCCGATGGCGCCTAGTGGCACCAGTCCAATTTCAACCTTGCCACCAGAGAGTCGCTCACACAAAACCGACCCACAACCAATACCGATGGAAAAAGCCGCCAGCAAAATTGTGTAAACATCACCGTTTCCACCCAGAACATCTCGTGCATATATTGGAAACTGAGCAAGATATGTCGCGCCCATAAACCAGAACCATGATATGCCGACGATGCACTGAAAAATTATCCGGTTCTTCTTTGTGTAAGTAATCAGCTTCCATGTTTCTACGACTGGATTAAAACGTATCTTCAATGATGGGTCTGAAGCCGGTGCAGAGGGTATGCGCCGACTTGAGAAATAGCCAACAATAGCAACCACAATAATAAAAATGCACACCGCGACAACAGATCCATTAGGTGCTTTGGTTATAATTTGAGTACCGATGATAGTGCCAAGCAAGATCGCTAGAAACGTACCCAGTTCAACGACACCGTTACCGCCAATGAGTTCGGATTCGTGCAGGTGTTGTGGAAGAATGCCGTACTTTATCGGCCCAAAGAATGCCGACTGCACACCCATAAGAAAAAGTATGCCCATCAGCATAGGCACACTGCCCATCCAGAATGCGACCGCGCCCAAACACATGATGCAAATTTCTGCTAGTTTGATGCGGCGAATGAGCATGGACTTTTCATACTTGTCCGCTATCTGCCCGCTAAACGCTGAGAATAAAAAGAACGGTAATATAAATAAACCTGCCGACATCGCAATGAGAGAGCCGGCCTTTTCGGCACTGAGCTGCAACGCGCCAAAGCTCAATAATGCGACTAACGCGTTCTTGAATAAATTATCGTTAAAGGCACCCAGAAGCTGGGTTGTGAAAAACGGCGCGAAGCGACGTTCTTTGAGTAGTGCAAATTGGCCAGTCTGACTCATAGCCAGATCTGCCTTGTTAACGGAACTACACTACCGAACTCAAAACAATCAAACTTAAAACAATCAAACTGAAAGCTACCAAACTGAAAGCACGCAAACTTTAAGTAAGCGACGTTAAAGCCAACAGACTTAACGCTTTCAGAACTAAAGCCCCGC
>Ga0114956_1002005_pt1 | contig 16104 bp, 9 predicted proteins | sample MaitaG_FD_87304 | JGI IMG/M metagenome (GOLD analysis project Ga0114956, IMG submission 87304) | Marine algal microbial communities from Maine, USA - Maine_Asex2 metaG | ecosystem: Host-associated > Algae > Red algae > Unclassified | place: Maine, USA | collected 2015-01-05 | reverse complement strand
TAGCCCAGTCTGCAGCCCCGCAGGGGCAAGGGCTGGGTTTGGCGTCGCGCAGACAAAGGCGCCGCGTAGCGGTGGCACTTTAAGGAGCGGAGCCTGCAATCCCGCGAGGACAAGGGCTGGGTTTACAAAGAGCCGCGTTAGCGGTGGCACCCTGAATAGCCCAGTCTGCAGCCCCGCAGGGGCAAGGGCTGGGTTTGGCGTCGGGCAAGAAAAGGAGCCGCGTCGCGGTGGCACAAAGGCACGCCAAGAAACGTTCGGCCTACGAAGCTCCGGCTTGGTGGCGCGTCGCAGCGCGCCAGCTCTAAAACGGTTCTGCATTTTCTTGATGAAGAAAATAGCATCGTTTGGGGCACCCGAAGGTCTCAAATTGTTCAGGCGAGTTTGCATCGTTTGCGCAGCAGCCATTCGAGGGAGAGCAGAAGGGCGATGGCGACCAGCCACCACCAGCGGGACCAGAGTTCGATCGGGTCTTGGATGGTTTCGACATTTTTTACTTCTTCGATCTTGTCGAGGATCTGCAGCGCCTCCTCGAACGGCAGCACCTCGCTGGTAAGGCTTTCCAGAGTGGCGGTGTCGAGCGCGAGATCGACGTATTCGCTGGTCGGCAGGTCGCGAACTTCAACCGGGATCTCGACCGGATCCCGCCCGCCTTCGCCCTCGTACAGGTGGGCGAGTTTTGGGACGCGCGGAATGATCGTGTAGGAGCCACGCGGCAGATCACGAATCTCAGCGCGGTACTCGCCACCGCTGTTTTCGAGATGGAAGATCGGCATGCGTTTCACCAGCATGTCCTGATCGTCGCGGATTTCGATTTCCGCCTCGGCGTTGGAGATCGGTAGTTCGTTCTCGTCGAACAGACGCGCCTTGATCACCACCGGTTCTTCGGGCGCGTAGACGGGTCGGTCGGACATCAGTTTGATGTTGGGATCGCTGCCGGTGGTTCGGCCCATCGTGGACCAGAGCAGAACCTGTCCCCAGAAGCGGTGGTGGTAAGTCCAGCGCGCTCGGTAGCGCCAGCGCCAGAAACTGTCGGAGCCGAGATACAAGGTCTTGCCGAGTCCGGCGTAGGACTTCACGGCGACCGGGGCGGTGCCAGTGGCGGTATCGCCTTTCATCGCCTTGGCCTGCACCAACGGATCGCTCGAACGCGCTTCGGTGACGTCTTCTTTCAACCAACTCAAGCGCGGCAAACCGGTCCACAGTTCTTTGGTGTTGTCGGGGTTGCGGCCGATTTGCAGGAGGTCTTCGTACAGCGCCTCGCTTTGAATGCCGGGTTGGTAGGCACCTTGCTTGAACGCCAGGGGATGGTCCGCGAAGGCCAGTCGGTTGGTCTGCCCGGGGCGGCCAAAGTGGTTGAGTGGCAGCACGTCGGCGAGCGGCGTGCCGGCGTAGGCCGACGGCATGTAATGTTGGCCGGCCATGGCGATCAGGGTGCCGCCGCGTTCGATTACGAAGTCGCGCAAGTCCTCCATTTGCTCGGTGGTGAAGTGTTCGGGATTGACGTCGCCGAGAATGACAATGCTGTGCGCGAACAGCGCGTCGCGGCTGGCAGGGTATTTGTCTTTCTCGGTAGCCGAACCGCCCCGTTCGCCATCCTCTGTGCCACCGACTTTGCTCACCGGCAGTTGGTGGTTCTCGGTGCTGGCGACGAAGATGGTGTTGAGGTCGACACGCTTGTCGCGTTTCAGCATCATGTTGGCGTAGCGCGTTTCCCAGCGGGGGTATTCGTCGATGCAAAGGGTGCGGATGCTGTCTTCCAGAATCGACACGGTGAGCGCTTTTTCGTTGTTGTGGTCGAAGGCTTCGATCGGCGGCCCGGCGGCTTCACCGGACTCTTCTAACTTCTTGCGCCGCTCGTCTTCTTTGGTGTCTTCGCGTTCGGCGATGACATTGTACACGCGCGTGCCCGCCTGCTCTTCGAGGAACGAGAGATCGACAATGATCTCGGCGTCGCCGCCGGGTTCGACGGTTTGTTCGGCCATGATTTTATCGTCGGCCATGACCTTCACGCGGATGGCTTGGTCGACGTGGCCATGGCGGTGCAGCGCGACCGAGACGTTGAGGGTATCGTCGAGGAACGAGGTCCGAGGTGCGGACACGCGGGCCACCGACACATCGGGCGGCGGCTCCTTGGCGCCGACCGCGAGGGCGAACACGGGGATGTTGCGTTCGCCCATCGACTCGCGCAGTTCGAGCAGCGGCTTGCCGGCGTTGTTGTTGCCGTCGGTGATGATCACGGCGGCGCCGAGCGGCATTTTTTCGAAACGGTTGACGACGCGGCCGAGGGTCGAACCAATGCGGGTGAAGTCGAGTTTGCCGACGAGGTTGGTGTAATTCTCGGTCGGGACCGGTTCGGGTTCTTCGGCGAACGAGAACACGCTGACATCCCCTTTGTCGTTCAAGGTCTCGACCAGATTGAACGGCTCCTGGGTCAGCAGCACGCTGACCAAGTCCGAACGCTTCATGGTCTCGAGCCGTTCGATGGCGGCGTCGACTTCCTCGTCTTCGGACGCGGCCAAGGCCTCGTCAGCGACTTTTTGCAAGGTCTCGGGCTGCTCTTCGAGCGCGCGCCATTTTTCCATTTCCTCGGCAAAGCGGTTGAGCAAACTTTTGAGTTCGTTCTCTTGGCCGGACTCGATTTTTTCCAAGCGAGTCGAGAGTTCGTCGAGGCGGGTGGAACTGCCCGCGAGGGATCCGGCGAAGGCGGGCCAAGCCTGAGCGAAGTGAAGGTCCCCCTCGCCCATCGGCGCCAGATACTGGCCTGGGACCGGCATCTCCTCGCGTTTGTCGGGCGTGCGCCAGCCGATTTTCACGAAATCGCCGCCGATCCCTTCTTTGAGCAACACTTTGATGTAACGCGCCTCGCCCTGCTTGAGCTTCACGTTGCGGTCACTCTTGTTATAGGGCAAAAACAGTTCGGCGCCGGTCGGGCTGGTGTCCGAACTCAACCAGAGTTCGCTGGCGTCGTCAGACTGTTTGCGGAAGGTGTACGTGCCATCTTTCGGCGGTAGAATATAGCCGTGCAACATCAGTCCGTAGTTGTCGCCGATGTTGCTTTTGGACTCGAGTCCCGGCCACGTACCGCGGTCGTCCGGCTGGTCGGGAAACTTCTTGGCCTTGGTCAGCGACGGGATGTCCGAACCCGAAATGTCGTTGTAGCGCAGCCAGGTGATGCCCCCGGTTTCGTCTGGGCCAGTGGCCAGATAATCGTAGTCGTCGACCGCGTCGCCATAGATGCCGCGCAGTTTGTCGACCCGCTTGCCGATGCGTTCGAGCTGTTTGCCGAAGACCTTGGCGGCCTTAATATCGATCGGCTTTTTCGCATCCAACGCGGCGCGCAGCTCGCCGGCTTTGCGTTCGGCGGTGAGCAGCATCTCGTCAAGTTCGGACACGGTCTCCGCTTCGTCTTTGAACACGGTCGCCCGTTTGTCCTGCGGAAAGAATTTGAGCGCCCAGCCGATCTCAATCTGCCGGTGCGGCTGGTACACGTCGATCGTGTCCATCGAACCCGAGGTGTCGACGATCACCGGGATCTGGCCGCGGATGGTCTTCGAACGGCTGCGTTGCAAGACCGGCTGCAGCAACATCAGCAACAACATCGCGAGCGAAACCACGCGCAGGAAGGGCAGGATCCACGACCACGGACGCGGCAGCGCGTGTTTGCTGTAAAGCCAGACCGAGAGGACGGCGGTGATCAAAAACAGGATCACGACGAGAATCCACGGCACGATGCCGGCGAACTGAAAGTTGTCGAAGGCGGCAAGCAACGAAGGGCCGAACAAGGCGAGCAAAGGAAAAGTCATCATGCGCCGGAGAACCTCCAGCCGAGAAACAGTTCGAGACAGAGGATGCCGAGCGCGATGAACACGAACCAGCGCCACCATTCGCGTTCGCCCGTCTCCTTGGCGATCGCCTGGCTGAGCTCTTGTTGCGAGTCAACATACTTGGTCACCAAGCCCTCGTTGCTGAAGCGTTCGCGGGCGTCGTCTTCGAGCAGTTCGAGATCGGACTCGGCCGGTTGCAGGGCCACTGCGTAATGCTTCGGATCGCGTCCGGGCATGCGCACCGTGTACACGCCGGCGGTGGCCGTGTTCTGGTATTCAGCCACCCACTCGCCGCCGACGAACTGTCCTGGAACCTCGATCTCCTCGCCGTTCGGGGTGATCACCGTACAGCTTTCCCACGAGTTGGTTTCATCCTGACCGGACACCGCCGAGCCGTCGTGGCAGCGCGAAAACACCAGTGTCTCGGACTGCGCCAGGTTCACCGGCGCCGCCGACTGGGCCGCGATATACAATAACAGATTTTGCACCAGCGGCAGGAAGTCGGGAGTCAAGGGCATGGTGGTCCAGTCCGCGTTCAGCGAGGTGGTCCAGAGCACGACTTTGCCGAGTCCGTACGCGCGCAACATCAAAAACGGATCATCGTCGAACTGCCCCAGCACCATCGTGTTTTCCGCCGGTTCGCAGCGCCAGTAGGAACGCACCCGCACGTCGCGCAAGACCCGCGTCCGGGTGGTGTCGAAGACGTCGAGGATGCCGGCCGCTGAGCCCGCGTCGAAGCGCGGCTGGAACGGCGCCTTGCCCGGTTCGAGCTGGATCCGCTCGACCATCTTGGCGGGCAACAGTCCGCCACCCTCCTCGTCCATCAACTTGTGGTAAACCAGCGGACGGGTCGCGTCACCGAGCGCGATAAACAAGCCGCCGCCGCGTTGCACGAACTGCTCCAAGGCGAACTGCAAGTTGCGCGACAGAGAGGGGACGTTGGCGAGCACCACGGCATGAAAGTGGCCGAGTTCCATGCTGTTGAGATCGTCGAGTTCGGTCAGGCCGCGGTGCTCCACCGTAAACAAACCGCGTCGACCAAACTCGGCCGCCGAGTCGAGCGCCAGCGTCAGCATACCGCCGTCCGACTCCCACACGTCCTCGGTCGGGCCGCCGTCAATCACCAAGACCGGCAAGGTGTGGCTGACCTGCAAGGCCAGCGACATTTCGTTGTCCAGCGGCAGGTCATCGTCGTCGATCCGCGCCACCACAAAGTGCGAACTCTCCGGATGCGCGACATCGGCGCCCTTGGGCACGGTGAATCGGTGCTGAAACTCATAAGTGTGGACGCCCGGCGGCACGTCCATGGCGCGGTCGCCCTGGGTCGTGCCATCGACTTCAAAGGTCAGGGTCAGCGGCCGTGGCCGGTCCGAGGTGTTATGCAGTTCGACTAAAAAGGTGGTGCTACGGAAAATATCCACCACCGGCGAACGCGGTCGTAAGCTGCGCACCGCCACGTTCACAACCGTTTCCTCCGGCGCTTGCGCCAGCACGTAGACGCTCGGTTTGATCTTCAAACTCTCGCGCGACTCGCCGACCTTCTGCCAGCGCAGTTCGTCGTCGGCGCGCCAGCCTTGGCGCTGTCCGTCGGTGAGCACGACCAAGCGGTGACGCGGCAAGCCCGAACGCGTGAGCAGGTAACCGGCTCGGTCCAACGCCCGCGGCAAGTCCATGGTCTGATCGGTTCCGGGCTGCATGTCCTCGATGTGCGAACGCAGAAAATTCTGGTCAAAGCTCGGTCGGTTAAAGGCCTCGCGTGGCGTATTGCCGGCGCGCACGATCAGCATGTTGTCGCGGTTGCGCATCGAGTCGACAATCTCCAGCGCCGATTTGCGCGCCTTCGCGAACGCGTTATCGGTCCCCTCGCCTTGTTGCATCGAGTAAGAGTCGTCGATGATCAGACAGTAGGTGGTCGCCTCTTTGCCATCGCCTTCGCCCCATTGGCTGAACGGACGCGCGAACGCGAAAGCCAACGCGATCAGAAACAGGCAACGCAGAAAGAGCAGGATCAGTTGTTCGATTTTGATTCGCTGCGAACGTACCTGCATCGCCTTTTGCAGAAACATCATCGCCCCCCAAGGTTCCACCCGGTAACGCGTTTTGTTGAACAGATGGATCAAGATCGGCAGCGATACCAACAAGCCCCCGAGGGCGAGCATCCATGGGTACAGCGGCATTGGAAATTGAGCGAGAGCGATCAAGAAAGACCCTCCAGCGAAAAGGCCAATTTCCTGCAGGGAGGTGGGCAAAACAAGGTTGGGGCAGAACGATTCGGACAGTTTTGCAGACGGCTTTGCGGATGTTCGTTGCGGACATCGGCAACATGATTGGTGCGACAAAATGATGTGGACCGCTTTTCGAGGCGCTCATGAAATGCCCCTTCAGGGCGCCTTTCATGTCTCCGAACCTGACCTGGGGTTCCGCTGCGCTCACCCCAGGCTAGTATGAAGCCACCCCGTTGGGGTTCGTCATAGATCGTACCCAGAGTAATGTTGGACTCAAAACCTAGTGAAGACAGATAAGGATTCGGATCCCGGCGGGCTCCCCATTCACCTGCCCAGATGCCTCCATCAACCGTCCCATCGGGCCGAGTCGAACCCCAACGGGGTTCAACATCGTAGCCCAGGGTAAGCGCAGCGCCACCCTGGGTATACGAACGAAATACAGATCGACCGGCCTGCCACTTCGCCGCGATCTTTGGCTTCTTTCCGGTCGAAACGAGTCCTGCAACAACGGTTCGGGTATATGGTACTACCTTGCCATAGTGTGGCAAGCGTCTGCCATAATGTGGCAAGGTTCTGCCACAGTATGGCGAGAGTTTGCCATAAAGTTGGAGGCGCGTGTTCAGCGTTTCAACCTCCGCGTGAGATATCGCGCGAGCGCGGTTTCGATGGGTTCGTCGGTGTACATGGGTACGAAGTCGATCCGTTGCCGGTGGCAAGCTTCGCGGATCTTGCGCTTATGCGCCTCGAACTGTTTTTGGTATTCCTTTTTCAAGCGCAAGGGTTCGGTGAGCACCATGTCCTCGCCTTCGAGCGACTCGAACCGGGTCATGTCGCGGAACGGGAAATCTTCCTCTTTGCGGTCGAGCACATGGAACAAAACGATCTCATGTTTCTTGTGCGCAAAATGGTTGAGCGCGAGAATGATATCCTCAGGTTCGTCGAACAGATCGGAGATGATCACCACCATGGCGCGGCGTTTAATCCGATTGGCAAGTTGGTGCATCACGCCACCGAGACCGGTGTCTTGTTTGGTGGCGGTATCGTTTAAGGTATCGAGAATGTTTTTCAGATGGGCGTTGGTGCTGCGCGCCGGCAGGTAGGTGCGCACCTGGCTGTCGAACGTTACCAAGCCGACCGCGTCCGCCTGACCGATCAACATGTAGGCGAACACGCCGGCGATGAAGCGGCCGATGTCGTATTTGGTGTGTTCGGCGGAGGTGTAGCCCATCGAACCAGAGACATCGAGCAACACGTAGGCGCGCAGCGAGGTATCCTCTTCGTATTGCTTAATATAGTAGCGGTCCGATTTACCGACCAACTTCCAGTCGAGGTGTTTCAGGTCGTCGCCCTGAACGTACTGCCGGTGTTCTTCGAACTCGATCGCAAAACCCTTGAACGGCGACTTATGCTGCCCAGTGAGAAACCCTTCTACGACTTGCTTTGCCACCAGCTCCATCTGCCGAAAGTTGGCGATGTCCTTTGCGGTTAGGCGGTCTTTCTTTTTTCCGAGGATGTCTTTTAGAGCCATTTCGAGTTATCAGTTCTTTTTTGAGTAATCAGTGATCAGTTATCGGTAATCAGTGAGTGACGGCCTGACGGCCTTTTGGAGTAATCAGTGAGTGGGCGCGGCCTGCGGCCTTTGGGAGTAATCAGTTATCAGTGATTAGTGGAGGGGCGGCCTGCGGCCTATTGTAGTAATCAGTAATCAGTTATCAGTTATCGGTGATCAGTTGAGTGGGGCGGCCTGCGGCCTTCAGGAGTAATCAGTTATCGGTAATCAGTGATCAGTGGGTCGGCCTGCGGCCTTTGTGATCAGGTATTAGTGGAGTCGGTGGTGAAAAATTTTGCGAGCGACGGGGTCTTTTCGGGTTCTGAGGGCTTCAGGTCGTTTGTGTAATCTGGGTAGAGAGCTTGTTGTTCTTGAACTCGGCCGTCGTTGTAAGGCGCACAAAATGAGTCGGTCTTTTTAATCATTCCGTTTAGCATGCGTTCGAGTTCTTGGAGACGGGCTTCGAAGCGAGAGAGGTCCGCCTGGGAGATCAATTTGCAATCGAATGCATGTAACAGCCAGTGTTCCGTCTCGTGACACTCCGCGATGGAATCCGTCAGCTTACTGCGGAAATGAGCCGGATAACGACGCTTACCCCAAGCCTCGGCTAGGTTCGCCCCGACCGAGCGAGAACTCCGCCGGACCTGATCCGTCAACGAATACATCTCCTCCTTTGGGAAGGTCTTGGTTATTCGATATACATCAGCAGCCATCTCCCGCTGTTTCTGATATGCGATCAGGTCCCTGAATGATTTAGCGAATGACATTATATTATTCAACTGCGCCCGCAGGGCGAAAACTGATCACTTAGACACCTCGCAGCGCGAGAAACTGATAACTGATTACTAATCACTAATTACTCCGGAGCCCGAAGGGCGAAAAACTGATAACTGATGACTGATCACTTTAAAAAGCCCGCAGGGCGCTACTCGGAAGGCTGCGGTGTTTCCGCCAGGATCCGGCGGATCACATCATCGGTGCTCACGCCTTCGGTTGCCGCATTGAAGTTGGTGACCAAACGGTGGCGGAGGATCGGGAACGCGAGCGCGGCGACGTCGGCGCAAGTGGCGTAGAAGCGGCCGTTCATCAGGGCGCGGGCCTTGGCGCCGATGATCAGGTTTTGGCCGGCGCGCGGACCGGCGCCGACTTCGAGCCAGGCTTTGACGAAGTCCGGGGCACCTTCGGTTCCGGGGCGGGTGCGCGAGACGAGGTTGAGCACGTATTGGAAGACGTGGTCACCGACCGGAACGCGTCGAACCAGCTCTTGCAGTTCCATGATCTGGGCGCCGGTGAGCACGGGTTGTAGATCGACTTTATTGGTGACGGTGGTGGCGCGGTAGATGTCCAGTTCCTCCTCGGGCTTTGGGTAGTCGACGAGGATATTGAACATGAAGCGGTCGAGTTGGGCTTCGGGGAGCGGATAGGTGCCCTCTTGTTCGATCGGGTTTTGCGTCGCGAGAACGAAGAAGGGTTTGTCGAGCGGGTAGCTGTTGCGGCCAACGGTGACTTGGCGTTCCTGCATGGCTTCGAGTAGCGCCGCTTGCGTTTTTGGCGGGCAACGGTTGATCTCATCGGCGAGCACGAGATTGGAAAAAATCGGACCGCGGCGGTAGGCGAAATTGCGCGCGCCGGTTTCCGGATCTTCCTGCATGATTTCGGTGCCGGTAATGTCGGACGGCATCAGGTCGGGGGTGAACTGGATGCGTTTGAATTGCAGCGTCAGCACTTTGGAAAGAGTCGAGACCATCAGGGTTTTGGCCAGACCGGGCACGCCGACCATGAAGCAGTGGGCGTTGGCGAACAGGGCGATCAGGAGTTGGTCGACCACTTCGTCTTGGCCGACGATGACCTTGCGCACTTCGCGTTTGAGGTTGGCGGTGGCATCGCCGAGCCGGCGGGCGGCTTCGATGTCGTTGGCGGTGGGTTCTTGGTTTAGAGCATTCACAGTGTTGATCCTCTATGCAGGAGCTAAAGTTGGAGAGATAGAAGTTATTCGTCGGGGCGGTATTCGGGCATGCCTTCGTTGGCGGAGATGACTTGTTCTTCGCCGGGGGCGAGTTCGAACACGGTGCCGCTGCGGTTGTTGGTGAGTTCGAGGATGATGGTCGAGTCGCCGGGGTTTGGTGCGTCTTCGCCTGGTTGCTCCGGTGCGTTCGCGGCGACCACGCGGGTGCTGTTGTGGGTGACCGCGATGCGTACCGGGATCCCGGCACCGGCGGCCAAGCAGTCGGTTTTGCATTGCGGGGTGTAGACAATGCAGGATTTCGGTTTGCCCAAGGTCAGGCGGAGGGTTCCGGACTCGAGAAAGAAGCGGCGGTCGCGGGTGGCTTGTTCGCCGTAGACCGGAACGGTGCCGGGTTCGATCAGCATGGCACCTTGGGAGAGTTCGAAGCGGGTGCCGTCCGAGTACTCGAACGCGGCCGTCGCACCGATCGGCACTTCGATCCGGTCGCCCGGACGGAGCTCTTGATTTTGTTTCACCGGCGACACGCTGGTCGCGTTGAGCATGATGACGCCGGGATTGGTTTGGGTCACGCGCAAGCTGGAACCAAACCGCGCCGGAGCGAAAAACAGGACCGCAAACAGCAGCCCGGCCGGCAACACTAACAACCACCGGCGGAAGCCGTTGATGCCGGGGCGTTTGCCGCTGGTGGTGCGGCGTCGGTTCGGCTTTCGCGTGTAGGGCGCTTCGGAGGCGTTTTCCGGATTGCTGACTCGGACCACGCGCAGACCGCGGGCGGGGGCTTTCTGTTCTTGGTCTTCGCGCAAGGCCCGGTGGACGGTCTCGCGGGTGAAGGTGCGTCCGGAGCGTTCGGCTTCCAGGCGTTCGCGGAAACCGCGCAAGAAATCGGCCGGGTCGGTGCGGTCGAGCGCCTCGGCGATAAGCCCGGCGAGTTCGAGTTCGTCGGCGATCCGCTTGGCGTGGTCTGGCGATCGACGCAAAGCGTCCTCGAGCTGCTCGAGTTCGGTGGTGTTGATCTGCCCGTCACAGCAGCGGTCGACCAACGCGACAATTTCCTCGGAGGTCATCGGCCGTTCTCCCTAGACGCATGATCTGTACTCATTGCATTTGACACATTTGCCGGCCGACTGGAACGCAGTCCGTGGCATCCTGTCCACGGTGGGTTCGTCGTCGGTGTCGTTGTCGGGCAGCTCATCAATTGTGTCTCTGTAAACATCTTCCCCGGAATGGGTTCGATCTAACAGCGAAAAACGAAATTTGCGGCGACCTGCGGTCGAAAGATGAAAAATGGAAGAAGGAAGATCGCGGTGGCGGTCTCGGCTGTACTTTCCATCTCGGCCTGGACTTCGGATCATGGCGCCATGGGGGCAAGCCCTAATGGCACTGATTTCGGCCGAAATTAGTTGATCCTCTTGCAGGCAGTGGATGGTCAGGTCCTCCATGACCGGACCTGCTGTTTCTGCGATGGCCCACGGGTGTTGGCCGAGTGCGAATGTTGAGTGTTGAATGTAACTCGTCACTCAAAGAGTCACGGCTCCGGGGAACCGGAGAATCCAGAAATCTAATCTTACAGAGCACTAGCTATAGCTAGCTAGCCAGGAAGAATCAGCGCGCACACAGGACCCAACCCAAATACACTGCGCGCATACTCCATCCGGCGGTTCGCAACCAGTTGGTCGAGACCAGGCGTCGGTGCGCAACGGGGTCCCAGCCTTGGCCGAGTTTGTTGTGGCAGGGCACCGAGAGGCTGAAAGTGACAATCCAGATGCCAGCGAGAACGAACAGGCTTGCGATGAAGTGCACGGGCCGGTTGGCGGAAAACGCGGGGAGAAGTAGCGCGATGGCGGTGGCGAGTTCGAGCAGCATAGCGGGCATGACCACCCAGCCGGTGCGCCGGACATGGGCGCGTTCGTAGTCGGTAAAAGCCTGCCCTTCGCGGCTCACGCGTGCAAACAAGGGATAGTGGACGACCTGCACAAACCAAATGAGTCCGGTCATGTAGAGGGTGGCGGCGAAATGAAGTAGAAGGAGCATTGTCGGTTTAAGAAACGAGGGCGGTTACTTGGTGATCGGTTGGCCAATCCGGAGATAGGCGACGAGGTCGCGGACCTGTTGGTCGCCCAGACCGCCGAGCAGCCCCGGCGGCATGAGGGACATGTCGAGCGCGGTCACGGACGCCACCTGCTCGGCGGTGAAGCGGCGCGACCGGCCGTTGATGTCGCGCATCCGCAGCGGGCGCGCGTCCGGATCGGCGGCAAATCCGCTCACGACCTGTCCATCCTTCAACCTCACGACCACGTGGCCAAAACCTTCACGGATTTCGGCCGAGGGGTTGACGATGTGGTTGAGCAGAGACGGCAGGTCGTTGCGTTGCAGCGGCGTCAGATCGGGTCCCACCGAACGGCCCTGTCCGAAGAACAGATGGCAATTGGAACACCGCTGCATGAACAGCGGTTTGCCCCGATACGGACTTCCCGGCTTGGCCTGGACCATCGACACCATGTCTTCAACATTCTCGAACGCGGTCGCGGGCCCATCGGCCGCCGGCGACTCGGACGCGAGCACGCCCAGCGCTTCGAGCCGGAAACGCGCGTCAGCGGGGAGGTCGACCGCCTTGTTCGGCAGCCAGTCGAGCCAGGCACTGGCCCATTGCTTGCGCGAACTCAGCAGGACCTCGGCGCGGTTGCGCATGCGTTCGGGGAGTTCTGGCAGCGCCTCGAGAACGCGTTCGCCGATGGCCGGGTCGGCGTAGTTTCCAAGCGCGTCGAACGCGGCATCGCGCAAGGTCCACGCCCCCTCACCCAAGGCGAGTTCGAGCAACGGCTGTTTCGCCACCGGCACGGCCCGCCGGCCGAAGGCCCGGGCGATCTTGGCGCGTTCCGCGTCCGGAAATTTGCCCGCGGAAAGGTGCGCGAGTCCGGACTCGATATGGCGTTCGCTGCCGCGCGCAATCTGCAAATCGAGCGGCAGGCCGTCACCCATGAGTTCAAGCAGGTCGTCCGGAAGATCCAGCGAGGCCCCAGCTTCGGCGGCGGCGCGGAAGCCGGCGAACAGTGGGTCGCGGTCCGGCAGAAAGGTCAGTAGTTCGCGGAGAATCTGGTAGTCTGCTTCGGTCCCGCGCATCGCCGCCCGTTGAAACAGGCGGCTGGTGATTTGTTCTCGGAACACGGTCGAATCCGCCGCCGCTTCGCTACGCAGCCAGCGTGCGAAATCAGGCAGGTCGTCGACCGCGGACTCCACCGCCCACCAGAGGCACAAGGGCAAGTGCGGATCGTTCAAATCGGCCGCGCCGTTCCACGCCTCCATCATCGGCAAAACGAGATGTCCGGGCGCGACGCCGCGCGAGACCGCGAGGGCCATCTGCACTTTCACCGCCGCGTTGGTTTCGGTTCGGACCATGAACCCGTTGGGGATGACATCGCCGTTGCGGATCCGCCAGGCACGCCTCGCCGCCGGCGTCATCGCGGCCTCTTCGAACGCGGGCGAGCCTTCGCGGACCAGCGGCTTGTCCTTGGTTTTCAGGCGGTAGATCCGGCCGGTGCTCGGATCGATCTGACCTTGGTAGTGCTGCCCGTGGGCGATGTAGAACTCGTAGAAGTCGGCCACGTAGATCGCCCCGTCCGGTCCCGCCTTGACGTCCACCGGGCGGAACGCGGGATCGGTTCCCGACACCGGAAATCCAATGTCCTCGGTGCGGATGGTCGAGCCGTCGGCAATGCGTTTGGACAGGACCACCCGGCGCGCAAGCGGGTCGACCGCGACAAAGCTGCCGTGGAACCGTTCGGGGAGATGGGCGCCTTCGTAGACGGTAAAGTTGTTGGTGAATCGCGAGACTTTGGCGTGGCGCATCGGCAGCAAAAACCCGAACGCGTAGGGGGAGCGCCGCGGCCCGAACTTGCCGGCGGTGCTGCCCTTTTTGTACTGCGCGCCAAGCCGGTAATGGTAGCCGCGGGCGTTGCCTTCGTTGGTGCCGGAGAACAAGCGACCCTCGCGGTCGAACGAAATCGAGAACGGGTTGCCGCCGCCTTGCGCGACGAATTCGAAGCGCCGGGCTTTGGGATGGTAGCGCCAGATGCCGGCGCCTTCCTGATAGGTACTGCCGCTCGTTCCGGGATCGCTTCCGGCGACTTCGACTTGACTCGCGGTGGTGCTGCCGTGAGCGCCGTACACCCATCCGTCGGGGCCGACCGTGACGCTGTTGGCGACCGAGTGGGTGTCCTGCAATCCGAACCCGCTGAGGTGCACCACCGGGTCGCCGTCCGGCTTGGCATCGCCGTTCGCGTCGGGAACCCACAATAAATACGGCGGATGCAACAGCCACACCCCGTCCTCGACCACCGCCACCGAACTGGCGAGATTGAGTCCGTCGAGAAACACCGAATGGGTTTCGTAGCTGCCGTCGCCATCGCGGTCCTCGTGCACACTGATCCGGTCGGCGCCGCGATCATGATTCGGCGGAGCGGGCGGCACCTTGTCGTAGGTCACCCGGTAAAAGCGGTCGCGGCTGAGAATCTCCACGCCGGCCGGGTATGGATATTGTCGATACTCGCAAACCCAGAGGCGGTCTTTCGCGTCGAAGTGCATCCACACCGGCTGGGCGATGTCCGGTTCGGCGAGGACCAGTTCCCACTCGAGGTCCGGCGCGGTGGTGAAGGTTTTCATCGACGCGGCCGGCGAGAGGCGCGGCCCGCCCTTGAGCCGGTCCGGACGCGCCAACTTCGAACTCGCCTCGACAAAGCGGTCGTAAGCGGCCGCCGCGGGCTTCGCAGCCAGAGCCTCCCCGGCCTTGCCCCGTTCCCAGTCGCCGGCGAATTCGCACTCTAAAAAATAGCCGGAGAGGATCGGCGCGCGTTCGCAGGCGGACCGTCCCTCCACCTTGATAGCCAGACAGTTCCACAAACCCTTTTTCAAAATCCCGGGCGGAACTTTGTGGCGAACGAAAGCGTCTTTACCGTCGGAGGCGGCAATGCGTTTGCCGTTCAGCCAGACCTCGTGCCGGTCGCCACAACCATTCACCTGCAAGGTGACGGATTCGCGGTAGAGCGGACGCCCAGTCATCACTGTCCAACGGTCCGGTACCTTCACATAGCAGCGGATCCAACTCGGGGATTCGGCCTCCCACGCGCCGGGAACGCGGACCGTTTCCGCGGACACCAAACAGACGCCACACAGAAACAGCGGCAACAGGCAGAGGGTTCGCAAGCGCACCTGCTTACTCCATGCTCTTTACGATCGTCGTCGCCTCGGACTCGGCCTTGGCCATCACCTCGGACACCTTCACCGCCGCCCCACCCTGCCGAACGCTCTCGTCCGCCGCCTCCATGAAGGCGTGAATCTCCAAGGTCTCCGCCATCTCAACCGGCGCCTCGCCACCATCAAAGAAGGCCGCGATCTTTACCACCAAATGACGGTAGCCCTCGAAGCCGCCCGCCTGTCCGGTGCCCTTCGTGCCGAACACGGTGGCGCCGTAGCCGCGCTTGCTCGCCCCGCGTAGTCCGCGAAAGGTGCCGACTCGTCCGTCTTTCCAGGTTCCGACCACCAAGTCCACGCCTTCGGCTTTGGTTCGCTGAACCGATTCGATGCCCGGCCCCATAATGGTGAACAGGGTTTCGACGCCGTGGATGCCGTACCAGAACAGGTCCGGATGATGCGGCTCGTTCGGCGCCGGACTCCAAGCATCGCACCCGATCACCTTGCCAAGTTTCGGGTGTTCGATCCGGTGCGAGGAGATGCCCGGACCAAAGCGTAGCGAGGAGGCGCTGAACATCGGCGTGCCAGTTTTCTCCGCGTACTTGCTCAGCGCGATGGCTTGCGCGAGCGTCCCGCCCATCGGCTTGTCGACGAACACGCGTTTGCCGGCTTTGAGCGCCGGCGCGGCTTGGCGGAGATGCGGACGTCCGTCCACGCTCTCGACCAGCAGCACGTCACATTTTGCCAGCAGCGCCTCCATCGAGTCGACGATCTCTACCCCCATCTCGCGGAGTTCTTTGGTGTACTTCTCGACCTTGGCCGCGTTGCCGGCGAGGTCGGGCGAACCCTGAGGCAGTGCCGCCACCACCTTCACTTTGGCCAAGGGCCCTTCGGCGTCGGCCGCGTTCAGAGTTTTGGTGAAGGCCGTCGCGTGGGACGTATCGAGTCCGACCATGCCGGCGCGGATGATCGGTTCCTCCGCGTGGAGGATGGTCGCGACAAACAGAAGTAAAACAGGGAGTGAGCGCATGCCGAACTGTACCACAAGAGGTCGCTCGTCCCCATTCCTCTGTCCCAAAAAACATTCCATGCGTGGGGTTCAAAATCAAAAACCTGGAGGGCGAGGGGCCTCCCGAGCCGGTGCGATTGAGGACGACCGAGATCGTACCGGACGTTGGCTCGGGTTTCTTCCCATTCGTTTGGGATCAAGCGTGTCTATAAATATTGGATAGCGTGAATAGCGTTCGGCGTTTCGCGGCGGGGCTTTTGTGAACAAGGGAATGGGGACAAGGGAATGGTCGTGTCGTTAGTAGACGCGTTGGCTGGTGTTCCTGATCTGGCGCAACTGGGCGT
>Ga0114956_1002004_pt1 | contig 16109 bp, 15 predicted proteins | sample MaitaG_FD_87304 | JGI IMG/M metagenome (GOLD analysis project Ga0114956, IMG submission 87304) | Marine algal microbial communities from Maine, USA - Maine_Asex2 metaG | ecosystem: Host-associated > Algae > Red algae > Unclassified | place: Maine, USA | collected 2015-01-05 | reverse complement strand
CTTCTCACTCCTGGCATTCGTTGATAGCACCGCTATCCAAACATTTCAGCATAGTGGCACTAGACTTACCCGGTCATGCGCGCACTTCCTGTTCGGGTCGCGCAGATTTATCACTTAAGGGTATGGCGAAATCGGTAGCGCAACTGCTCAGGCAGATGCAGCTCAATCCGCACACAATTGTGGGGCACTCCGCTGGAGCTGCTATTGCTATACAACTGTCAGTAGACACACCAAACATGTGTAGAAAACTAGTTTCTATAAATGGCGCTCTGGTGCCGCTTGGAGGTCTACCCGGATTAATATTCCCGTCCGCCGCAAGAATCAGCGCTGGCTTTCCATTGCTAACGAGTCTTTTTAGCCACCGCCTTCGCGACCCGAAGGCTGTTAACAGGTTACTTAAAAATACCGGTTCATGCATCAGTCCGGAGTCGACAAAACAATACCAGGCGCTTTGCAACAATCCCTCGCACGTCAATGGTGCGTTGCAAATGATGGCCAGCTGGCAGTTAGAACCTTTGTATAGGCAACTTTCCACAGTATCCACGCCGGTTCATCTTATTGCCGCAGAGAATGATGCAATGATTCCAAAAAAGGACGCTTATAGACTAAAAGGCCTTTTCCAAAATTGTACATTGACGTTGTTGCCACATCTTGGGCATCTGGCTCATGAAGAAGAGCCACAAATAGTGGCAGACATAATCTTACAAGGTGATCTATGACTAAAACCACTAGCCAGGAAATGCTCGAGTTGAGAACTAAGGCGAACAGTGAGGATTTAAAAGCTTGCAGAAAACTGATAAGGCATGGCTCACACTCGTTTTTCATGGCGTCGCTTGTGTTACCTAAACGCACCGCAATTCCGGCAACAGCCCTTTACGCATTTTGCAGAATTGCTGATGATCTGATCGACAATGATCAAGGTGGTGATGACGCAATACAAGCACTGTCAAAGCGTCTGGACGCTATTTACGCGGGCACGCCAGAGTCCTTTCCTGAAGATCGAGCCATGTCTGAAGTTGTTCATCACTTTAATATACCGCGATCAATGCTGGATGCCCTGATTGAGGGGCTTTCCTGGGATGTTAAACCTCGCGAATACCAAACTCTTTCGGATGTGTATCAATATGCAGCCCGTGTCGCCGGCTGTGTTGGCTCAATGATGTCACTTATTATGGGCACTACCGATAAACAAACTGTGGCTAGAGCGTGTGATCTTGGCGTGGCCATGCAGCTCACTAACATAGCCAGAGACATTGGTGAAGACGCGCGTATGGGCCGGCTTTATTTACCAATACAATGGTTCGACGAGTGTGGGTTGGATGCACAACAATGGCTCGCGAATCCTTATCAAGATGAGCGCATTAGCCAAATGTGCCAACGCTTGCTGGATTACGCGCACACCCTCTATCAACGGGCAGATAGTGGGATTACCAAACTACCGTTAGCTTGTCGTCCCGGGATTAGAGCAGCCAGACTGATCTATGCCGAGATAGGCGCAGAAATAAGGCGAAAGCACTACCAGATTATAGATGATCGGGCCGTTGTACCAGTATGGCGTAAAACAACGCTATTGCTTTGGGCTCCATTGAGTATTTCGTTAAAGACAACGGCTGCTGAACAAGATTTGCTGGAATGGCCGCCATTGCACGAAACCCAGTTTTTATTAACAGACTTAAAGCCTGTTACCAAGTTTGACCGAGTAGAATGGTTATTCGCACTGTTCGAATCGTTGCAATCGCGTGAAGATATTAAAACAATGAGTAGCGCGCCTGCTCGCAGGAAGTATGAATCGCAGACGGTGTAGTGGTGACAGAACCAGGTTCTATTGCTCTGTTCTACATCGAGAAGCGTTAGCTGCTCCTTATTTTCATCGGGAAGGCAACCCGTCCGCCAATCAGTGGTGCGCGGACTCCAGTCGTTGATGGAAAGCTGATTGGCAAAGCACGCAATACTCTTACGCCAAGAAATGCAAAGCACTCGGCCTCAACCATATCGCCTCGCAAACCAATAGCGTCCGACAACACGACTTCCACGTTGGCCCGCTTGTTCAGTTCCTGCATTAACACCGGGTTGTGCCTGCCACCACCACACACGACAAGTTGCGTCGGTCGCGATGGCAATTTATCCAATGCTAATCCTACTGCTGCGGCGGTAAAGGCAGTTAACAGTGCAGCGCCATCTACAACCGAATAACCTTCTGCCATATTGGCTGAAAAGTCGAATCGGTCGAGTGACTTTGGGTATGGTTCGTCAAGATAGGGGTGCATCAATAACGCTTGTAGTTTGTCTTCATCGACAACACCTCTAGAGGCAAGTTTGCCATCTCTGTCCATATTTCCGAGACCGTGTTTGCTGACGAAATCATTTAACGGTGCATTGGCAGGCCCGGTATCAAATGCCACTAAGCCATCGTGACTGTCCCACCAGGTGATGTTCGCGACACCGCCGAGATTTAAAACGGCGCTCTCGCTATCAAGTTCTAACCGTCGCATTAAGGCTGCGTGATATATCGGCGCTAATGGTGCACCCTGTCCACCAGCCGCTACATCAGCAGATCGAAAGTCAAATGCTACAGGTACTTTCAACGTGTCAGCCATCAATTGACCATCACCCAGCTGGCGGGTGCAACCGGAACGCTCAACAGTTGGACGTCGATGTAATACGGTTTGCCCGTGAAAACCAATGACACCAATATCGCACATCGACATACCACTTTGTTCAACGAGCTGTTGGACCGCCTCGGCTTGTGCTTCGGTTAATGCTGCTTCGGCATCACGAAAAATAGTCGGCTCCGGTCCTTTAAATTGCCATTCAAGCGCTTGTGCTAAAGATTGCCTGAGTAAATCCATGACGCTGGTTTCATAAGTCGCCAAGACCGCTGGCCCAAACTCCAGCACCTGCTCACCGTTTGTTTTAAGCATCGCGACATCGATATTCCCGTCCAACACCGTGCCCGTCATCAGGCCAACTGACCAGGTGGGTTCATTGGGCTTTGGTTTATTAGACACAGATTTATTCGTAGCAGGATTATCAGAATTATGCATGCGCTTAACGATACTGCCCTTCGCTCTCTATGACACTGCCGATGGCATTGCCGGTAGCTTGCCTGAGTTCGCCAATGCCACTGTCAAAGTGTCTTGATGGATGGATACGATTGGTCAGTAGTGTCCATGCCAGACCAGCGTCAAAGTCTATCCACATGCCAGTGCCTGTGAATCCGGTATGTCCAATAGTTCGATCGCTGCAGGTTTCTCCACCTGACCAACCAGTGTGCGATTTTTCCCAACCGAGTGTGCGGGTTGGCGAGACCGGACTTCTCATTAAATCAATCACTTTCGAAGAATAACCCGTCCCATCCAGTAGCCTGTGCGCGAAGTCAAGTACAGACCGAGCAGTACCAAACAATCCGGCGTGCCCAGCTCCTTTTAAGGCCGCACAGTTGTCGTCATGTACTTCACCACACAACACCCGATGACGCCACGTGCAAAGTTCAGTTGCAGCACTGTGCAATGGATCGGCTGACCACGCAAATCCTTCCCCTGCATGCATTTCGCGGATTCGAATACCTTCAAGACGTTCCAGCACTAACCCTAACAGAATAAAATTGATATCAGAATAGACTGAGTCAACAGCGCGCCATTCGCGTTGCAATATAAACGCTCTTAGTAAATCCGCATCTTGACCGTACGTGTAAATTGGTTCGACTGCTGGAAACGGTGTTAAGTGTGCTAGACATTGATGGAATGTTACTTTGCGTACCCAGCAATTGGCATCGTACTGATGCAGATCTCTTAACACAGTGCAAAGTGGTGAATCGATATCGATCGTGCCATCAACTTGTAAAGTCAATATGCGTGGTGTAGTAAATAGTACTTTGCTCAACGATGCCAGATCAAACCATGTGTTGTTTGTCATCACCCGTTGCACAGGCTCTTTTTGCGCATGACCTGTACATACCACAAGCTGCTCTCCGGCTTTGTTAACAACGCCCAAAACAGCACCAGGTATACGACCGGATGCAACTGCCGCTTTAACGGGTTCGAACCCTTTTTTTAATATTAAGTTTAGGTTCACGATGTATCTATAATGGTGCGTATAAGTGACAAGCCAGCTGTCTTGTGTGGTGGGATTGCGTCCCTGCCTGTCTTTTAACAAGCTGCGGTGCATGCATCAAACATTGCTCTTGCACCGTTGAGTTCATACCAGAGCAACGTGTATTGAAGTGACAACCGGGTGGTGGATTGGCAGGATTCGGCAGTTCGCCTTGCAGAATGATGCGTTGTTCGCGGCGCTTGGCCGGATTCGGTACCGCGGAGACGAGTGCTTGCGTATAAGGATGTTGTGGTGAATCCAGCACGTCACTGATCGTTCCTGTTTCCACTATACGTCCAAGATACATTACGGCAATACGATCACAGACATGGCGAATTACCGACAAATCATGACTGATAAACAACATGGTAATGCTCAATCGCTTTTGCAATCCGTTCAGCAGATTGATAATCTGACTTTGAATTGAAACATCAAGCGCTGATACCGCTTCATCAGCGATCAGGAATTTGGGATTGAGCACCAGCGCTCGGGCAATGGCGATGCGTTGTCGCTGTCCACCTGAAAACTCGTGCGCATATCGTGTTGACGCATCCGCAGGCAATCCAACTAAATCAAGTATCTCGATAACCCTTTGGCGTTGATCTGCTTTGTTCCCCACCCGATGTACTTTAAATGGCTCGGCGAGAATACCGCCCACGCGATGTCGCGGATTAAGTGATCCATAGGGGTCTTGAAAAATAATCTGCATATCCTGCCTGACCGATTTCATCTCAGATCGATTGAGCATCATTAAATCTCTACCCGCAAATTCAATCACACCTTCGGTTGGTTCAATCAATCGCAGTATCGAACGACCCAGTGATGATTTCCCGCAACCTGATTCTCCTACGATGCCGAGCACTTCACCATTGGCTATTGACAAGGACACATTGTTTACGGCTCTTACGACATTGCCATCAACCCCGTGATAGTCCTTTGATAAGTGCTTAACCTTCAGCAAAGGAGCTGCATCAGTCATTACGGATTTTCCTGTCAAGCGCTGAAGCGTCAATGGGATGCCAACACCTGACAGCATGAGCGTCGCATGACAATGGCGGTTCTTCACTACTACAACGCGCAGTTGCGCGATCACAACGAGGTGCAAACGCACACCCTTGTGTTAATGACTCAGGCGACGGAACATGGCCGGCGATAGAAGGTAATTCAACACCGCGTGGATTGAGTGCTGGAATGGTGTTTAGTAATGCCAGCGTGTAAGGATGTCGTGGTTGCATGAACAACGCATCGGACGTAGCAAGCTCTACAATTTGTCCGCAATACATCACGGCCACACGATCACAATAATGGCGCACTACGCCCAGGTCGTGTGCAATGAGTAACATCGACATCGCGTTCTCACGCCGTAGCTCATGCAGCAACTCGAGGATCTGCGCCTGGACGGTAACGTCAAGCGCCGTAGTCGGTTCGTCTGCAATTAATAAACCGGGTTTGCATGCAATCGCCATGGCTATCATCACGCGCTGGCGTTGTCCACCTGAGAGTTGGTGCGGGTAACGGGCGAGTGCAAGTTCCGCTGGCATGATGCCGACGCGTTCCATTAATTGACTGGCCTCGCTTATCGCTGCAGGCTTATCGATTTTCTTATGCAGAAGCAAGGCTTCCATGACTTGATCGCCAATGGTGAACACGGGATTCAGTGAGGTCATCGGCTCCTGGAAAATCATGGCTACCTCGTTACCACGAATAGCTTCCAGAGTCGCATCTGTGGCCTTGAGTATATCGAGACCATTAAAGTGAATTCGCCCTGATGTCGTATCCATCGGTGGCGATTCCAGCAAGCCCATGACACTAAGGGCTGTCAGGGATTTTCCGCTGCCGGATTCGCCAACAAGGCCCAGTATTTCACCTCGATTAATGTGCAGGCTAACGTTACGCAGTAGCGGTACAGGGCCGGCGCTGACGTGCAATTGCTCTACCTCTAAAAGTGTGTTCTCGCCGAACATGCAGGACCGTTCAAGTGGGCTTCATTTTATCGATCCTTTCAGAATACCACGACTTCTACATCATGCTTAGCTATCGGAAAAGCGCAATGCAGTATTGTCAAGTACCACAGAATATCCTAAGCTGGAAATCGCATTAAGTGGTTTGACGATGGGCGTACAACATCACCGCAGTGCACACAGGAGAATAACAATGACAACAAAATTAATACTTGGAATAACACTCGGTTCAACAAGAAAACTGCTTTGCGGTTCGATGCTCGCGGCAAGCCTGGTAACGAGTTCAATGGCAGCGTCGCTCGATGTTGCGATTGATTCATCACCTGCAGGACTAGACCCTCACTTAATCACGGCGTTTAACTCGGTCGTCATCGTACAGTCCACGGTCTATGAGGGCTTGACCAAAGTTCAACAAGATCTTTCGGTTGCACCTGGTTTGGCGGAGTCGTGGGATGTTTCTGATGACAGCCTGAGGTACACGTTCAAGCTGCCGGCCAACGTAACCTTTCACGACGGGTCGACTATGGACGCTGAGGACGTTGCCGCATCAATTCGGCGCGTACAAAATGCAGACATCGCGTCGCCTCTGGCAAGTCGCGTCTCACCTATTACAGGAATCAACGTAGTTGATGCACAGACCATTGAACTGTCGTTGGATGAGCCTTTTGCAGCGATACTGTCATCGTTGTCTGGTATCGCCATCGTGCCTGCCGAATTCGAGACAGACATAGAAGCATTACAAAAAACACCAGCAGGCACCGGTCCGTTCGAGTTTAACGAGTGGGCACCGAACAGCCACATAAGCCTGCTTAAGTTTGATGACTACCGCATTGATGGGCTGCCCAAACTTGATGAGGTCAAAGTTAATTTTGTACCGGAATCTGCAACGCGGCAAGTAGGACTAGGCAACGGCGACTACGATATTCTTCCGGGTATCGACCCCGCTACTGCATTACAATTGCAGGCAAATCCCAATGTCACGATTCAACAAACACAAAATGTCTCCTATACGCTGCTTGGCCTCAATACCACACGCGGAGCGCTTGGCGACGTAAAGGTACGCCAGGCGATAAACATGCTGCTCGATCGTGATGAGATCATCGCAGGTGCGTTGTTCGGTGCGGGTGTGCCAGCGGGTCCCTTGTCTCCTGCGTTGGCAACATGGGCACTCGATACCAGCGAGTACGCTTGTTACACGCGTGATGTTGAAGGCGCAAAAGCGTTGTTAAAAGAAGCTGGGGCAGAAGCGGCCGAGTTCTCCATATTGGTTCTGCCTCGTCAAGACGCTAAAGACATCGCTCAGGTGATTCAGCAGCAACTCGCCGACGGTGGTATCACCGTGAATTTATTGAACAAGGAAATTGGCGAGTTTGTACAGAACTGGAAGAACTCCGACTTTGACATGTTTGTTTCCGCCAACGGTGGCAGCCCTGACCCAGACGAATACTTTTATCGCACATTCAAAACCGGTGGCTCTACCAACGTGTTCAAATATTCAGATGCAGAAGTGGATGCCTGGCTGGACGAAGGTCGAAAGCTTACTAATCCCGCCGACAGAAAAGCGGTGTATGATCAAGTGCAACGAAAACTGGCCTGCGACGGCCCCATTGCGCATATCGCATATGGAAACCTGTCCACTGCAGTGAACAACACGGTGTCCGGTTTTGAAATTTATTCCAACGGACGACTGGCTAGTCTGATCAACGTTACCGTATCTGAGTAGTCAGCGATTTATCAGTAAATCAACCCCACCCCTTGTTTAGGGGTGGGTTTAACACTTTAGAAAGGTCATACCTTCGCGGTGACGTCCCGTCAGTTTTTCAATCGCCTGCTGGATCTGCTGATCGTATTGTTCGGCGTCTCCATTATTGTCTTTCTTATTATTCGCCTTATTCCCGGTGACGCCGTTGCGATTATGCTCGGTGCCAATACCGAGATAACCGATGTTGGATTGGCAGAGTTAAAAGCGCGGCTGGGTTTGGACCAGCCAATGATCGTTCAATATTGGCATTGGATTGGTAATGCCGTGACCGGTGATTTCGGTGAATCAATCTGGACTGGTCGACCCGTCATCAGTGAAATCGCCGCGAACATGTGGCCAACAATCGAGTTGACGCTACTCGCAACGCTTCTTGGTGCCGGGCTGTCAGTACCTATCGGTTGCTTTATGGCACAGACCCGTGGCTCGGCCTCGGAAGTCACGGTCAGAATGTTTGCGATTGCCGGTTTAACCATACCTTCGTTCTGGCTCGGGATTGTGTCGATTTTTCTGGTCGCAAAGTTCTTGCCTGGTACATCAATGCTGGGCTACGTACCGTTCACTGAAGACCCAATAGAAAACCTGCAGCGAATGATTCTGCCAGTGATCGCACTTGCGCTACCGATGTTAGCCAACTTGTCTCGCCTGATACGTTCCGCGATGCTTGATGCACTGAATCAGGATTATATTCGTACCGCTAAAGCCAAAGGCGCAGGTCGTCGTCGCATCGTATACAAACACGCACTGCGAAACGCATTGATTCCTTTTATCACCAGTGTTGGTGTTTCTACTGGCTATTTGCTCGGCGGCTCTATCGTGATCGAACAAGTGTTCGCGATACCGGGGCTTGGGCGACTCGTGCTTGGCGCCATAGCCGAACGAAATTACCCTTTGGTGCAAGCAACGGTTCTGGTGATGACCACAGCATTTGTGCTGGTTAATTTTATTGTCGACCTGCTCTACGCCATTATTGACCCGCGTATCCGAACCGGCGCACACGGGGCTGCAACTTGATGCGCTTTGTTCGCAACAACAAGCTGCTCAGTTTTGCCATCGTGTTGGTAGCGTCACAGGTTCTATTGGCATTGCTGGCACCGTGGCTTGGTTTTCAGGATCCGTACAATCAAGTGATGGTGCAAAGAATGAAATCGCCTAACACTCTTAATCTGCTGGGTACCGATCATCTTGGTCGCGATGTGCTGGCAAGAATCGTTCATGGTTATCGAACCTCTTTGTTTAGTAGCGGACTGGCCGTCGCGTTCTCACTTCTAGTTGGAGGCACGCTTGGTATTCTATCGGCATATTATCGCGGCTGGTTTGATCGCATCGTTATGCGATTAATGGATATACTGTTCGCTTTCCCTATCATGCTACTTGCAATAGCTGTCATCGCCATTATCGGACCCAGCCAATGGGGTGCAGCCATTGCCATAGCGATTGTCTATATACCGATATTTGCACGCCTGCTGCGTGGACCGTCTCTGGTCATTTGCGAGAGTGAATATGTGTTGTCGGCTAAAGCCATTGGTGCAGGGGATGGAAGAATTGTTTTTCTTCACATCCTGCCGAATTTGGCGTCGGTTATTCTGGTTCAATCCAGCTTGTTATTATCGGCAGCTATACTGGTTGAAGCCTCATTGTCCTTTCTGGGGCTAGGTGCTCAACCACCGGTTCCGTCACTGGGCCTTGCTCTATCGGAAGGACGGAATTTCTTATTGTTATCGCCCTGGCCAGCTGTGTTTTCCGGCTTCGCAATTTTGTTTTTATCTTTTGGTTTTAATCTACTCGGTGATGCGGTTAGAGATACATTAGACCCTCGCTTGCGCAGTCACAATACAATAAATTGACAAGTTACTCTAAACCAGACGCAAGGATATAATCACATGACAACACCCATCTTATATTCCTTTAGACGTTGCCCATACGCCATGCGGGCACGCCTGGCGTTAATGCATTGCGGTGCCCAGTGTATTGTTCGAGAAGTTAGTCTTAGAAACAAACCAGTAGAAATGCTCAACGCATCGAGCAAAGGCACCGTGCCCGTACTTTTGGTACCAGCAGATGACAATGGTGAGTCAACAGCTTTGATTAATAACGATAGCAGTCAGAATAACCATCGTGTTTTAGATGAAAGTATAGATATCATGCACTGGGCAATGAATGAAAACCCTTTAAGAGATAAGCAAAACGCCAACGGTTGGCAAACCACTGAAACAATGAATACCGATGAAGTTGATGCACTTATCGATCAGAACGACTTCGAATTCAAAGAGCAGCTAGACAAGTACAAGTACAGTGATCGACACCCAGAGCACACACAGCATTTCTACCTGGAACAGGCTATGCCCTTTCTTGAACAGCTGGAAATCAGACTCGCTAAATCGCCTTACTTAGGGGGCAGCCAGTTCCGTTTTCCGGATGCGGCAATACTGCCGTTTGTAAGACAGTTTTCAATGGTTGATCAGAAAGCATTTGATGGCTTAACGTTGCCTAACCTTCAACAGTGGTTAGCTCAAGGCTTAAAGAGTGATCTGTTCGTCAGCGTGATGATCAAGTATTCGATATGGCATGCACAGGGCGATGAAGAGCCGCTTTTGTTTGGCAGATGCGCATGACCACTCACCTTCAAGTCAACGGTATTTTTGTGAGTGACAGGTCGAGCTATCAGAGTAAAAAGGTTGTAATATAGGAGCGAATGGATAAAATTGTGCTTATGGCAAAATGAGCTTTGCTAACAGGTATCAGTCCCTCATACGGTCAACAAATATGAAAAATATAGAACCAAAACAGGCAAAAACATTTCTGGATGAAAATCCGGAAGCCTTGTTCATCGACTGCCGCAGTGATGCTGAGCATTTTTTCGTCGGTAACCCGGTCGGTTCAATACACGTTGCCTGGCAAGATGGTGAAGACTGGGAGTTAAATCCGCACTTTGTTGGCGAAATCAAACGCCTCGCTGGACACTCAGTACAACGTGCTGTCGTTTTGATTTGCCGTAGTGGTAATCGATCAGTGGATGCCGGCAATGCGTTAGAAAACGCAGGATTTTCACTGGTCTACAGCGTAATGTATGGTTTTGAGGGCGAACTCGATGACGGTCACCATCGTAGTTCTAAAAACGGTTGGCGTCACGAGGGTTTACCTTGGCAGCAATTGTGATCTGATGATCAAGTATTCAATGTGGACAAGCTGATTCTCTTAATCGCCGTTTTTCTACTAGCGGTGTCAGTCAAATTTAACTTTAAGGCAGATATGAATGTAATTGCCAAGGTTGAGAAAGACTGGTTTCAACGGTTCTGGACTGGTAGCAGAGCATCAAAAGAAAACCTGACCGAGCTGGGGTTAAAGTACCGCAAACAATCGATTCTTTACGCAATTGCAGGCTTGGTGCTGTTGGTTATTTATATTTTTTTGCTTAAGAATTCGTAGCATTCAAGGATACCAAATTGATTGTTGGGTTAAAGCTCACCCGAGGATGGCGCATGATGAGATGAAAGTAGATGTAGAAACGGCTGCATCTGATCATCAAGCGTTTCTGGTTAGCCTCACTTGATGCCTGCACGCATAAAGCTTTGCACGAATTGACGTTGAAACAGCAAGAACGCGATCAGCAACGGACCGGAGGTCATTAGCGTAGCCGCGTTAATGACAGACCATTCCAGGCCTGCATCAATGGCAGAAAAAATACTTAAGCCTACGGTGACCGGTCGGGTTTCGACAGAGTTTGTGATGATCAGTGGCCACAGGAAATTATTCCAGTGGTGACTGACAGACACCAGACCATAAGCCAGGTAAGTTGGTTTGGCCAATGGAATGTAGACTTTCCAAAGTAGCCCTAAAAATGAAGTTCCCTCTACTCGTGCCGCCTCATCCAGCTCTTTAGGAATAGACATAAAAGTTTGGCGTAATAAAAAAATACCAAACCCTGAAGCGATATAAGGCAGACCGATTGCAACGATGGTGTCAACCAGATCAAGTGCGCGAATGGTTTTGTAGTTTTCAACAATCAGGATGTCGGGCATAACCAATAGCTGAAGCAACACCAGCGTAAACAGTATTCCTCTACCCGGAAAATTGAATCGGGCAAAAGCGAATGCAGCCAGCGTGCACAGAATGAACTGACACACCAGAATCATGGTAACCAGCAACACAGTGTTGAAAAAATAGCGCGCAAACGGTGCAGCAGCCCAGGCTTCTTTGAAATTCTGAAGCGTTAGTGGTGCGTTCCATACAAAACGTGTTTCATAGGCCGCTGGATGGAACGCTGTCCAAATGGCGTACAACAATGGTAGCGCCCACAGAAACGCCAGCAACCACATCGCTAATGAATTCAGAATCGAATCAAACGACCAGTTAGACTTGTAAGCTGTGCTCATTGGTAATGAATCTTTCTATCGAACAGAAAGAACTGACCTATAGCCAGTATGGAGAGCAATATCAGCATGACAACCGTCAGCGTTGCCGCATAACCTGTTTGCCAATACTTAAAAGCGGTTTCATAGATATAGAAAAGCAGTAAGCTGCTGGCATTGTCAGGCCCGCCATCGGTCATCACGAATATATGATCAACCAACCTGAATGAGTTGATCACCGCGTTGACAGAAACAAATAGTGTGGTGGGCATAAGCAGCGGTAGTAATATTTTTCTCAAATAATAAAAGCTGCTCGCGCCTTCAACATCGGCGGCTTCGCGTAACACCGGTGGAATGGACTGTAAAGCAGCCAGGTAGAAAATCATGAAAAAGCCGGCCTCTTTCCAGATAGCCACCACAATCACTGCAGCGAGGGCGGTATCGGGATTGCCAAGTAAATTTATCGCTGGCAGACCAAACAGGCCAGAACGAAACTGATCGATCAAACCAAATCCTGGTGTGTAGAAAAATAGCCAAATATTGGCAACGGCTATTAAAGGCAAAACGGTTGGGGCGAAAAAAGCAATGCGCGATAGCGTTGTGCCTTTTAAATGGCTGTTCACCCACAGAGCCATCAAGAGCGCTAAACCGACCGATATAGGGATGGTTCCGAGTGCGAACCAGAAATTATTGCCTAATACTTTCCAGAACACTTCATCCTGAATGAGCGTTTGGTAGTTTTCAAGGCCAATGAACTTTGCTGGCCTGCGCCCTTTTGGCGTAGAAAAGAAACTGCTGATAATGGTGCTTGCAGCAGGATAATGTGTGAAGGTAAACAGGAACAACAACGCAGGGCTCAGGAAAAGCCATCCGTACACCCATTCGCGTCTGTGAATCATTAAGCTAAGTTACTCGGTCAGATTAATTGACGGCAGATAAGCATATTATCCGCCGTCAATGCAATTGCTGGTTAGCGATAGTCTTTCAGAATCGCTTCTGCATTTTTTTGTGCTTCAGCCAAAGCCTCTTCCACTGACTTTGTGCCGGTTATAGCAGCTGCCAGTGCGTCGTTGAATATGCCTGTGACGCGCTGATTCTCATAGGTTGAAAGCTCAGCCACGGCAAACTCAAGTTGGTCTCTGGCCACCAATGCTGGCGCAAAGTCCGCGGTATACGCTTTCATTTCGTCTGTTTCCCATGTATCAGCACGTGGTGCAACATAGCCGGTTGCAATGGTCCACTTAGCAGATTGCGCAGGCTGGCTAATCCACTTGACGAAATCAAACGCCGCCGCTTTTTGTTCGTCAGTAGAATCTGCAAAAATGAAAAAGTTACCGCCGCCAGTGGGTGCACCGCGTCGCTTGTTGCCTGGCAATAACCCTACTCCGAAATCGAATGGCGCATTTTTACGTACGTTAGTCAGGTTTCCGGTAGAGGTCCACATCATGGCTGTTTGTCCTTCAAAGAACGCTTTTGGTGTCGCACCCCATTCAATAATGCCTGGCGCCATTACTTCATGCTTCATGCTCAGGTCCACAAGGTATTGCAGGGCTTCTGCTACCTTCGGATCATCGAAGTAGGTTTCATTTCCGTCCGAATTGGCAAGAATCACATCGTTCTGAGTCGTCAGACCCTGAAACAACCAATAGGGAAAACCTGATGAAGGAATGCGCACGCCCCATCGTGAAACATTGCCATCGGCATCTTTCTTGACCAGTTTCTTGCCCATTTCAATGGTTTCTTCCCAAGTCGCCGGTGGCGTATCCGGGTCTAAACCAGCTTCTGCAAAAGCTTCCTTGTTCCAGTACAGGACCGGAGTGGAACGTTGAAACGGAATGCCATACGTTTTACCACCCGTCTGACTATTTTCCATAAATGCCGGATAGAAAGATTCAAGCCAGGCTTTGTCGTCATCGGTTTTAACCAGACTGTCAAACGGCATGATCACCTCTTCATCAATGAGGGTGAACATATCAACCGACAGAATCACAGACAATTGCGGTGGCTTGCCGCCACGGGATGCTGTGAGTGCTTTTGTTACCGTATCTCCGTAGGAGCCGGCATAGACTGCATCGATGTTGACGCCATCGTTAGCTGCAACATATTCGTCTGTTAACGCCTGAATGGTGTCAGCCGCAGCGCCGCCAACGGCAACCGGGAAATAGAATTCCAGATCAACAGCACTTGCTGATGCGGACACGCCCGTTAGCAGCAATGATGCTATACAATTTACTTTCATTTTTTGACTTAATTTCACTTTCAACTCCCCAAGTATTGTTGCTATTTAGTGTGAGAAAAAATTTATAAATACATCTGGTGTTTGCTCGAGGCGAACACCCGTATTGCTGTCAAAGAAATGCATATTGCTTTGACTCCAGCCGAGTACGGCATCGCTTTTGGCTGCAATGGTTGACTGGCCTTCAATACGCCCCATAACTATGGATTCACCGATGCGACAATCTGCTAACACATCCGCACCTAAATATTCCACGTGTTCAACACCGGCTTTTATACCGGTACTATCACTCAAACTGATGTGTTCCGGTCTCACCCCCACAACTATTGAACCGGCGTCATGTTCAATACCTTTGGCGTGAAGAAGATCGTTGGCTGGTATAAGATTCATTGGAGGCGTACCAATAAAGCCTGCCACAAAAGATGTTGCAGGCATTTCATAAATTTCTTTCGGTGTGCCAGATTGCTCGACGCGGCCATCTTTCATTAGCACTACCTGATCTGCCATGGTGATCGCCTCAGTTTGATCATGCGTGACATACACCATCGAAAATCCGAGCGAGCGTTGTAAGTCACGAATTTCTGATCGCATGGCATTGCGAAGCTTTGCATCCAGATTCGACAGTGGCTCATCCATCAGACAAATAGGCTTTTCGGCAATGATTGCCCTTCCCAGAGCCACGCGTTGTTGCTGGCCACCAGAGAGTTGTGAGGGTTTACGTCCAAGCAGTTCTGCCAGACCGAGCAATTCTGCAGTGTGTTTGAGTCGAGTTATCTGATCGGGTTTGGAAACTCGGCGTACTTTGAGGCCAAACAGAATGTTTTCTGCAACGGTAAGATGTGGGAACAGTGCGTACGATTGAAACACCATGGCAATGTTGCGTTTAGCCGGTGGTTGTTTGTTAACTCTTTTACCGCCAATGAGAACGTCGCCACTGTTAGCGTCTTCAAGCCCAGCGATAATTCTTAAGGTCGTTGATTTGCCGCACCCGGAAGGTCCCAGCAACACGGTAAACGTGCCGGGTTCTACATCCAGATCGACACCATCGACAGCAATGGTATCCCCCCACGATTTGGTTATCTGATGCAGGTTTACGGCTTGACCGTTGTTTTTTATTCCAACCATCCGCACAACTATGACAGATTGCCCGGAGCCTTGAAAGACTGAGGTTAGCGAGTGAAGTCTGAGATTGAGACAATATTTCCCAGTAAACGAATCGAGCGTCCTGAATGGTCTGTGTTTAGATGCACACATAGCGCTTTTGGAAACGCTTCACGATAGGTATTGATGTGGTACGGCTCATTGTCGAATGCTGCGAGCACATCAAACTTACTAATCAATTGATGCATAACACTTTTCTTGTACATATCATCTGGGATGCTTTGTTCAGGTTTCATAGTCAGGGCCACATCATCCGATTCCGACCGTGGAACGGGAAACCCCAATGCACTCAAAGAACCTGACGTTCCCGCTCGCATCGCCTCATGACGCCCTGTCAGGTAACGGATAATGGCACCGGAATGGTGTAGTTCGTTGACGTAATCAGCAGCTCCTTGAACTTCCGAATCATATTGACAATACGGGCTAGTGAAAAACTTGCCTGCCCAAAAAGTGGTGTAGGCATCAATCAGTTTCTCTACATCCGGTGCGGGCATTCCCATCGCTGTCATGGCTTTGCTGGCGCTCCAGTCCTGCCAATGTTCAGCTTT